>Ga0066788_10000231_pt1 | contig 11325 bp, 5 predicted proteins | sample OrgsoiDNA2013048_FD_70943 | JGI IMG/M metagenome (GOLD analysis project Ga0066788, IMG submission 70943) | Permafrost soil microbial communities from the Arctic, to analyse light accelerated degradation of dissolved organic matter (DOM) -... | ecosystem: Environmental > Terrestrial > Soil >... | reverse complement strand
TCAATGGAGTTGTGTATATACCCTATGCCGGACATTGCGATTGGGATAATTATTATGGATGGGTGTTGGGCTATTCGGCGAGTAATCCGGCAAATCAGGTTGTCCGTTATGTAACGGCGCCGAATTCGGAAAGAGGTGGGGTATGGATGAGCGGCGCCGGACCGGCCGCTGATGCAAATGGCCATCTTTTTTTTGCGGTCGGCAATGGTGGTTATAATACGCAGGCCTCTGACGGTGGAAATGTTTCACTGAGTGTTGTGAAAGCAACACCTGATCTGGTGACTCATACTCTCACCAATACGGCTGTGTTTCAACCCACTTCATATTCTGCCTGGAATAATACTGATCTTGACTTTGGAACCGGGGTGGTATTAATTCCCGGATCCAATATGGTCGTCACCGCGCACAAAACCGGGAAGATCATGGTGGTAAACCAAAATGCAAATAGCGGAAAATATAATGAAAGCGATGGTACGAATTACCTGGGCTCCTATGATCTCGGAGTGGGCGGTGGCGCCCAAAGCCATTCTTCATTAACTTATTTTGGTGCGTCTTCCGGTCAATGGTTATATCAGTTTTCAGAGTACACAAATCTCAAGGCATACCCTGTAAATCTCGCTGCGGGAACATTGGGTACACCTATTAACAATACATCCGTTCCGACAAATGCGGGTTTATTAGGAGGCTATATTTCCGGGAGTTCTAATGGCACGGATGCCAACACAGGAATAATATGGGTGACGCATTATACAGCCAGTGGCGGGACCCTGCATGCTTTAAATGCAAATGATATTACAAAGGAATTATGGAACTCAGAGGGCAATCCGGCAGATCAACTAGGAGATTACGCAAAAATGAACTGTGTGACCGTAGCGAATGGAAAAGTATATGCACCAACTTTTACGAATACGCTGAATGTTTATGGATTACTGGCGAGTAATATACGCTGTATCAATAATATCGCCGTTAACAAGACAGCTCAGTTTTCTTCGCAGGACGCAAGTAATACCGCTGCAAAGGCAATCGATGGCCAGTTAAATACACATTGGTCTGTTGGGAATACCACGCAGGACTCTTATATCGGTGTAGACCTCGGAGGGCGTTACGATATTTGTAAAATCCGGATAGAGTGGAATTCCACGGCTGATTATGGAAAGAATTTTACTGTAGATGTTTCGGACGACGGCACCAGTTGGAACACGGCGATCTGGACTACATTACATACCATTACGGGAAATACATTCGCAAACGGAGATCCCTTATTCAATGAATTCAACGAGCATACGACGGCACGGTTTGTCAGACTAAGTATTCCTACGCAGGGTAATTTATCAGTTGCGGAATTGATGGTTTACGGCTCTGCTGCCAGCAACTGCGTTCCTCCCAGCGTAGCAAGTTTAACGGCAACGAATATCACACAGAATTCCGCGACGCTGAACTGGGCACCAGTAACCGGTGCAGTGAATTATATTGTAAAATACAGAGGACCCACTGTGACGAGTTATATAACAAAAACGATTCCTGCTGCTGCAAATCCTCTTAAATTGGATATAGGCGCTCTTACCTGCGGCTTTACTTATGAATTTGATGTTCAGACAGATTGCGGAAGTGGAGTTTTAAGTGCACCTTCCATACAATATTTTAAGACAGGTGATTGCAGCAATGCATGCCTTAATCTAACACGATTCAATCACGGCGACCTAGGGGATATCCAGTCACCAGGCAATGCCTGTTATAATGATCCAACTTTCACTTTAACGGGTGCTGGTAATGGAATTGGTGGCATCAGTGACCAGTTTCAATTTAATTATGCGGCATTGTCAAAGGATCAGGATTACATTATGCACGTTGCCACCCAGGATATTGTTGGTGCGGGGCTGAACCAGGCCGGTGTAATGATGCGCGACAGCCTCACGGATATATCCCGTTTTATTTATATGGGAAAAACCGGAGACAACCATCTTCAGATGATTTACCGGACACAACCGGGTGCATCTGCAGTCACTACAACCATATTGAATAGCGGCAATTCTAATTATTATCGCATTTTGAAAGCGGGAACTAATTACAGCGCGTTTTATGGTATCAGCCCGACCGGCCCATGGACAGCCATGGGCGCTACACAGGATCTGAAATTTGGTACAGATCAGATTTATGAAGGTATGGCTGTAGCAGCTGCAAACCCCGGTGACCCATTGAAGACTTCCATGGCAACTTTCGATAATTTGGCAGAGGCCACAACTCCACTTCCGGTCACTTTATTGAATTTTACCGCCAGTGTTCTACAGAATAAATATGTTTCCCTGCAATGGCAGACGAGCCAGGAAGAAAATAGTGATCACTTTGATGTAGAGCGAAGTGTGGATGGAACAACTTTTTTCAAAATTGACAGCGTAAAGGCTGCGGGAAACAGTAATACAGTTTTATCCTATTCTTCAACCGATGATAAGCCCTTTAAGGGTATCAATTTCTACCGCCTGAAGCAGGTTGATCTGGATGGCCATTTTGTATACTCATCAGTCAAAATTGTAAAATTCGGATCAACTTCTACTGTGGCACCGGTAGTGTATCCGAATCCGGTGAGTACCGTCTTTACCACAGTTCCGGGCCTGGAGCTGATACGTGAGATCGTGATTTATAATTCACAGGGGAAGGCCGTACAGTTTGTTATGGGAAACTCAACCGACGATGAAATGATAGTAAATATTTCAGCATTGTCTGCGGGCGTTTATATTCTAAAAATCAAAACGGATTCCCAGATTTATCAACATAAAATCATAAAGAATTAGACAGAGATAAAGATTTATTTAAGTGAGGATTTCAGTATGGGCACCGGCTTACCGCGATGGCAGGTTTTACACCATATCCTGCCCCGGGTAGTCATGGTACCAGTGAGCTTGGTATTGAAATATTTTTTGTTCAGTTTCATCGTCATTCTGAGCATGTCTCGTGCAGCTCGTTTATTCAGGAGTGAGTCACTGGCATAATCAAAGGTCATTTCGTATCCTTTCTGTTTGCTAATGTGACAAAATAAGCAATTAACACCTAGTTGCATATTGAAACTCTCCATAACAAAGTCCATATTTTCGTCACTGATATTTTTGGAGAGTACTTTGAGGTTGGTATAGGTTTCTTTTTGGCGGACGGGAGGTTTTGTGGCCAGGATACCTGCAAGGGTTATCGAGGAAAGTATAAAACAAACCAGAAACTTTTTTTTATTAGGTAAGTCCATATATTTCTGATGTTGAAAACAAACTAATAAAAATCCCTGATATTCTGAGATAAACCGAATAATGGCTATTATATATGCCGTTCGGTAATTTCTGCTTGGTTTTATGAAATAATCCTTTATTTTTAATGTTCTCTGAACTCTCCGTCCCTGTTACTTCCACGTTGATTGACCTTTCAGTTATGGTCCATTCCTATTAATAGCTGTTAGTATTCTCCATACCTATTAATAGCTGTCAGTATTTTTTTTATAGTTTAAGGCCCGGTTTGTCTGTATCGTTTTAAAAACGATGGTTGATGCTTTTTGATCCGTCCCTGCATTTATTGATCCCAATTTTAAACCTCCATGAAAAAGATTAGTCCTGCAATTCTGCTTATTTTATTCGTATTGTTAAACGGGCCGCTCTCAGGCCAGAGTGTCTGGACCCAGCATAATGACCAGGGTCGTACGGGCTGGTATCCCTATGAGACTAATTTGACCACGAACAATATCAATACAAATACTTTTGGGCTGGCATTTTCGCAAACCGTTGATGACAAAATACTCGCCCAGCCGCTGGTCATTATGAAAGTAAATATTCCGGGTTTTGGATTAAAAAATGTGGTGTATGCGGCTACTCTGAACAATTCGGTTTACGCGTTTGATGCGGATGTAAGCGGCAACGCTTACTGGCAAAAGAATTATACAAATAAGATTTCTTCTGCGGGCGCGGATTGTACAAATTGCCGCCCGGCAGTCAGCTCCGATATTCATCCCAGCCTTTGCGGGGGTACCTATGGTGATTTCAAAGGAAATATGGGAATCTGCACCACTCCGGTCATAGATACCGCAGCGGGGACCATGTTTTTTGTAACGAAGATTGTCAATTTTAATGACGGGATACTGGACAATCATAGTTACAGGCTCGGGATCAAGGATGAGTATAATTACACGACCACCTGCTTTCATCAGTATCTCCACGCCATCGATATCACTACTGGAAATGAAAGGCCAAACAGCCCAATTGAAATCACGGGTACTTTAAATGGTGCGGGTGACGGACAAACTACGCCGGGCAGAATTACATTTGACCCGCGCAGGCAATTCACCAGAGCCGGACTTGTTTTATCGAATGGTAAGGTGTATATCAGCTTTGCCTCGCATTGTGATGACAATCCCAGTCATGGTTGGGTACTCAGTTATAATTCTTCAACCCTCGCACAGGTAAACGCATTTATTTCAACTCCGAACGATGGCCGCGGTGGCATTTGGATGAGTGGGACGGCTCCTGCTGTTGATGAGAGCGGAAACCTGTTTGTTACTACGGGAAATTCCCTGAATGAAAACCGTACTTCGAGCGAATACAATACATACAATGCATTGCCCTCCAATTCTGTGAATCGTGGGGAAGGGGTTATTAAACTGGCACCTGATCTCACGATTTCAAGTTATTTTACCCCTTTTGATTATGTTTCCCTCAATGATGCTGATCTCGATTTCCCCACGCAGGTTATAATTATACCGAATACAAACCTCGCTATAACAGCAGCCAAAGATGCGAATTTGTATGTCATGGATAAAACCGGACTGGGCGGTTTTAATTCAACCAGGAACAATATTTTACAAACCGTAAATAATGGAAGCGGGGGATCTTTTCATTCTGCCTTTGCATATTTTGGCGGTCAGACAACCCAATATTTTTATGTTTATCCTGAAAATATATCGTTGAAAGCATATCCAGTAAGCGGGGCCGGCTTAGGGTTGCCGATTGTTAATAATACGATGCAGAGCCCCTCTGGCAGCCAGGGAGGATATATGTCAGTTTCATCCAACGGATCGGATCCGTCTACCGGTGTATTATGGGCTTATCAGGCAATTAATGGTTGCGATGCAAATCAAAGTAATTGCCGCGGAATCCTCCACGCGTTGAATGCAAATAATATTACCAGTGAATTATGGAATTCCGAAATGATCGCGACAGACAAACTTGCTGTCTTTAATAAGTTTTTATGCCCTACAATTGCTCTTGGAAAAGTTTATATAGGAGCAAATACGAACCAGCTCGTTGTGTATGGCCTGAAAGCAAATACCAGCTGTCTGACCAATGTTGCAGTTGGTAAAACAGCTATTGCTCTGACCACAGCATCTGGTTTCCCGGCTTCTAATGCAGTTGACGGAACTACAAATACTAAGTGGACCAGCACGGCACACGATGTGGATTCAATATATGTCGACCTTGGAGCTGTTTATAACATTTGCAAAATAGCCATAAACTGGGATCCCTCCGGTTATGGTAAAGATTTCGATTTAAAAATTTCGCAGGATGGAGTCAACTGGACAACAGTTAGCTCGGTCAGAGGGAATTCTGCTGTTTATAATGAATCCAATGGTTCGGTCAGCGCCAGATTTGTAAATATGAGGGGCATTACCAGGGGAACAACAAACGGATATTCTATAACAGAATTCCAGGTTTTTGGCAGCCTCTCGAATTCTGCCTGTCCGGCACCTACCGGATTAACCGCTTCGGCTACTTCGGTTTCCACAATTTTTACGAACCAGATTCCGGTAGCGTCAACGGATAACGACGGACAGGGATTCAACGCCGGATTAAAATTTCAGTCAAGTGTCGCCGGTAATATTACAGGACTCAGGTTTTTCAAAACCCCTGGGAATGTTGGAACACATATCGGAGCATTATATAACAGTTCCGGAACCCAGCTCGGAACCCTGACTTTCGGTGGAGAAACATCTACCGGATGGCAGGCTGCAAACTTCCCTTCCCCAATAGCCATCACTGCCAACAAAACATATACGGCTGTTTATTTTAATGCTGCAGGATATTATACAGAGGATAATGACTATTTCACAAACTCCGGCATTACGAATGGTCCATTGACCGCTTTGAAAGATGGTGCGGACGGATGTAACGGACCATATGACTATGGTACTTCGCTGGCGAGGCCAGTCTCCTGTTTCAAGTCTGCAAATTATTGGATCGATGTAATGTTATCGAATGGAACCGCTTCCAATTCAGAATTTTTAAGTTGGGATCCAATTCCGGGTGCGACTCAGTACCTGGTTAAATATCGTCCGAATAATTCAGTAAGCTGGATATACAGAACGACCAATACGAACTCTGTTACCATTTCTGCATTGACCTGCGGGTCTCAATATTTTTACACGGTCCAGGCCGTTTGTGGTTCAAGCCAGGGTGCCGTCAGTCAAAGCAGTTTCACGGCGAATCTTTGCTCCGGCGGTCCTACCTGCGATCCCCTGCTTACAAGATTTTTCAGCGTGGACATGGGTGATATTGGCACTGCCGGTTCAACCTGTAGAAATGGAGCAGTATATACAATCAAGGGGTCCGGGACCGATATCGGTGGAAACGGGGATCAGTTTCAATTTGTTTACACCAATGGAAATGATATTGGTGACTATGATGTGTCCGGAAGAATTACTGCCCAGACGGCAGCGAATACTTCAAGCAAAGTTGGAATTATGGTAAGAGACAGTTTAACAAACACTTCGCGATTTGCATATATCGCATACGAGAGTGGTAAGCTGGTCTTTGTTTATCGCGACCAGCCTTCTGCTGCTGCCATCACCATTAATGCGACAGGCACTTTCACATTGCCCTATTTTGTAAAGATTTCGAAGTCAGGTACCATCTATTCGGCATTCATTTCACCGGATGGCAATGGCTGGACAAATGTCGGCAGTAAGAATTTAAACTTTGGTACAGATCTTACGAATACCCCACATTATGGGATGGCTGTGACGAGTGCAGACAATACCAAATTATCTACAGGAATAATAGATGGATTTTCCCTTGTTACTGCTGGCTCTGCACCGGTAATAGCTAATGCCGGAACAAATCAAACGATTACTTTGCCTGTTTCTTCAGTTACACTGGACGGAAGTGGTTCAAGTGGTACGATTACCAGCTATACCTGGTCTCAATTATCCGGCCCGAATTCGTCTGTTATAACCACACCGACTGCAGTTACAACAACGGTTACTGGTCTTGTTGCTGGTTCTTATGTTTTCCAGCTTTCATTAAACGCAGGTGTGAGTTTATCGCAGGTAACCATCACCGTTAATCCGTTGGCCGGTTCAACTGTGAGTATTTTCACAAGCCAGATTCCGGTGAATGTCACTGATAACGATCATCAGGGAACAGTTGGTCATGAAGTCGGTTTGAGGTTCCGTTCGAGTACGGCAGGGTTTATTACAGGAATCAGGTTCTACAAAACAGCTGGAAATGCGGGTACTCATATCGGAGAACTTTATTCAAAAACAGGTACCCGTCTTGCGCAGGCTACGTTTACAAATGAAACGACCACAGGCTGGCAAACCGTTATGTTCTCTTCACCGGTTGCCATTGCTGCCAACACTACTTATGTCGCATCGTATTTTAGTAGTCTCGGTAATTATGTGGAAGACAACGGTTATTTCGCGACTACCGGAGTAACAAATGGTAACCTGACCGCATTGAATGACGGATTGGACGGATGTAATGGTCCATACCAATATACCGCGGCTCCTGCTTTCCCGAATACATGTTATCTCTCTGCGAACTATTGGGTGGATGTGATTTATTCAGGAAGTACTTCTTCAGTGGTCGCCAATGCAGGGCCTAATCAAACGATTACTTTACCGACATCTTCAGTTACACTGGATGGAAGTGGTTCCAGTGGTGCTACTAGTTATGCATGGACCCAATTATCCGGTCCGAGCACAGCTGTTATAACCACAGCGGCTACAGTTACCACAACGGTTACAGGTCTTGTTGCGGGATCCTATGTGTTCCAGCTTTCAATAAATGCGGGAGCCAGTTTATCGCAGGTAACCATCACCGTTAATCCGGCGGCTGGTCCATCAACGAGTATTTTCACAACCCAGATTCCTGTGAATGTTACTAATAATGACCATCAGTCAACAACGGGCCAGGAATTGGGTCTGCGTTTCCGTTCGAGCACGGCAGGATTTATTACCGGCGTCAGGTTTTATAAAACAGCTGGTAATGCGGGTACGCATACCGGTGAGTTGTATTCCAACACGGGCACAAGACTGGCGCAGGCGACGTTCTCGGGAGAAACAGCAACGGGATGGCAGACCGTTATGTTCTCTTCGCCGGTTGCGATAACGGCTAACACGACTTATGTGGCGGCCTATTTCAGTAGTCTTGGCTATTACGTAGAAGATAACGGTTACTTCGCAACTACCGGGGTAACGAACGGCAACCTGACTGCATTGAAAGACGGATTGGATGGATGTAATGGTCCATACCAATATACTGCAGCACCGGCTTTCCCGAATTCCTGTTACAAATCAGCGAATTACTGGGTAGATCCGCTATTCAGTACGACGGGAACGGTAACCGCTCAGCCATCGAATCTGAATACAGCAAAAGCGGTTGATAATGTAAATGATTCAACTTCAAATCTCAGTTATTTCCTGGGTCAGAATTATCCGAATCCAGCCACTCAGAATACCCGGATCGATTACGGTATTCCAAGAGATGCAAAAGTTGAATTGTCCTTATTTGATCTGACGGGCCGCCAGGTTAAGGTGATGGTCAGTGAGATGAAGACGGCGGGTAAGTATTCTTACGAATTACAAGTAGCTGACCTTGCCAAAGGAGTTTATATCTATAAAATGATATCCGGAAATTATATGGAAGTCAAGAGAATGATTATTCAGTAAAAATCAGGAATAATTGTAAATATTAATGCCCTTCAATCAATATTAAAAAAATAGACGTTGGTTGGAGGGTTTTGATATTCCCCTGTGACAAGTGGTGCAGGTAATCACGGAATTATGCAAGGAATTAAAACCATAATCATTTTTGTAACCAAAATATTTGCTGTTAATTTTATCTGTCATGCGCATCATTTCCCTTGCGGTTCTTTTCTGAGGAAGTTCATCTGTCGCAAAATCAATCCTGATGGGAGTGACTCCCGGTTTGGTTTGAGGATGACAAAAGATGCAGGTTACGCCCAGCTGCCTGGTGTATTTGTACATAACCCGTTCCATCTGTTCTTCATCGATATTTTTGGGCATGACTTTCAGGTTCTTCCATGTATTTTTTTCGGGGGGCTTATGGATAGCCGCCATACCGGCGCTTATAAACAAGCCCATACATGTTGAGACAATTATTTTTTTATTCATAGATGAATCAGCTCATTGACTACCTGGAAGGATATACTATTTTTTTTCGTTAGGATGTGGAGAACCACGATGGCAGGTCATACATTCAACAGCGGCAACCGTTACACCCTGTTCATTTTTATTGTAGCTGAAATATTTTTTATTGATCTTGGCAGTCATCTTTAGCATTTTACGCGCGATCCCTTTTTCAGGTTTATCATCGCTGGCAAAATCCGGCCACTTCTGAGTACTGTCCTTGGAAGGGGCATGACAAAAACTGCACTTCACACCCAGCGCTGCCTTAAAACTATCCATCACTTTATCCAGATCTTCTTTGCTGATATTCTTCGGAAGAATTTTCAGGTTTTTATATTTCGGAGGTTCCGGAGGTTTGGTTGCGGCAATACCTACAATCATAAAAAGAGTCACTCCGAATACAACTTGATTCTTTTTGGAGAAGATCATATTCCCGATTTTGAATACAAGCTAATAAAAATCTCCGAAACCCGGCTGGTTTTTCCTTTAATTTGTGCCCTTCAACATGAAAAAACAAGCTGCTATCGGGTTTATATTTATTACACTTCTGATTGATGTAATCGGTTGGGGTCTTATTATACCTGTGATGCCACAACTGATTGCAGGCCTCAAACATATTTCGATCAGTGAAGCAAGCAGACCAGGAAGCTGGTTATTATTTGTATATGCTTTTATGCAATTTTTTTGTGCACCGATATTGGGCAGTCTGAGTGATCAGTATGGAAGAAGACCAGTATTGTTATTTGCCCTGTTCGGATTCTGCATTGACTATATCTTTCTGGGATTTGCTCCTACATTCGGCTGGCTTTTTCTGGGACGGACGATTTCCGGTATTACCGGCGCGAGTTTCTCGACGGCATCGGCGTATATAGCCGATATCAGTACTGCAGAGAATCGCGCAAAAAATTTCGGGCTGATCGGGGCGGCATTCGGGATGGGATTTATCATCGGTCCGGCTATCGGCGGACTGCTAACGGGGTGGGGTATACGCGCGCCGTTTTATGCAGCAGCCATTCTTACATTTCTAAACTGGCTTTACGGATACTTTGTTCTGCCGGAATCGTTATCAAAAGAGAACCGCAGAAAATTTGATTGGAAAAGAGCTCTACCCTGGAATTCTTTGCTAAACCTGAAAAAGTATCCTGCCGTTGCAGGGCTAATTTTTGCATTGACCCTTGTATATTTAGGTTCACATGCCGTACAAAGTAACTGGAGTTACTTTACGGCATATCGTTTTCGGTGGACCCCTAAAACAATTGGCATTTCGCTGGCGGTTGTTGGAGCTCTGGTTGCATTTGTTCAGGCCGGACTTATCCGTGTGATTACACCGAAAATCGGTAATGAGCGGTGCATTTATTTTGGCCTTCTTTTATATGCCATTGGTATGTTTTTATTTGCCGCAGCGAACCAAAGCTGGATGATGTTTGTATTCCTGATACCCTATTGCCTTGGAGGGATTGCCGGTCCTGCACTTCAGGCTACGATTTCAGGGCATGTACCCCCGAATGCACAGGGGGAGTTGCAGGGTTCGCTCACCAGTTTGCTCAGTGTAACCTCAATTATCGGCCCACCAGTCATGCTGAATCTCTTCGCGTACTTCACGTCTGTACAGGCACCGATGATTTTTCCGGGCGCACCTTTCGTTTTAGGTGGAATTCTCATGTTGTCAAGCAGCATCGTCGCATATAAATCTTTAAAACGAGGTTGATAATTGGATATATTTCTGTATCTTTGCGGAGTCTTAAGTTGATCAGCATTTAGTAAGTGAACAAACATTCTGCTACGCAATCTTCAGTACGGTTAGTTAGTCGCCTTTACTTCAGCTTTCAGTCAGCTTTAATTTTTATCATTTAATTTTTTATTTAAGTATGAACATTTATGTTTCAAATTTAAGCTTCAACGTAACCGACGAAGACTTAAACGAGTATTTT
>Ga0066788_10000229_pt1 | contig 11337 bp, 7 predicted proteins | sample OrgsoiDNA2013048_FD_70943 | JGI IMG/M metagenome (GOLD analysis project Ga0066788, IMG submission 70943) | Permafrost soil microbial communities from the Arctic, to analyse light accelerated degradation of dissolved organic matter (DOM) -... | ecosystem: Environmental > Terrestrial > Soil >... | reverse complement strand
ACAGACCATTGCCCATGGCATTTATAATGACTTGCTGTGCTGTAGCGGCTTTTACTGTTTTTATATTAGGGGGAAAGTTTCTTATCCGCAATGTTGATTTGAAAATATTGAAACAGCAGGACGTAGAAATGGCAACTGACTTATAGTTGAATTTTGATTTACTTTTTACCAGTTGAAATAAGTGAATATCTTTATTCGGCTTATCAATAAACAATCTGGAATTATTAGATTTTTTAAGTGATGAATACGATTGATAAACTTATTTTAGATGTATCCATTGCGCGAAAAAAGTATATTGATCAAATAGAACACTTTACTCAGGAACAGGCCCAATGGAAACCTGATGCTGACTCATGGAGCATGGTTGAGATTACTGAACATCTTTTTTGGGCCGAGCAGGGTGGCATTCTGGGCATGTGGAAAAGTATTCTTGCCATACGTGAAGGTAAAATGGAGCGTACATACGATTCTATTCATCGGGATATGCCCATCGAACAAATTGTCAAACTTACATGGCAGCTGAAGGAAAAAGTACCGGCGATGGCAGCACCCCGATTGGGAGGCCCTCTTTCATTTTGGTGTAATTCATTAAGCAGTCTGCAGGCAGTGCTGAAAACATTTGCATGTTGTCTAAAGAATGATGAATTGCGTTTACAGGCACATCCTCACCCGATTTCGGGACCCTTGGATTTTCAGCAACGTTTCGAATTCTTAACCTTTCACATAAACCGTCACAGGGATCAGATTTCCTGGCTGATCGGTGAAATGGGAACAACCTGAAAGTAATGACCATTGCTTTTCAATTTCTCTACAGATATCGCGTAAGAACCCTTATTTTTTTTCTGATACTGATCACTTACCTGGACAGAATCACGATATCCCTGGTCGGGGTACGAATTAAAGCAGCTTTTCATCTTACAAATTCTCAGTTCGGATGGGTACTGGGGGCATTCGCATTGGCCTATGCCATTTTTGAAATACCATCAGCACTATTGGGCGACCGTATTGGTCAGCGAAAGGTTTTGCTGCGTATTGTATTTTGGTGGTCCGTTTTCACGGCATTAACAGGTGCTGTGAATGGATTAACCAGCCTGATCCTGGTTCGTTTTTTATTTGGCATGGGTGAATCCGGTGCCTATCCCAATTGTTCAGGTGTTGTTTCGAGATGGTTTCCCCAATCAGAAACTACAAGAGCTGTATCCTGGTTGAGCGTGGGATCTAATGCCGGAGCTGCTGTCGCCCCATTGCTGGTGGTTCCCATCGCGGTGGCTTATGGATGGCGAATGCCTTTTTTTGTGAATGGATTGATCGGACTGATCTGGGTATTGGTTTGTTATAGTTGGTTTCGGAATCATCCGGGAGAAATGAAAAATATTTCTGTCAAAGAAAAGGAATATATAGAGAACAATCGTTGTACTGTCAGCCATTCGCAGCAATTCCCGTGGAAACAGGCGTTCAGAAGTCGTATGCTTTGGGCCCTGGTAATCTCCTTTTTCTGTACTCAATGGGCCAATTATTTTTTTATAGCCTGGATGCCTAACTACCTGCAGGAAGGAAAGCATTTTACAGAACAGGAAATGAAAATGGCAACCTCCTGGGTATTTATATTTGGAATGCTGGCTGCTTTCCTATGTGGAATTTTCAGCGACCGTCTCATTAAAATAAATGGCCTGAAAAAAACCCGGCGTCTTATTGCTATCTCCTGCTTTCTGCTGATGGCATTCATGATTTTTATTTCTGCCGCGAGCAGTAGCCATCTGATCGTATCGCTTGCCCTGATCGGCGGTCACTTTTTTCTTCCGGTGGCGATTGTAACATGCTTTTCAACCTGCGTTAATATAGGGGGTGACAGGGCAGCGACCGTAGCCGGGATCATGAATTTTTTCGGCCAGATGGGCGCTTTTTTAATGTCGGTCATTTTTGGCAAAATCGTCGATCTGACACATAGTTTCGATTCTCCGCTTTTTGTGATGATGGCTGTACTGCTAGTCGGTGCCATTTGCTGGTTCGGCATCGATGCTTCCAAAAAAATCGTTACTGAATATTAACTAATATCACAGGGAATCAGCGGTTTGCGCCTCATACACTCTCACTTCAATTGGTGGTTGAACAACATTCTTCATCATTTATACAAAGGTTAAGCAAATATTACCTGATCTGTTATCGGGTAAAAACGGGTCATATTAATTATTGACCAAAAAACTTTCAAATAAAATATAAATTTTATAAATCCACCCTCCTCCATTTTTCGTAAGCTTTCAAATATTCACATCATGGCTGTCCTTACCCCCTGCAAATCCTGCTTATAATTCGTACCCCGGTTAGCTGTTTCTTTCATTGATTTAAAAATATTAAACCCTGTTTATGAAACACAAAATTAAACCCGGAGGGCGTTTAGCCATTTTTATTGCCGTTATTGCCTTGGTTGGTATTTCAGGTGTGCTGATGTCTTCCAGCCACCGGGAAGCACCCATGATCGCAAACGATCCATTGGCAGACAATACCGATCTGTATGCTTTCCGAAGCCCGGATCACCCGGATAAAATAACTATCCTGGCGAATTATATTCCTGCCCAGTTGCCCTTTAACGGACCTAATTATTATCAGTTCGGAGAAGATATCCGTTATGAAATCCATATCGACAATAACATCGCAACGCCGGGTGATGATATTGTTTACCGGTTCACCTTCCATAGACAAAATGAAGATCCTACCACATTCTTCAATATCCGTCTCGGCAAACAAAACATAAAAACAACCTATACCCTGGAGAAAGGAAAAATGGATGGCGCTGTTTTTCACACGATTATTCAAAATGGAGTTGTACCTCCGCCGAATATCGGTCCCCGTTCGATTAATTCACCGGTTGGCTTAAACGTTTCAGATTATAACACGCTAATTAATAGCGCCATTACTACTGCCAGCAGTGGCGAAAAAGTTTTTTGCGGTACTGCCGACGATCCCTTCTTTGTGGACCTGGGCGGAATTTTTGATCTGGGCGATGCACCCCGCACCACCGGCACCGCGCCCATGGACGCCCTGAAATGTAAAAATGTTTCTGTTATTGCCATGCAGATTGATATCAGCACACTGCAGAAGGATAAAAAATCGGTTTACCAGGCCAAAAATATCCTTGATCCGGATTTTGTCATTGGCGTATGGGCCTCAGCGAGCAGAAAAAGGATCAGAATACTCAGTAAGCCAAACGTTGCAGGGGATGTTGACGGAGGAAAGAAAGATGGTGACGATGATAACGATCTCGATCCTAAAGACGTAAATAAACTCGAACAAACGGCCGGCCCCTGGGTCCAGGTATCAAGGCTCGGGATGCCCCTTACCAATGAAGCCATCATCCCGATTGGCAGAAAAGACTACTGGAATTTTTTATCACCCTACGACGACCTGCCCAACCTGAGAATATTCGGGGACTATTTTTATAATCCCGAACTCGCCCTGTATATGGATGATAGTTTTTTTGGATCCGCCGTACCTGCGTTAAAAAATTTACGCATACAACGGAATTCTCTGGGCGCTTTCGGATTCGGAAATAAACAGAACGGATTGTACATCCTGAAAGGAAACCGTGCGTTATCCGGTACGGCGCTGGATGACGCAGTTTTTGGAAATTTGCTTTTACCATCCGCGCATTCGCCACGTTCCGTGGACCTCTGGCCAATCTTTCATACCGGTGTGCCCAATCTTCGTCCTTACCAATTAGCGACCGGCAAAAAAGGAAATCCACTGGCCGCAGGCAAACCTTTTATTAATAACTTTTTGCCGAATGGTGGCGATATGTTGCGTCTGAATATGGCGGTTCCTCCTACGCCCAGAAACGATCCGAAATTTAGTGCACTGGGCCTGATTCAGGCAGCCGTATTGGGTTTAACCGATCCGGCGTATAATACGAACAGCTCATTGCAATTCATTCCCAATATGGATGGTTTCCCAAATGGAAGAAGACTGGAAGATGATGTGACAAGAATTGAACTACAGGCAGTCGGTGGTGTCGTGCTCGCTGCAATCGGATTATGGTATGATGATTATAAGGGAGGTCCGAATCCGGTTACTCCCGACCTGGTCAATGTGCTCACATATAATACAGGTGTAAATACAAATGACACAACATTCAAAATATCCTTTCCTTATGTTCAGACTCCCTGGTCAGGATCAAACGCCTGTTGCGGAGTTCCTGCTGTTCAAACTAAAAATAATGCAGTTACCACGGAGGCGCCTCAGGTTGAAAACCCCAAATTTGATGCGCTGGATATCGCAGCCCCTGAGATTTTTATCGGCGCCTTTCCCAATCCTTTCAATGACAATAATACCATCCGGTATCGTGTTGAAGTCCCGTCAGAGGTCAGGATAGAAGTATATGACGAAGTGGGCAAACTCATCAAGGTATTGGTCAACACAAATATGGAACCGGGCACCTATTCAGTTACCTGGAACGGAGCGGGTATGGCAAAGGGAGTTTATTTTATCAGCGCCTCCAGAAACGGGGATGCCAGACAGATACTCAGGGTGGTTAAACAATAACAGATCGACTGAAATGAAAAAGAAATATGTATATGGTCTGATGCTGATTGCCTTCGCAGCAATCCTGACCTTAACACTGTATATCAATCATTACCGGGAAACTAAACTGGATGCTTTGCTCGAAAGGGTGGGTCCTTCATCAGCAACCAATGAATGGGTTTTGATGCGCGACTATTCTTTGACGCTGCGAAATAAAATAGAAAAGAATCCAACGGATACCAAATCGATTTTAGCGTTGACGACCCTTTATATTCAGGAAGCTCGGATCACCGGAAACTATGTTTACTATGATAAAGCCGCAATGAAAGGCGTGAACCGGGTTTTGAAACTGGATCCGGAAAACTTTGAGGCCCTGACCTATAAGTCCCTGATTTATTTGTCCCAGCATCATTTTGCAGACGGTTTGGCGCTGGCGGAGAAGGCCCAGAAATTAAACCCTTTCAATGCTTTTATTTACGGATTGATAGTAGATGGAAATGTAGAAATGGGCCATTACGATTCTGCCCTGGCCAATGTAGACAGAATGGAATCTGTGCGACCCGATATCAGATCCTACTCACGTATTTCTTATTTGCGCGAAATTCATGGCGATTATCCGGGAGCGATTGAAGCCATGAAGATGGCCGTAAACGCCGGAGGTCAGGGAGATGAAACGACCGAATGGACAAGGATCCAGCTGGGCCGCTTATATGAGAAGACCGGTGATCTGAAAAGCGCGGAGCTGCAATACAGGATTGCCTTAATCGAAAGACCGGACTATCCCTTTGCCTTAACAGGGATGGCGAGGGTAGCCATCGCAGTCAAAGACTATCCGAAGGCAATCGGACTTTACAGAAAAGCAGATTCCATGATCAACGATTATTCCATTAAAGAAGAGTGGGCGGACGTATATAAATTGGCCGGACAAACGGCGAGTGCCGATTCCCTGACGAATATTGTGATTACGAAACTGAATACTGATCAGCAAAGCGGTCAGAATGACGAGAATATCGGTCATTATGCGGACCGGGAACTGGCCTATGCTTATTTAAAGGTGAATGATTACGATAAGGCACTGGAGCATGCACTCCTGGAATATAACCGGAGACCGGATAATATTGATGTCAATGAAACCGTAGCCTGGGCATATTATTCCAGGAAACAATATGCGGAGGCTCTGCCATATCTGAAGACCGCATTAAAGACCCATAGTCAGAACCCGGTGCTGCTGTATCGCGCAGCGATGATTTATTCCAAAGCAGGAAAACCGGAAGAAGCGAAAGCAGTATTTCAGAAAGCAGTATTAACGGATCCTGAAATGATTGCACAGATAAAAAAAGAAGGACTGGATCCGGCGGTATCCTTTCAATGAAAAAGCCGGAGACATATGGCATCATCTTTTTTTTATGGATGATTATCCTTTTGTCTCCGGACTTTGTTTTAGCGCATACGATTAATTATGCGTTGGAAAGGGCCCCCGATTCGAGCGTGGTTTGGTTTTATCTTAAACTCGGTGTGCGTCATATCATTCCGCTGGGAACGGATCATATCCTGTTTGTTACCAGCCTGTGCCTGCTGAGTACAAGGATCAAAACCATATTCTGGCAGGCTACGGCATTTACGGTGGCGCATTCTGTTACATTGGCTTTGAGTATGAAAGGCATTCTTGTTGCACCCGGAGCCGTGGTGGAACCCATCATCGCACTATCTATTGTATTTGTCGCTGTTGAAAACATCTTACTGAGCAAACTGAAACCCTGGCGAATCGTGATTGTTTTCTTATTCGGACTGATTCATGGATTGGGTTTTGCCAGTGCATTAAATGAAATCGGCCTTCCCCGGAATAAATTTTATACTTCCATTCTCTCTTTCAATGCCGGCGTTGAAATTGGCCAGGTGATCGTCATCCTTGGCGTTTTTCTACTCATTATCATTCCCTTCGGCAAAATGAAGGATTACCGGAAATTCGTCGTGTACCCATTGTCCATCATTATAGCCTTGATTGCTTCCTATTGGTTTGTTAAGAGGGCGTTCTTATAAAAAGTTTATAGGGATCGGTTGTTTGGGTATAATAATCTCTGAGCGTGTTGCAGACTATCCCTGAATATCATGTCAATGAAACCTGATGACTCGCATTTCTCTTGTGGGAGCGCCGGTAGAATATCTCGACGATCAGGGGGAAGATCAATAAGGTTAAAACCGTTGAACTGATCAACCCGCCGATGACTACTATGGCCAGCGGTTTCTGTGTTTCACTGCCGATGCCTTTTGACACCGCCGCCGGTAACAAACCGATCGCGGCCATTAAAGCCGTCATCACAACCGGCCTCACCCTGGATTGGACACCCAGGATGACCGCTTGTACTAGCGAAATTTTATTATGCAGATTTTGTTTGAAGACGGAAATCAATATCACTCCGTTCTGGATACAGATTCCAAACAAAGCGATAAAACCGATACCTGCTGATATACTAAAGACAGTTCCGGTTACATGTAAAGCGAGAATTCCACCGATGATGGCGAAGGGTACATTCAGTAATACCAAAGATGCATCGAGCGCATTGCCAAAACTAATGAAGAGAAGAATAAAAATCAGGACAAGCACGACGGGAACAACCTGTGAAAGTCTGGCCTCTGCCCTGACCTGATTCTCAAACTCACCGGCCCATTCAATGCTATAGCCCTTGCCTAGTTGAATCTGGTCGTCTACTTTTTCCTGTGCTTCTGCAATCGTACTACCCATATCCCGGTCACGGATTGTAAACTTGATTGCAATGAACCGGGTATTTCTGTCTCTGTACACGAAAGCCGGGCCTGTGATTGTTTTGATCTCTGCAATTTCCTTAAGCGGGATCTTTGAACCGTGCATGGTAGGCACCCTGAGGTTTCCGATGGCCTCTTCACTGTTTCGGTATTGTTCCGGATAGCGGATCCGGATTCCGAATTTTCTTTCCTGCTGGTAAAAAGTGGAGGCTTCTTTTCCTCCAATGGCCATTTCAATTACTGAGTTGGCATCAGCAGTTGTAACACCATAAACTCCCATTTTTTGTTCATCCAGTACAATACTCAGCTCAGGCTGGCCCAGGTTGCGCATGATGCCAAGGTCTTTTATTCCCCTTACGGTTTGTAAGATCCTTAGCGCACTATCCGCCAGTTTATCCAGTTTTTCCAGGTCATTTCCGAAAATTTTAACTGCCAGATCTGCATTGATGCCGGCAACCGCTTCATGTACATTATCTATGATGGGCTGCGAGTAATTGTATACGACGCCCGGATATTGTCTTAACCTGGTGTCCATTTCGTCCACCAGTTGTTCGACTGTGATTTTCCGCTTCCAGTTTTTTTTCTGTTTCAGATTTACCTGGCACTGCACATAGTAAAATCCAGATGGATCCGTGCCGTCGTTACTCCGGCCGGTCTGCGATAAAACACCATCCACTTCATCAAAATCGTTTAATATTTTCCGGAACTGTGTTACAAAATCGACTGTTTCGGTAAGGGAACTACTCATCGGCAGTTTAGCTTCCACCCACAATGCCCCTTCATTTAACTCGGGTAGGAATTCGCTGCCAAGGAATTTAAAGGAGAAAAGAGTTAACCCCATCACAGCAAAAGCAACCAGTAACGATATTCTTTTATGGGCCATGGTGAAATTTAACCCGTTCATGACGACGCGGTTAAAGAAATTTACAAGGGGATTATTTTTTTCCCGGGTATCTTTCTTTAAGAGGATGCTGGTTAGTACCGGAACCAGGGTAAGCGTAAACAACAGGGCACCCAACAGAGCGAAACTAAGTGTCCAGGCTAAGGGGGAAAACATTTTGCCTTCCACTTTTTCGAAGGCGAAAATCGGGATCAGGCAAGTGATGATAATCACTTTCGCAAAGAAAATCGGTTTTGCCAAAGTAGACCCTGTTTTCCGGATGATACTCAGCTTGGCCATCTTATTGTATTTTTCCATTCCCACTTCATGGGCTTTCAGGGCGAGGACAACAAATAACCCTTCCACCATTACAACAGCCCCGTCAATGATAATTCCAAAATCGATGGCACCCATCGAGAGCAGGTTAGCCGTCATGCCTTTAATCTTTAAACAGATAAAGGCAAACAGCAAAGAAAGGGGGATGATGATGGAAACAATCACGGTGGTCCGCCAGTCGAACATGAAAATAAAAACAATCAGCGTTACCAGTAATATGCCTTCGATGAGGTTATGGCTGATGGTTTCCGTACAAAAATCCATCAGGTTGTCCCGGTCATAAAAAGTAACCATTTTTATGTCCGGCGGTAATATTTTTTCATTTAGTTCGGCAACTTTTGCTTTAACCCTTTTGAGCACTGCCCGGGGATCCTCCCCTTTTCGCATCACTACGATCCCTTCCACGACATCATCATCCCCATTCAGACCGGCCTGTCCTACGCGGGTTACATGACTGGGCGAAACCGTCGCCAGGTTTTTTACGAGTATCGGAGTTCCATTGATATTGTCTACAATAATATTTTCTATATCCTTGATGTTATCCAGCAAACCGATGCCGCGAACCACGTAGGCCTGCCCGTTTTTTTCAATCACATCGCCACCTACATTAATATTACTTTTTGACACAGCGTTATAAACTTCCAGTGGGGTGATATCATATTGGGCGAGCTTAATGGGGTCCGCGGTAATTTCGTATGTCCGGTCCGCACCTCCGAATGCCACTAAATCGGCCACACCGGGAATACTGCGCAATTGACGGTCGATCACCCATGTTTGTTCCGTGAGCAGGTCAATGGAACTTTTATTTTTCCCCTGAACCGTATAGCGGAAAATCTCGCCTGTGGGACCGTAGGGCGGTTGAACATCCGGATCAACATCTGCCGGCAGTTTTACATTTCTCAAAAGATTATTCACTTGTTGCCGGGCAAAGAAATCTTCCACATCGTCATCAAAAATTATTTTGGTTACCGACAGACCGAACATAGAGATGGATCTGAGTGTGGATTTTTTTTGTACGGAATTCATGGCCACTTCAATCGGTACGGTCACAAATCTTTCCACTTCCTCGGCACTCCGGCCGTTCCATTGGGTAACTATAATGATTTGGGTATTGGTTACATCGGGGAAGGCTTCTAACGGGGTCTTTATATAACTCCAGATACCCACAACGATGATCAATATCGTCATGAAAAAAATGAAGAACCTGTTCTTCAGCGAAAAGGTAACGATACCGGAAATGAACTTATTCATAAAATGATGTTTGAGCGATGCGGATACTAGTCATTTAGTGCATCGTAAACCAGGTGCTGGTATTTGGAAATGATTTTTTCGCCCACTTTCAGTCCGCTTTTTATGTATGTAATATTTCCCGCGACCTCATAAATTTCAATTTCGCGGGTTTCTATATTGCATTTGTCCCTGTAAACCATCACATAATTCCTGTTCTTATCAAAGATGACCGCCTGCGATGGAATGGCCGGCAGCTGATTGGTTTTGTCGTTATACCTGATCGTGATTTGGGCGAACATTTCGGGTTTCAACAGATTATCTTTATTGGGAACCTTTACGCGTACTTTCATCACACGGCTCTGCGGATCAAGGATTGAGAAAATTCTGTCCACCTTACCTGTAAATATTTTATCCTTATAGGCGATTACATTTACCTCGGCATCGTATCCTGTTTTGATTTTGGCAATGTCTGTTTCAAATACGCTGGCCATAACCCATACCTCGTCCAGGTTGGCAATGATAAAAAAAGGCTGCGTAGCATCCACCCGGTACTGCATCTGGTCGGTTACATTCTTTTCAATGACATAACCGGATACGGGTGATGTAATGATTTGTGTGGCATTGGTTTTAGCCCCATAAATGGAATTGGTCTGCTCCATGCGCTTTACATCTGTTCTGGCTTTTTCAAGGTCCGTTTCTGCTGTCACTACATCTCTTTCGGTGTTCAATCCGGATTTAAATAGTTCACGGGCAGCATTGAGCGTTTTTTCCGCAACTCTTACACCCGATTGCGCGTTAGACAATTGGCCTTGGTAATCGGCGATCTCACCGCTTCTGATAACAGCGAGGGTTTGACCCTTCTTTACGTAGTCCCCCAGCTGAACTTTCATTTCCTGCACGATGCCTCCGACCACTGGGTAGACTTTTATCCACTTATCTTCATTGGCTTCAATTTTACCTGATAATGAAATGACATTTTTTACGACCTGCAGTTTTACTTCTTCGATCACCGCATTTTTTTGGAGGGTATCGGTGAGGCAGAACGGAGGTTTGTCGACGGATTCCGGTGCTTTTCTGTTACAGGAGCAGATCGTTAAACAGGTTGAAGTAAAAACGGAGAGGTATAATTGAATTCTATTCATAGATTTTATTTGCAAAGAATTTAATGCCTAAAATTTTTCCGTATTGTAAGAAGTAGCGAGTCGGAAAGTTCATATGGTTTCTGTAAGTCGAATAACGGAGGCAGCTCAACAATATGCTAAAGTATGAGGACTAAGTTTGTTTAAGGCAAACCTTTGCGAGCCATTAACCATGCGATAACATAACCCATTTTTGACATGTCAACAGGGTTTCCGGCATCGGAGATGATTGGCTGCGAAAATAAATATTCTCATTCGTCCCCGTAAAGCTTGTATAAACTGCTGTTGATGATGAATTCTATTTTTTAAAAATTAAAAAATCCAATCTGTGGGAACAATTGATGGAGCTGTATTATGTGGTTTTAACTGGAAAGTCGGTGCTGTAGTCGGTAGTCACTGGAAAGGGAAAGCCGTCATGCGTGGAGTGATCTGTAAATTATGTAACATATTGCTGGTAATGTATAATATAAGCAG
>Ga0066788_10000227_pt1 | contig 11422 bp, 5 predicted proteins | sample OrgsoiDNA2013048_FD_70943 | JGI IMG/M metagenome (GOLD analysis project Ga0066788, IMG submission 70943) | Permafrost soil microbial communities from the Arctic, to analyse light accelerated degradation of dissolved organic matter (DOM) -... | ecosystem: Environmental > Terrestrial > Soil >... | reverse complement strand
AGGTCTGCATCGAGAATGTGCTCTGTATCAAGGGCGACCACTTCGACAAGGCGGTGTGCAAGTGCGTGCCGGAGGGGGCGGGAGACGCAGGGGTCACGCCGCCACCGCCAGCGCCGGACGGAGGGAAGGTCTGCATCGAGAATGTGCTCTGTATCAAGGGCGACCACTTCGACAAAGCGGTGTGCAAGTGCGTGCCGGACGCGGCGGGAGACGCAGGGGTCACGCCGCCACCGCCAGCGTCGGACGGAGGGAAGGTCTGCGCCGACAACGTGGCATGCATCAAGGGCGACCACTTCGACACGACCGTGTGCAAGTGCGTTCCCGGCACGACCATCCCCACGGTCGTCGTTTGCCAGCAGGACGCCGATTGTCCCGCGGGAGAGACCTGCGTGGGCCCTCCTCCCATCAAATGTCCGAGGGGCGCCCTTTGCGTGACCCCCAAGATCTGTCTGACGCCCGCCCAGCTGGCGGACGCCGGCGCGGGGGGCTGAAGGCATTCGATCGAGATCAACTTGCCAAGTTGCGCGGACACTATTTCCAGTCCCCTCTCCCACGAATGTGGGAAGGATAGGGCTGATGAATCCCGAGAAAGAGTGAGGAGAATCGATCACCTAGATCCGGCCGTTTCTGATTCACCTCGCCCCGCTTGCGGGGAGAGGTCGGCGGCGTAGCCGCCGGGAGAGGGGCGCTGCGCTGCGCTGTTGGGTTTTGGTCTGAATCGCGTGTGGCCGATCGCTGCGCCAAATGCACGTCCTCAGCGTCGAGAAGTTTTCCCGGGTGTTCTCGGGTCATCCCACCACTTCGAGGAACTCCGCGATCACCCGGATGTCGCCGTCCTCCGGCCGCATCCGGATCGGCTTGAAGCCGGGGTTGTCGGGGCGGAGCTCGATCTCGGCGGCACCCCCGTCGGGGCCCATGGTCGCCACGCGCCAGCGCTTCAGGGTGTAGCCCCCGCCGGTCTCGGGGTCGGTGGCATCCCTGAGCTGCACCACCACGCGCCGACCATCGAGGGCGGTGGCCGCTGGGGCGACACCGTCCGGGAACAGGCGGAACAAGGCCCAGCTTCCGTCCGGGATCGACGTCTCCATGGAACGACCGACGACCTTGGCCACGAACATGCGCCGGTCGATCATGCGATGGGCCTGGATCTTGGCCCAGCCCATGATTTCGGGGGCCTGGGATGGGCTGAACGCCCCGGCCGCCGCGGCCAGATCGTGGACCGGGACGGCCTCACGGAATTGCTGCTCGAGCGGGACGCTCTTGACGATGTCCAGCTTCGCCCGCTCGCGGGTGTGAAGGGGCGCCATGTCGGGCAAGAGGGGGAGCCCTTCGAGGTGCCGCAGGAGATCGCCTATCTCCCGGCGTGACTGCTGGCCCCACCACGTGATGTCCTGGCGGCCGATCGGCTCGTTCTCCAGCAGCAGGAGGTAGTGCCAGGGCTCTCGGTCATATTCGGTCAGCAGCTCGCAGTAGCGCTGACCCCTGGCGGCCTTGGCCCGGTCGCGGTCGTCGAATCGCCCCTTCACCTCGATGATGAAGTTGTGGAACACCTCGCCGATGCGGGCCCGCGCGATGAAGTCGGGGTAGTAGTGCGAAATCAGGCCCTGCCAGTCGTACTCGATGTTGTAGCCGACGCCGCTGCGGTGGTTGTAGACCCAGCCGGTCACGTCCTTGGCGGCATCCAGCAAGTGCGCCACGGCCTCCTCGTCGGCGTTCTCCAGGGCGGCGCGCTCGAAGCTACTCTTCAACGGTGCCTCGAAGACGTGCTTCTTCAGCGCCTGGTACCCCTCCAGCTTCTCGGCGTGGCGCTCGGACATCTGCGCTTCGGACGGCCGGCGTTCCGCCATGATCGCCTCTTGCAGGGGCGGCAGCAGGGCGCGCTTGACCGCGCCGATCACGTCGGCGCGGGCCAGGTTGCCAAGGGCGATCCGCGCATGGGGGCCCTCGGGGATCCGGTCAAAATACAGCGGCAGGCCCGCCGGCAAGGAGAACGTCTTTCGCTCCAGAACTCGCGGACGATGCCCTTGACGGCGGTCTTGTGGTGAAAGCTCGTCCGCATCTCGCGAAGGATCGGCACCGCGATCGCCACCTCGATCACATGGTCGAAGTCCCGATATGACGGCATCTCGGGGACCACGAACGTTTGCCCTTCCGTCTCGACCGCCGCCAGCGCCTCCTTCAGGAAGGTCTTGATCTCGGTGTCCGCGATCTCCTCCATCCACGCCAGCCGCGGTACAAGCGCCGGGATGCTGGCCGAGTCGAACGACTTGCGCCAATCGGGTACCACCTCGCGCAGCCCCTCGAACCGCACCAACCGCACGCCGTGCGCCAGCCGCTCCGTCAGGTCGGCCTTCTGCAGAATCGGGACGTACTCGCGGGCGTGCTCGATCTCGTCCGAGGAGCGCTCCTCGATGATGTCCTGGATCTGGTCGAGGATCGCCTTGAATGACGGATGCTCGATGACGTACAGCTCCTCCGTCTTCATGAAGGCGGCGCCTTCCTCGTCCAGGATCGGCGGGTGCATCTTGCGCAGGCCGCGGCCCAGGGTCTGCTCGGTCAGGGTCCGTGAATCGCACGGCCGCAACGGGACGATGACCTTGACGTTGCGGACGTCCCAGCCCTCTTTCAGCATCATGACGCTGACGACGACGTTGTAGGGGTTGGGCTCCATGACGGGACGCCCATCGACGTCGACCACGGGCCTACCGTCCTGGTCCACCTTGGGGATCTCATCGTGGTCCACGGCGTTCACCGCCCGCCGGACGGTCTCCCACGCCTCGTCGTTTCGTTGCTCCTTCTCGCCGATGTGGATCTCGACGACCGTGGAACGGGGGGCGCCTCCTTCGCGATCGACGAACAAGGGGGCATCCTCCGCCTTTCCCCGGTAGCCGGTGACGATCCGCCCATCGATCTCATCGCGCGTGGCCTCGCCATAGCGCAGGAAGTTGGCAACCTCGCGTGCCTCGTTGCGGTCGTTGGCGAGGATGAAGAGGATGGGCTTTCGCGCGTCGCCTTCGTCGGCAAGCTGCTCCTTCACCTTCTTCCAGCGCTCGATGCCGGTGACCAGCAGGTTGCGGTATTTCTCCCAGGCGTTGGGCTGCCCCTCGCGCACCGGCGCCTCGATGTCGCCGGTCTTCTGGTTCCGCACCTCAACGCGCTCCAGGACCGGGCGCTTGACGATGCCGTCCCGGATGGCTTCTGCCAGCGGGTAGTAGACGGCCGTGTGCTTGAAGAGATCCGCCGGTTTGAACTGTTTGGCGCCCTTCGCGCCGACCTTGGCCGCCTTGGACGCGCTGGATGTCTTGGCCGTCGAACCGGTCTCCTCGAACAGCGTCGCCGACAGATCGACCTGCAACGCCACCCGCCCAGCATTCTCGCCGTCGCCGTTTAGGCGCCGAATCGACCGGATCCAGGCCATGGCGGTGGCCTCGTCGTCGGTCTGGCTGACCCGCGCCTTGTCTCGCGCCTTCTGTTCGAACTGCGCGTGTCGGGTCTCGTCCCAGACGTGGTGCGCCTCGTCGTTCAGGACCAGCAGCCCACGCGACTGCGCGAACCGATCCAATAGTGGCGTCGACACGGCTTCCAGCCGCTCGGGCTCGCCCACCTGAAACAGCAGCTCGATCTGCTGCTGCTCCCACTGCCCGATGGTCGGCGCGTCCTCGCTCTCGCGCAGCAGCTGGTGGTAGTTGGTGACCACCAGGGCGCCTTGCGAGGGATCCAGCAGGCGCGGACAGGTGGTGGGGTCGTAGACCTTCAGGTTCCACATCTGGTCGAACGCGGGGGGCACCACGGGATCGCCCAGGAACACGGACGTCTGGCCATAGGGCGGGCAGAAATCCTGAAGCAGCCGATCCTTCACGAACAGGTTCGGCGCGATCAGGATCGTGTGCGGACCGAACCCGAGCGGACTGTCGGCCTCGTTGATCGCGTTCAGGTAGGCCCAGGCGATGAGCAGGCTCATCATCTTGGTCTTGCCCGAACCCGTCGCGAGCTGCCCGCCCAGCTTCGCCCACGGATCGCGCTGGGGTCCCAGAGGATCCACGCCGGCCAGCCGGTACAGATCCTCGGTCCGGCGCAGACCCCGCACCTCGTGGAGGTAGATGAACGTCTCGACCAGCCTGCGCTGATGGGGCCAATACTTGAAGGCCACCCCGCCGCGCGCGCCTCGCACCAGATGCGGCTCGTGCCGAAACCAGTGCTGCAAGAGGTGCATGGTCGTGTCGCTGACGGGGCGATCGCCCTCGGCGACCGGCTGGTAGCGCGGCGCCTGCTGCGGGTACGCCTCGGCCGCCCGGCCGAGCGTGAAGCCGCGCCAGACATCGACGCGGCGCTGAACCTCGGCGATCACGCGCGCCTGGCCGCGGAGATCGCCAAGGTCGGGTGATCGATCGAAGGGGCCGGTCACTACTGGATCTCCGGCGTCGTCATGATTGCTCGTCGTCCCTCGGGGTAGATGTCGTCGGTCGATTTGCTTGGCGCTTCATGGGAGACATCCTTGCAACTTTCGTGAAATCAACAGTTTGTGCCACGAGCTTGGTCAGGCCATATGCGGAAGACAGCTCATTCCTTCTCCATCGTATCCGAGCCCTGATGACTCGTGGTCACCAATTTCCGAGACTCTGTCTGGAAAGACACGACGGCAAAATAGGCTTGCTTGGGGGCCACCCGTCGATGTGGGCGCCGCTTGCTTGCTATGCTTGCTGCGTGGAAACGTCATCCCCACAGTCGCAGGGTGGCCAGGCTCGGGCCAAGGCCCTCGGAGCCCGTCGGCGCGTGGACATCGCCCGCAAGGCCGCCGCGGCTCGTTGGTCGACGCGTCCTCGCAAGGGGACGGTGGGCATCGACGAGATTCGACGCCTGGCGGGGGAGATCGCGCGATCGGCTGCGCTGCCGACGTCCGTCATGCTCTTCGGTTCCTACGCGCGGGGAACCGCTGGTCCTTCCTCCGACATCGATTTGATGGTGATCGAAGATGGTCTGCGCGACTGCGCCGCTGAATCGGTTCGGCTTCGGAGACTGATCCGCCGATCGCCTCTGCTTCGCAAGCCCGTCGATCTGGTGGTCATGAGCCGAGCGGACTACCGGAAGTGGCGGGGGCACTTCGGTACGGTCCAACACGAGGCCGAGCGCGAGGGCATCCCTCTTGTCCAATAGGGCGATCTCGAGGGTGCTGGCAGGCAAGGCTTCCAGCAACGCGAATGCCGCTCGTCTGATGAAGAACGTTCCGACTCACCAGATCGGTGATGAGCTGTTCGGCAATGACATTCAGCAGGCGGTTCAACGGGGATCTCGGGATGAGGTGGCTATCATTTGTCCTCCGAGGCCCGCGCGGCCAGCTGTGCCTCGATGAACCTCTGCATCTCCTCCTTCTTCGGCAGCTCCAGAAGGTACTTGGACACGAACAGGCCGCTGTCGATGCCGGCCAGGGCGTATTCCACCAGCGCGTGGTCCTTCTGCGTGCACAGCAAGATGCCCACCGGCGGGTTGTCGCCCTCGGTCATCATGTTCTTGCGGTACCAGCTGACGTAGGTGTTCAGCTGGCCGATGTTCTCGTGGTTGAAGGCGGCGGCCTTCAGCTCGACCAGGACGTGGCATTTCAGAATGCGGTGGTAAAAAACCAGATCGACGAAGTTGTGGCTGTCGCCGATCAGGATGCGCCTCTGGCGGGCCTCGAAGCAGAACCCATGGCCGAGCTCGAGCAGGAAGTGCTGGAGCTTGTCCAGCAGCTGGTCCTCGAGTCGGGATTCGCTCATGACCTCCTCGGGCTTCAACCCCAGGAACTCGAAGACGTAGGGGTCGCGGATGTTCAAGGCGATCTCGGCACGCTCGACGCCCTGCTGAGCCAGCGCCGCCAGCGTCGCCTTGTCCTTCGACAGCCCGGAGCGCTCGTAATAGAGGCTGGCGATCTGCCGCCTCAGCTCGCGGACGGACCAGTTGCCCCGGATGCACTCGAGCTCGTAGAAAGCGCGCTTGGTCGGATCGTCGCATTGCAGCAACTCGGCGATGTGGCTGAACGAGAGCTTGGTCAAGATTTCGGCAGCGTCGACGCCCAATTGTGGAGTCGGTGTCTCCACAATGTTGGCGTGCGATTCAGTCCCGCCTGGCCGGACCTGCCCGCCCAATTCGGGAGACGCTGTCTCCCGAATCTCGGCGCCCAGCCCTGGTCGGAGGGCCCTCGCCAATTCGGGAGTCAGTGACTCCCGAATCTGGGCCTGTCGTTCTGGCAGGAGGGCCTTCGCCAATTGTGGAGACAGCGTCTCCACAATCTGAGGGTAGGCCAGATAGAACTGCCGGTAGCGGTACAGCTCACGCCGGTCGCAGCGCGACACGCCCCTCTGCTTCAGCGACTCGGAGAGCCGATCGAGGAGCTTGTCCCCGTAGTCTTGGCGATCGATACCGTGACGCTCGTATTCTTCAATATTCAATCCTATCAGCCAGTTGCGTAGGGTCAGGCTGCTGTTGACCGCCCGCGACGCCTGCGCCGATAGCTCGGCATTCGCCTGACCTATCGCGGCGACCAGGCGATCGAAGGACAGCGGAGGGGTCGCCGGGGCCATCATTTCACCTCGACGTTGACGGTGGCGATGCCGTCGTTTCCGAACACGTCGGTGACGCGGGCGGCGATCCGGTACTGGCCGGGGTCGGGGTACTTGAGCTCGGCGACGAAGATCAGCGGCTCGGTCTCGCCCTTGGACTTGCGCAGGCGGAAGCTCTGCCAGTCGGTCTCGAAGATGGGCTTGTCGTCCTGGCCAACCCGGGTCCCATAGTTCCAGTCGATGGCCCAGAAGTCGACGAACTTCTGCCAGCTGTTCGCCTTCTGCAGCCACGTCTTCAGCTCGGCCTCGCGCGCGGTCCACTTCTCGGCCTCGGATTCCGCCTTGCGACGCGCGGTGGTGGTCATGGCGTCGGTGACCGGCTTCAGCAATGGGCGCTGGCTCGACAGGAACGACTCGATGTCCACCTCGCACCGCTCGAGGTACAGCTTGACGGTGCGGCCGGAGAGCTGGGGCGAGAGCACGATCGAAAGCGGCGCGTAGAAGGCTGGGATGGCCATCGATTCGACGGGCGCGTCGGGCGGGCGGTTGAGGAGCTGGATGCGGCGGCGGACCTCGTCGATGGCCTGGGCCGGGATCACGCGGATGGTGACCGTGACGCCGGTCTTGAGTTGGACGTCCTCCTTCTCGCTGCCCGAGAGCGTGTCGAAGTCGGCAGACAGGATGGTGACGGCCTTGGATGTCGTGTGCTGGGCCTCGCGCGCGATGTTCCAGACCTGCCCCGACGAGATGGGGCCGTCGAGCGGGCCCACGTGGATCCAGGTGCTGCCCTTGCGGCCGTGGAGGAGCGGGGAGTGCGCCACCGGCTCTCCGCCGAACACGCGGACCATCTCGTCGCGGTAGACCGAGCGGCGGGTCTGGAAGTCTTGCCACGCCTCGGCGCGCTGGTAAACGCCCATGTTCTCGACGGTGAAGGGGCGAACGCTGAACGTGCCGGGGCTCCGCTGCGGCTTCTCCTTGCGCTCGATGTTCTTGCACTTGTCGCACTCGACGTAGTCGTGCTGCGGCTTCTCGGGTGGGCGCGGCTGGCCGTGAAGCTGGATGAGGCGCTTGCGCGCGAGATGGACGGCGTACTTGCCGTTGTCGATCCCGATCCAGCGACGGCCCAAGCGTTCGGCGGCCTCAGCCGTGGTCCCTGAACCGAGGAAACAGTCCAGGACGAGGCCTCTGGGCGGGCAAGATAGGCCAATTATTCGCTCCAGCAGCGTGACGACCTTCTGCGTGGGATAGCCGAGAGCCTCTTTAGCTTGCGAATTTATCGGACTCACGTCTGACCAAACGTCCTGAAGGGGAAGGCCGGGCATTTCATCGAGCAAACGCTTCTGACGAGGCAGTGCACCCGGCGATGGCTGAACAACGCGCCCGTCTTTCATGAGTTCCCTCATGCGTTCCTCACGAAATCGCCAGTAGCGGGTGTGACCAAACAGTTCGTACTGCGGATTCCCTTTTGCAGCCCCACCTGGGCCGCTTAGATCGCCGTACTGAAATCGCTGTCCCCTTTCATCCACCATTCCGTAGTGGGATCGAACGTAGCTTCCGTCGTAGGGCGCGTAGACGGGCGCGACAAAGGGGGTATCCGATGTTCCGTACACCAGAATCGTGTCGTGGACGCGCCCCAGATGCCGTGCTCCCTGGGCCAGATCGTTGTGAGAAGTCTGTCTCTGCCAGATAACCTCGTTTACGAGACTCTCGTATCCGAAGATCTCGTCCATCAACACCTTTACGTAGTGCACAGCGTGCCAATCAAGGTGCACGTAGATGCTCCCCGTCGGTGCCAGTAGCTCCTTCAGTAGCTCCAGCCGTCGCCGCAACATCGTCAGGAAGCTGTCCAACCCCTGCCGCCAGGTGTCCTTGTAGGCGAGGATCTCGACCAGCGACGGCTCCTTCTTCACCCGAACGTGCGCCTCGTCGTCGAGGTCGATGTCCACGGTGTTGTCGGCCCGGAAGTCGTTGTTCACCATGAAGGGCGGATCGATGTAGACGAGATCGACCTTGCCCCGGTAGCGCCAGTCGCGCGTGACGGGATCCTTCTCGTCGAGCAGCGTCTGCAAGGCCACCAGGTTGTCGTTGGTCCAGATGAGCCGGTTCGCCGGCAACCCTGCCGTATCCCGCGCCTCGACCGTCCGCGCGTCGGTTCCGCTCAGCACGAGACCCCGATCCACCGCGCGCCCCGGCCGCACGATCTCCACCACCTGCGAGGGCACCGACACCGCCGCCTCCTTGCGCCACATGCCCTGCCACGCGAGCCGCGGCTTGCGCGCGGTGACCTCCAAGGTGATCTCGCGGGTCGCCGCCGCCCGCGCCACCGGGGTGGCAGATGGCGTTTGCGCCGCCGCTGACGCCGGTTGCTCGTCCGGCGGGTCCGCACGCGGCCGGGCCGGGGGCGGCGGCGGCAGGACCGGATCCGGAACAGCCGCCACAGGGGCACGCAACGCGACAAAGGGAAGCGATGGCTGCGGCGGGGCCGGCGATCTCAATGCGAACGGCGCCGCGGCTGCCGCCTCGGCGTCCTCCTTGTCCACCTTGCCGGCCTTTCCCACTTGGCCCACCTTGCCCTTAGCGGGGGGCCGCTCGTCGGCACCCGACGCGGTCAGGATCCGATCGATGATGACCTGCTTCTCCCGCCCCTCCGCCGGCTCACCGACCGCGAAGCAGATCGACTTCAGCGTGTCGCGCGACAGCGTCGGCAAGATGCGCTCCAGCGTGGCCCGCTTGCTGCCCGCCACCGCATCGATCAGCTCGTCGAGGCGCATCCCGGTGCTGACCTCCAGCTCCAGCCCCCTCCCGATCTCCAACAATTCGGCCCTGGTCAGGGCACCGAGCGCGCGTCGCTTGAAGGTCATGCCGCACGGGGATGATACACGGCTGACCCAGGCCCGCCAGAGCGGCTCTATCGGACGATGGTGCTCCGATCAATCGATCGCCTTGGTGGCTCCACGGCAGCCTTGGTGAAGGTCAACCAGGGCACGGGCCCATCTTTGCGGCCGTCATGGCGCGAGGCGTACGCCCACCCCCACCCCGGGCGGGGTGACGTGCTGGAAGCCGCCGGGACCCTCGACCACCCACAGTACGGTGCCGGCGTCCAGATCTCTGTCGAGGTCGAAAGCGACGTGGGAGGGACATTCGTTTCCTTCGGTGGAAAGGATGGTGGCCCGGAGACCGGGAAATTCAACGACAGCGCCGGCCGGTATTCCCTTGGTGTTGACCACATCCTCGGGACCGCAGGGCATGAGGGGCCCCCCTTCGCGCAACACATCGATGGATCGCGGGCCGGTTCGTACCACCACGACTGCTCCGCCGTGTTGACCGACCACGAACCAGCGGACGGGCGAATGATTCTTGAAGAGGAAAGGCGTCCAGAATACCGAGGGCGGCAACTCGGCCCTCACCAGCATCACCATCGACTCGGTGGGTTGAAGGCGATCGACGATCTGGCGAAAACGCCGGTCGTAGTCAGCTTCGACCTCGATGGCCAGCCTGGTTGCCGCCCGTGCTTCGGAGGGGGCACGCAGCAGGCGCAGTAACCGGAAGAGCGGGTGCCGTACCCGAGGAGAGCGCTGAGCACCGACACGGCCGCGCCCGGAATCAAGAACGGCAGGAGGCCGAGGAGCCTGCGCCGAGCGGATCGCCGCGGCCCCGTGCTTTCGATCGCGAGGACGTAGCCCAGGAGAGCTGCTGCATGTTCACCGGAGAGGAATGCAGCGAGAAACAGCAACCCGCTCATGATGGCCCTGGCGACGCATGGCCTGTCCCGCCACCCGAGATACGAACGCAACCCAAGGGATCCGAATACCAGGGTGACGAGGACGCCGCGGTTCGCCAACCAGACGAGCGGGGTCGAATGGCAGGGCGAGAGCGCGAAGACCGCGGTGGCCAGGATGGCCGCGAGGGGGGGGCAAGCACCGTCGATAAAGGAAGCTCATCGCGATCACGGCCGCCATCCACCAACCCAGGGAGAAAACGTGCGGGACGAAGGGGTCGTACCCGAACAGACGGTGATCGACCCACACCAGAACGCTGGCCAGCGGCCGGAAGAATCGGATCTTGAGATGGGCGTCCGTCCACCAGGGGAAGGCGCCCGATGCCCGATCGGGGAATCCTCGACGCTGCCATCGACTGCTTCCGCCGCTCCCCCATTGCCATCGACCGCGAACCCAGCATCGGTGTCGCCGCTCCCGTCGCCGGTCCCGATGCCTGCCTGCCCCCCCTGATCCGCGAATCGGCCATCGAATCGGCTGGGTCTTGGTGCGGGACCACCCGGCGCCTCATCGCGTGGCGAACAGGCATCGGGCGTAGGTATCGATCTCCCTTGGCACCCGTACCGTCGTCACCTTCGAGGAGCCCTCGCGGACGAGCAGCAGCGACTTCCCAGATCCGAAGAGCAACAGGTCGTCCTTGGCGCACAGGTAGTAGACCGGAGGCAACTGCAGCTCCCCCACGTGCCAGTCCTTGCGGACAGCCCCTGTATCAGCGTCGATGGTGATCAGCCGACCGGTGTCCTCCCCGTTGCTTCGCTCGATGATCAGGATCCGGTGGCCCTCGGCGATCAGGTAAGGGTAAGCCGGACCTGAAACCTTGAAGGTGATTACTCGTACCGACAGAGGAGCAATGGTCCCGAGGACGAAGGTCATGGGGGTCGCCCGCACTCCCTCCAAGATAAAAAGGACGCGATTGTTGTAACCACCTAGAAACCAGTTCACGACGAATGGCTTGTCGACCACAGGCGAAATTGGCGTAACAAAGGGCAGAAGGGGAGCGCCTAGCGGTCTCGCCCATAGTTCATCTAGATCGATTGTCTGCTGTGTGGGTCGACCATTTTGGAACTGGACCGCGCGAATGCCGTCCCAGATGATCCCGTCCTTGTATCG
>Ga0066788_10000226_pt1 | contig 11428 bp, 8 predicted proteins | sample OrgsoiDNA2013048_FD_70943 | JGI IMG/M metagenome (GOLD analysis project Ga0066788, IMG submission 70943) | Permafrost soil microbial communities from the Arctic, to analyse light accelerated degradation of dissolved organic matter (DOM) -... | ecosystem: Environmental > Terrestrial > Soil >... | reverse complement strand
GGCACCTCGGCCACCGAGCGGTAGCCGGCGGCCCCCAGGGCAGGTAGGAGCTTGGCGCGAGGCGCTTCCCGGTCGATCACCACGAGGGCGGGAATGCGCGCCGCGATCTTCGCCAGCGCGTCTTCGGTGGAGGCGATCTTGAAGCGCGTGCGCTCGTTCGGGCTGAGGCGGGTGGCCACCTGGCGCCCAAACTGATTCTCGAAGCCGTGCATGATGGCGGTCGGCACCATCAACACGCTGCCTGGCCAAAAAGCCAGGACGGGGCCGGGGTGACTGCGCGAGGCCAGCGCCACGCGATCGGCCATGGTTTGAACCTGGGTCGGACGAAAGGCGTTCATGTTCCAGGGCCCGTACTGGCCGCGTACGAACTTGGCCTGCCACGCCGGAGCGAACCAGATCAGGTAACAAACCGCGGCCACGGCATAGGGGGTCTGTCGAAACACAGCCAGAGCCGCGCGTGCTTCGACCGATCTCGACGATACGGATCTGGACCATGAGGCGATCGCACGAGCGACCCGGAACAGCGCGAGCGCGGCCGGCACGGCCAGGAACGGGATCACGGTCGTGAAATATTGCTGGTGCACGGGATTGGGCGTGAGGTTGGCGGCAAAGAGCGAGATCGCCGCCAGGACCCAGACCGTCGCCCCATCCCGGCGTCGACGTCGTGACGGGCCGAGCATGAAGAGCGCGGCCACCCAGAGGGCCAGGAACTGTTCTCCGGCCCGTCCATCCCCGGGGCCGAGGCCGGTGATCCACAGAAACATGGCCTTCTTGGCGTTCCACGGACCGAACAGCCCTCCCGAGGACCGTCGGGCGTGATAGCCGAGGTTGTCGAACACGAACGCCTCCCAGCACGGTCGCGCCCACGCGAGGAAGATCGCCAGCGCCATCAGAGCGGCCGCGAGGCTCGCCGCGGCCGCGGCCCGCCAGCGCATGCGGTCCCGTGGGCGGACCGTCGCCCACCCGGGGTGCATCACGATCGCGAGCGGAACTACCAGGAGCAAAGGCGCCATGAGCAGGCGGCAGCCCACGGCCGCGGTGGCCAGCACGCCCGAGGCCGCGCTCACGAGAACGCCGGGAGGTCGAGACCCCGTGAGAAGGACGATGGCGCCGACGCCCAGGGCCATGGCCGGCCCGTAGGCCTTGACGGCGGGCATCCATTGCCAGCCGAGCTCGTGGGCGCCGACGAGGAGCGCGCCCAGTCCTGCGGCGATCGCCGACTCGGAGTGCCTGCGAATCGCCCGCGCCACCAGCGTGGGAACGATGGCCGCGCAGAGGCCTGCGATGGCACGCTCGGCGGGGAATCCGACCAATCCGGACAATCCGACCTGCGCGCCGACCTGCGCGCCGACCCGCGCGAAACGATGTACGATGCTCCAGAGGAATGGCAGGAGCGGCGCTTGCGGGTAAAAGAAATCCCGGTAGGGATGCCTGCCGCTCGCGACCAGCGCTCCCGCCAGCGCGAAGTAGCCTTCGTCGGTGTCGCTGGGGCTCCCCTGACTGACGCTGACGAAGAAGATCGCGCTCATCACAAAGACCGCGACCTCCGGCCATGCGGAGCGTCGTCGTCCCACGCGATGGTGGGCCCACCACCGTCGGCGCGGCGAAGCAGCTTCCCCAGGGGGTATCACGGTGGCAGAGCGTAACCGCTGTCCCGTCGACCGTCTGCAAGCGGCGCGGAGCGAATACTGCAACAGGCTCCCAGGTCTTCTCTCGCGCGAGCACCCGTCACCGTGACCGACCTGCTCGACGATCTGGCGACGCAGGCGGAGCAGTTGCTCAGCCGCGGTCGCGTGGCCGAGGCCGAGGGCCTGTGCCACGCGCTGCTCAGGGCGGTCCCCGAGCATCCAACCGCCCTCATGATCCTGAGTGTCGTGCGCATGGCCTCGGGCCGCCTGGCGGAGGCCGAGGTGCTGCTGACGCGGGGTTGTACCGCTCATCCGTACGTCGTGGGTTTTCACGCCGCCCTGGGACGCCTGCGGTTGCAGGGGGGCCAGCGCGCCAGGGCGGTGGAGTCCTTCGAAAACTGCGTGCTCCTGGATCCGGGCAATCGCGACCACCGGGTCATGCTGGTCGCCGTCTACCAGACGCGCGTGTTCGGCAGCTTCAGCGAGGCATCGAAGAGCGCGATGCTCGCCTGCCTCGTCGATCTCACCTTGACCCACAGCTCGATGCACCGGGCTTGGCTCAGCCTGTTGCGGCTCGATCCCCAGTCGGCCAGCCTGTTCGAGATCTTCGATGGCGCAGCCGACTACCCGGGGTTCACGGCCAAGCTCGAGTCGGTGCCCGACTTCCTGCGCAGCGTCGGCGAGAACCACCTGTTGATGCGCGGCCTGGAGCGGTTCTTGGCCGCGGACGTAGCGATCGAGCGGGGTCTGACCTTCATCCGGCGCTGGCTGTTCGAACACCGGCACGCGCGACCCGCGGGGGCACTGGCTCCGGGAGCCGCGCGGATCCTGGATGGGTTCTTGCCACTGCTCTGCGCGCTGTCCCGCTATTGCTTCCTCACCGAGTACGTCTTCGCCCTGTCGGAGGACCACGCAGTGTTGCGCGATGAGCTAGACGCCCCAGCCGCGGTCGCCCTCCTCGGTTGCTACGAGCCCCTGTGCGGCGCGAGCGGCGATGGGGACGCGGACGGGGAAGGGGACCGCCCGCGTTGGTCGGACTCGTCGCGACCATCGCGATTGTCTCAATTGGCGCAGCTATCGGACGAACCGTGTTATCGCGAGCTGGTCCGGTCCCTGATCGACGAGCCTCTCGAGGAGCGGGCCCTGCGGTCGACGATTGCGACGACCTTCCCGATCGCGGACGAAGTTTCGCAGGCCGTGCAGCGACAGTACGAGGAGAACCCTTATCCGAGATGGACCACCGTCGGCAGTGACGTGAGCGAGCGAGACGCCGGGCTCCAAGGGGGCGAGGGCGATGGCGATGGCGAGGGCGGGGGTCGGGCCCGCGCCCGGGGCCGGGGCAAGCGCATTCTGATCGCGGGGTGTGGAACGGGCCGCGACGCGGTGGACGCCGCCCTCAACTTTGGCGGGGCTCAGGTCGACGCGATCGATCTCAGTCGGTCGAGCCTGGCCTACGGTGCGCGCAAGGCGCGCGAGCGCGGGCTGGAGAACCTCTCCTTCGCGGAGGGCGATCTGCTCGATCTGCCTCGCTGGCCGACGAGATATGACCTGATCATGGCCGCGGGAGTTCTGCACCACATGCGCGAGCCCACCGAGGGGTTGCGGGCGCTGCTCGGCGTCCTGGCGCCCCGCGGAGTCTTGAGGATCGCGCTCTACAGTCGGCTGGCTCGAACGGCCGTGGAGGAGGCACGGGCGTGGATCAAGGCCGCCGGTTTTCCGTCGACAGCTTCTGGAATCAGGGACTTTCGAGCGGCCGTGATCTCCCGGCCCGGCGACGATCCGCTCCGAGCCTGGCTGACCCGCTCGTACGATTTCTACTCGCTGTCGCAGTGCCGCGATCTGGTCTTCCACGTGCAGGAGCAGACCTTCACGCTGCCTCAGATCGCGATCATGATCCGGGCCTTCGGCTTGAAGGTCCTGAGGCTCGACCTCCAGAGCCCCGTTCATCTCGACGCCTATCGGGCACGCTTTCCTGGTGATCCGACCGCCACCGATCTCGGCAACTGGCACCAGCTCGAGCAGACCAACCCCTCTCTCTTCGCCGGCATGTACAGCCTGTGGCTGGGCCGCGCGGGCAAGCAGGAGGCAGAGGATCCTTCGGGCGATCTGCCTTCGGGCGACCTGGCCTGGATCGAGTGGGGCGATGAAGCTCTTGGTTGAGCACGCACTGGCGTGTGTTTCTGCATCTCTGGCAAAACCAAGCTCACTTTTAACTCACTGTTCATGCGGCGGACACAACCCGGAGCGTATGAATTATCTCCACAATGACTGTTCGTTTTCGACCGCATCAGCGGGCACTGCGCCCGGGTGTCAGTCGCCGTCATCTCACAATTCGACAAGGAACGAATTGCGGCTTGGCTCAAACAACTCGATCGACAGGACTGCGTCATCTCGAAATGGATCTCACGACACGTCAGTGGTCGCTATTGTCGCCGCTGGTTGCACCCGACCATCTGCTCAAACGTAGAGGGCGCCCTCATCAGGACGCCCGAGCTGTTTTGAATGGTGTCTTCTGGGTATTGCGGACGGGGGCTCGCTGGGCGGACCTGCCCAGTCGATATCCTCCTCATCAGACCTGCCATCGTCGTTTTCAAGAATGGCTTGCTAACGGCGTCCTCGGGGCTTGCTTCAAGGTGCTGGCGCAAGATCTGGCGCAGAGCCTGGGTAAGGCCGATCCAAATGACGAGGCCCAGGCGGAGCTCCCGGAGGATCACGGCGCGGGTCGCATCCGGCCTGGTCCGCTCGAAGGTACCCCTCGGTTGGTGCCGCACGGACCTCGCTCGTGGAAGGGGCACACCGCCTCGCTCTTGCAGTGCGGTTTGGCCCGTCAGTCGCTGAGCGCTGGCCCGCTCAAGGAACCCCGACGGGATTCCAGCCCGGAGGCCGGGCGAGTGGCCGGCCCGGCAAGAACCCCGGCAAGAGCCCCGGAACCGGGATCAGAAGCCGGCCAGGACGTCAGCCCGGTCGTGATCACCCGCTAACGCGCCTTCGGCACTCGCGGGAAGGGGCAGCCCCTCCCCGCGGACCCCTCCCGATGGATCCGTAGGCCGTCGCGGCCGGTGCGGCAAAGCCGCACCTCTCGTAGCTGGAAAAGCTACCGCATCGCCCTCCGGAAAAACTTGCCTCATTCGTCCACATTTAAAGCCGCAATGCGACCGACGTTCGAATAACTACTATGGAGAGAACATGTTGAAACAATGGTCCCGATCCGCTCGCACGCTACTGGCCTGTTCCATCGGTTTCGTCGCAGCAGCCAACAACCATGCCCATGCCGAAACCGTCCCCACGGCGCAGGCCACGACGACTGGCCAGGCCGTCACCGACACCGAGGTGACCGTCGGACAGCTCCACAGCGCCACCGGCACCATGGCCATCAGCGAAACCGGCTCCATACAGGCCGAGCGTCTGGCCATTGATCAAATCAATGCGAGCGGGGGAATCCTGGGCAGGCAGATCAAGATCATTCAAGAGGATGGCGCCAGCGATTGGCCTACGTTTGCCGAGAAAGCCAAGAAACTCCTGGTCAGCGACAAGGTCGCCGCCGTGTTTGGATGCTGGACCTCCGCGTCTCGCAAGGCCGTGCTCCCGGTCTTCGAAAAGGAGAATGGCCTGCTCTATTACCCCACCTTCTACGAGGGTCTCGAACAATCAAAGAACGTGTTCTACACGGGCCAGGAGGCCACCCAGCAGATCCTGGCCGGCCTGGACTGGGTCGCCAAGGAGAAGAAGGCCAAGACTTTCTTTCTGATCGGCTCCGACTACATCTGGCCTCGCACGTCCAACAAGATTGCGCGCAAGCACATAGAGAACGTTCTCAAGGGAACTGTGGTGGGGGAGGAGTACTATCCGCTCGGGCACACGCAATTTGGTTCCCTCATCAACAAGATCAAGCTCAAGAAGCCAGACGTCGTTTACGCAATCGTGGTGGGCGGCAGCAACGTGTCATTCTACAAACAGCTCAAGGCGGCCGGGGTCACCAGCGACAAGCAGACGCTCTTGACCATCTCGGTCACCGAGGACGAGCTCCTGGGAATTGGCGGCGAGAACATGGTGGGCTTCTATGCCGCCATGAAATATTTTCAAAGCCTCGACAACGAGAACAACAAGAAGTTCGTGAAGGCCTTCAAGGCCAAGTACGGACCGAAGTCGGTGATCGGCGATGTGACTCAGGCCGCCTACCTGGGACCCTGGCTGTGGCGAGCCGCCGTCGAGAAGGCCAAGAGCTTCGACGTAGACAAGGTGGTGGCGGCTTCTCCGGATATCGAGCTCAAGACTGCTCCCGAGGGCTACGTGAAGGTTCACAAGAACCACCATCTCTGGAGCAAGCTACGAATCGGGCAGGTCCTGGCGGACGGTCAATTCAAGGTTCTCTACGAGTCGGGGCTGATCGAGCCCAACCCGTTTCCCAAGGGCTACCAGTGAGTCGGCGTGTCTGGGAGTTGAGCCGAGCTGAGCTCAGCTGAGCAATATCACGCGGGAGGGGGCGGCGGCGATGGATCTTCACTGCGAGGGGGCAAGACAATGACATCGGTTTCGGATCTGTTCTCGGTCCTGGTCATGCAGGGCTTCAATGGGCTCAGCTCCTTTTCGGTGCTCCTGCTCATGGCGCTGGGCCTGGCGATCATCTTCGGCCAGATGGGCGTGATCAACATGGCGCACGGCGAGTTCCTGACCATAGGCGCCTACACGACCTACCTGTTGTCGGAGGTGAGTCAACGCTGGGCGCCCTGGCTGCAGAAGTCGTACTTCGTGTTCGCGGTGCTGGTCTCGTTCGGACTGGCCGCCGGGATTGGCTTGCTGGTGGAACACGTCATGGTTCGACACCTCTATCGCCGCCCCCTCGACACCCTCCTGGCCACCTGGGGATTGAGCCTGATCATGCAGCAGGGCTTCCGATCGATCTTCGGCGCCAAGGAGGTCAGCGCCGTGCTGCCGGACTGGCTGATGGGCTCCTTCAAGCCGACCCAGAGCATCGACATACCCATCAACGGTGTCTTCGTCATGGGGCTGACCCTGCTCCTGACCTCTGCGGTGTTCTTCATGCTCCTGCGCACCCGTTGGGGCGTCTGGGTGCGCGCCACCACCCAGAACCGGGTGATGGCGGGAGCCGCCGGGATCAACACGCGCAAGGTCGACCGCTCGGCCTTTGCGCTCGGTTGCGGACTGGCGGGCATCGCCGGGGCCGCCTTCACCACCATCGGGTCGACGGGACCGACCAGCGGCTCCCTCTACATCGTCGACACCTTTCTGGTCGTGGTCTTCGGTGGGGCCGAGAGCTTGCTCGGCACCATCGCCTCGGCGTTCGGGATCGCCCAGACCCAGGCCACCAGCGAGTTCTTCCTGACCGGTTCGACCGCCAAGGTGCTCACCTTGACCAGCGTGATCTTGATCCTGATGTTGAGGCCGCAAGGCCTCTTTACGATTCGCGTGCGGAGGTGATCACCAAATGAGCACAGGAGAGTCTGTGGCGGGCGGAGCGAACCAGGCGGACGCGCCCGGAGCCTGGGGACCGAGGAGGATCTGGCAGCGGCTGTCGAGCAAGGACCATCAGACGACCGGCTTCCTGATCCTCGCGACCTTGCTCCTGGTGATCTTCCCGCTGAGCATGGGGGCCTTTCGGTTGAACCTGCTCGGAAAATATCTGACCTACGCCTTCGTGGCGCTGGGGTTGGTGGTGTGCTGGGGTCACGCGGGCATCTTGAGCCTGGGCCAGGGGGTCTTCTTTGGCCTGGGCGGGTACTGCATGGCCATGTTCCTGAAGCTGGAGGCCTCGGATCCCATCAGCACCAAGATCCAGTCGACGCCTGGAATTCCTGACTTCATGGACTGGAACCAGATCACCCAGTTGCCTCACGTCTGGGTGCCGTTCAAGAGCTTGCTCTTCACGCTGGTGGCGGTGCCGCTCTTGCCCGGGTTGCTGGCGCTGATCATCGGCACCGCCATGTTCAAGCGGCGGGTGGGGGGCGTTTACTTCGCGATCATCACCCAGGCCATCGCGGCCATTCTCTCGATCTTGATCATTGGCCAGCAGGGCTACACCGGGGGAGTCAACGGCATCACCGATCTCAAGACCCTGCACGGCTGGGACATCCGCACGGACCGCGCCCACATGATCCTCTACATGGTCAACGTGTGCCTGTTGCTGGGCACCATCGTCGTGAGCCGTCGGATGCTGGCCAGCAAGCTGGGGCGGCTGCTGCTGGCGCTGCGCGACAAGGAAGAGCGGGTGAGGTTCTCGGGCTACGACGTCGCGAACTTGAAGACCTTCGCCTTCGTCTACGCAGCGGTGCTGTCCGCCATCGGGGGCGCCATGTTCACGCTACAGGTCGGTTTCATGTCACCCTCGTTCGTCGGCATCGTGCCCTCGATCGAGATGGTGATCTGCGCGGCGGTGGGCGGGCGAAGCTCGCTGATGGGGGCCGTCTACGGCACGCTGCTCGTGAACTTCGGGAAGACCTTCTTCTCCGAGCGGTTTCCCGAGCTCTGGCTGTTCCTGATCGGAGCTCTCTTCATCCTGGTGGTGATGGTGTTTCCGGACGGTGTGGCCGGCATCCGCCTGGACAAGATCGGCGGGTACTGGACCTGGTTGCGCGGCCGCCTGGGCCTGGGCGGCGCGAAGGATGCGCCTCCGGGCTCATCGCCACCGCCCGTGATCGGCGCGGTCGATTCGTCCGCCTTGTCGGCGGGCAGTGGCGGTGGCGTCGTCGGCGGTCCATCCACTATCCTTCCGTCGGTCTCGGTCGCCTCGGAGCGCTCCGCCGCATCGAGGATGAAGCTATGAATGCCGACGGCAGATACGTGTTGACCGTCGAAGGTCTCACGGTGTCCTTCGACGGCTTCAAGGCGGTCGACGACCTCAACCTCTACGTCGAGAAAGGCGAAGTCCGGGCTGTCATCGGACCAAACGGGGCTGGCAAGACCACGGTCCTCGACCTGATCTCGGGGCGGACCAAGGCCTCGGCGGGAGAGGTGAAGTTCAAGGGACACGAGCTGACCTCGTTGCGCGAGCACGAGATCGTGCGCCTGGGTGTGGGCCGCAAGTTTCAGACCCCGTCGGTCTATGAGTCGCTGACCGTGGCTGAAAACCTGGAGATGTCGTACCCGAAGGGCCGGGGAGTGTTTGGTGCCTGGATGTTCCAGCGAACCAGCGAGGTCCGGAACAAGGTCGAGGAGACCGCCGAGGTTATTCACCTGAAGGAACGCCTGCGCGATGAGGCTGGCCTCCTCAGCCACGGCGAGAAGCAGTGGCTGGAGATCGGGATGCTCCTCATCCAGGACCCGGAGTTGATGATGCTGGACGAGCCGGTCGCCGGAATGAGCGTCAACGAGCGCGAGATGACGGCCGAGCTCATCAACCGCATCTCCAAGGGACGGGCGCTGCTGGTGGTCGAGCACGACATGGAGTTCGTCAAGAGGATCGCGCACCTGGTGACCGTGCTGCACCAGGGTAAGTGGCTGGCCGAGGGAAAGATGGAGACCGTCCAGGTGGATCCCAAGGTCATCGAGGTCTACCTCGGTCATTGAGCCCTGACCTCCATCACCGACCATGGACCACCGACACCCGACCACCGACGCCCGACCGGAGGAACAGATGCTGACGCAGACCGAGACCGCGACGGACACCGAATCCCAGACGGAGACATGGATCCCGATGGACGTCGCGACGGCCGAGCGGCAGGTCCTTTCAGTGGAGCAGCTCAAGGTTGGATACGGGCAGAGTCAGGTGATCCCGGGGCTCTCCTTTCATGCGGCCCAGAACGAGATCGTGGCCATCATGGGCCGAAACGGCATGGGCAAGACCACCCTCTTCAAGGCCCTGATCGGGATTCTGCCCGTCACCGGCGGGCGGATTCTTCTCAATGGTCAGGACCTGACGGGTCGCGAGCCGTTCGACCGGGTGGCGGCGGGCCTGGCCTACGTGCCGCAGGGCCGGATGATCTTCCCGCGCCTCACGGTGGAGGACAACATCCGCTCCGGGCTGCGCTCCCGGGCCGAGGAGGTGCCGGACGAGGTGTTCGAATTCTTCCCCGTGCTGAAGGACATGCGCGGCCGCCGGGGAGGCAATCTCTCCGGAGGGCAGCAGCAGCAACTGGCCATCGCCCGGGCCCTGGCCAGCCAACCCAAGGTGTTGCTGCTCGATGAGCCGACCGAGGGGATTCAGCCCTCGATCATCAAGGACCTGGCTCGGATCCTGAAAATGATCCGCGATCGGCGGGGCCTGACGATCGTGGTGTCCGAGCAGGTGCTGAGCTTCGCCCTGGAGATCGCCGACCGGCTCCTCGTGCTGGAGCGGGGGCGCGTCACGCTCCAGAGCCGCCGCGACGAGGTCGACGAGGCGTCGGTGTCGCGAATGCTGTCGATCTGAAGATCAAGCCCACCCAACCACCAGCGAGGAGAACGAGATGCCGAAGACGTTGTTCAAGATCGATCTGACCAAATCGATGTCGAAGCAGGAGATTCCCGGCCACAACCGCTGGCATCCAGACATTCCGGCGGTGGTGTCGGTCAAGCCAGGAGATGTCTTCAGAATCGAGTGCAAGGACTGGACGGACGGCCAGATCAAGAACGACGACAGCCCCGACGACATACGCGACGTGCGGCTCTCGGTGGTCCACGTCCTGAGCGGTCCCATCCATGTGGAAGGGGTGGAGCCGGGCGATATCCTGGTGGTCGATATCCTCGACATTGGCACGCTGCCCGGGGACGAGTGGGGCTTCACGGGGATCTTCGATCGCGAGAACGGCGGCGGCTTTCTGACCGATCATTATCCGAAGCCGGCCAAGGCCATCTGGGATCTGCAGGGCATCTTCGCCAGCTCGCGGCACATCCCCGGCGTGAGGTTCGCGGGCATACCGCACCCGGGCCTCATCGGCTGCGCTCCCTCCCAGGAGCTCCTAAACACCTGGAACACGCGCGAGAAGGCCCTGGTGGACAAAGGCGGGGGTCCGGCCTGGAAGCCGGCCATCCCACCGCTGGCGGCCCTGCCCAATCCCGAGAACGCCGTGCTCGGACGCGTCAAGGCGGGCGACTTCGCGCGGGTGGCCGCCGAGGGTGCGCGCACCGTGCCCCCGCGCGAGCACGGTGGAAACTGCGACATCAAGAACCTCTCGAAGGGATCGCGGATCTTCTTCCCCGTCTACGTGAGCGGCGGGAAGCTCTCGATGGGAGACATCCACTTCTCACAGGGGGACGGGGAGATCTCGTTCTGCGGTGCCATCGAGATGTCGGGCTACCTCGATCTGCACGTGGACATCATCAAGGGTGGTATGGCCAAGTACGCGATGGTCAACCCGATCTTCAAACCGGGCCCGGTCGAGCCGCGCTACTCGGAGTATCTGGTGTTCGAGGGGATCTCGGTCGACGAATTCACGGGCGAGCAATACTACCTGGACGCCCACGTCTCCTATCGACGAGCCTGCCTGAACGCCATCGAGTTCTTGAAGAAGTTCGGCTTCACGGGCGAGCAGGCGTATCTCCTCTTGAGCTGCGCGCCCATCGAGGGTCGCCTGAGCGGCATCGTGGATATTCCCAACGCCTGCTGCACGCTGGCGCTCCCCACCGCGATCTTCGACAAGAACATCGTCCCGACCTAGCGAGATGTCGGCCATTCGATTGACCGACGGCCGGCGAGGATCGCATGCCGCTGTATGAATATGACTGTGGGGGGTGCGGGGAGTTTTCGGCGTCGCGCCTGATGGCCGCCTCGGCACTTCCCGCGGAGTGCCCGACCTGCGGCCGGCCCGCGCCGCGGGTCCTGTCGGCGACCGCGGTCGGGAACAGTCGCCCGCGCGGTCGGAAAA
>Ga0066788_10000224_pt1 | contig 11491 bp, 12 predicted proteins | sample OrgsoiDNA2013048_FD_70943 | JGI IMG/M metagenome (GOLD analysis project Ga0066788, IMG submission 70943) | Permafrost soil microbial communities from the Arctic, to analyse light accelerated degradation of dissolved organic matter (DOM) -... | ecosystem: Environmental > Terrestrial > Soil >... | reverse complement strand
AAGGTAACTGGCAGAAACAAGAATAGAAATATTTTAATCATATTGAAGTTAGTTTTGCAGACATCCATTTTAGAAAGATGCCGATTTTTAATGAGTTCTGATTAACGTCAAATTTAGGGTTTCAAAAAATTAAAGCTGTATTTTTTTTATTCATTCCAAATTTTTCTGTGTTTGTCAATAAGGTTAGCTTAAGAATTTAATTTTGGTTTTCGAAATAGTGGGAATGACGCACAACACTCAAATTTATGATATAAGGCGCGTCGTCTGTAAACGATATTTATTATGATACACTGTTGTTTAGCGTTATACATATTGTATTGTCGTTAGGACGTCCACTGAAAATATATCGCGTAACGCCGCCAAAAATGAATGACCTGATTCATATGAAACTTGATCTGTCAGCCTGGAATTCGTTCTGAATATTGAATTTGGTTTCACACCATTTTTCTTTATATTTTTGACAATGGTTTTTATACTCATGGGGTCGTCGAAAATCTATTAATCTCATCCCTTCCAAATCTCTTCCTTACCAAGCATTTTTCTATTAAATCATCTCTAAATTCAAGATTATGTCAAAAAATTCAAGAAATCAATCAGTATTGGTTGTTGGTTCAACTGGTTATCTGGGAATGGAAATCTGTCGTCAGCTAGTAAATGCGGGTAAAAATGTAAAAGCATTAGTACGTCCTACTTCAGACCCCGTAAAAGTAAATGCCCTCCAACAGATGGGTGTGGAGACAAGGGAAGGTGATTTGAAGAATACCGCTTCACTCAAAGATGCTATTGATGGCGTTGATTCCGTTATTTCGACAGCATCTTCCACATTATCCCGCCAGGAAGGGGATTCAATTGAAAGTGTTGACGACAATGGTCAGCTAAATCTGGTTCAAGCCGCCATGGAAAGTGGGGTGAATCAATTTATTTTCATTTCATTTTATCCCATCAGCCAACAGTTTTCGTTACAAACTGCTAAGCGCAAAGTTGAAAAGAAGCTTATGGGAAGCAAATTGAATTATACCATTCTACAGTCAGGTTTTTTTATGGAAGTTTGGATCAGCCCGGCCGTCGGATTTGATTTTCCAAATTCGAAAGTGACAATTTATGGAGAAGGAAAAAATAAGCTCTGTTGGATCAGTCTGGTAGATGTGGCAGCTATCGCTGTAGCATCTTTGGATAATGAGGCTGCCAGGAATTCAGTATTTCAGGTGGGTGGACCAGAAGCGATGAGTCCTTTGGAAGTAGTCAAGATTTTCGAAAATCATATAGGAAACCCGTTTGCTATTGAGTATGTGCCAATAGCAGCCCTTCAGGCCCAAAAAACTTCGGCTACGGAATCACTAGGCGAATCATTTGCTGCCCTCATGCTCGCTTATGCCGAAGGAGACAATATTGATATGACTGAAACCCGTAAGGTATACCCATTCAGACTCACATCGGTAATGGATTATGTGCAGAGGGTGCCTGCAGGGCAACAAGTTTAGTAAAATATTCACCTGCGCTCCTTAATTTCGCCGGTCTGCTCTCTCGTTGACTACCATAGCTTTGCGCAAGTGGTCACATTTTGCTCCGTACCGATACAAAAAGTACTGTCCCGCGATTCTAGTGGGTTTGCTGGGATTTAGTCACCGATTAGTAACTACTTTTTAGTGAGATTTGTATAAATCTGGGATTTCCCATTGCTCTATCGCTGAAAGCAGCCTTGACTAGCCTATTCACGCTTTCCATAATTTAGATGCCTTTATTGCCTGTTGGCTACCAGTTATTTTCGTAGATCATTTTCAGCGTGTATTCCCACGATATTTCTCAGATCGTTGATTCTAGAAGAAGCCCCAAGGTTTAAACAGCCAGAACAAACTAATATTCATTGACAGATAGAGAAAAAGTAATTCGTAGAAAAGAAAAGGAGGCACCAATTTTTAGCTTATGTTGGATATTGGGACATTCTATTGTAGAAAGATCCTGGAGGTTGCAATGGCTATAGCTAAAAGATGTTTTACAACACATAAATAATCATCCTATCAATAATTGAAATTTATATGGAATCCGGGATAATGGATTACCCATCGCAGTCGCTATATCCGACTGAGGCTGTCACCATATTTTTTTGATATGATTATTTAAATCTTCTTAAACGTTTCTTCAATTTTATCAATTTGCATTTTACTTGCCATTGGGTTATTAGCAGATACCGGAGAGGTGATTGTCATAGTGTCTCCCGCAACGATGGTAGTACTTGTAGATGATGCATCTCCATTTGAATTGTATTTTGGATCTGCCTGTTTTGGGTCCATTTTCATTACCAGTTGATTTCCTTTTTCAGACCATGTACCTGTTAGGACTATTGGGGTGGGTTGATATTTCCCACTTAGCGTTTTGGTATAACTATGATCAGCTTTAAATTCAATAATTTCCGTACCTGTAGTCGAGGTAGAAACTTCAGAAAAACTTTTTCCAAGCTTTTTTGCTGCTTCCGGAGTATAAAACTGTTTGATGGAGACCCGGTTCCATTTGCCAATAGATTGGGCTTTACAGGTATAAAAAGCAGCAAGGAATAGTATACCAAATGATAGAATAAGACAATTTTTCATTTTTCGAGATTTAGGTTTAATTTTTCATTTTTTTTAGCATTAGTTTATTAAATGTAATTAATTAATAAAGTATATTTTTATTAAACTGTGTAATTGGGAGGTGTTTGCCTTGTAGTTGTATAATAGTTGATGTTATTAATCATGATTAGTTTTGTTGAAATTTTTGGTCAATAAATCAAATCTTTAAATCTATTAAATTAATTATAATGACGCCCTTTGTCTTTACTTATCATGAAAAAGAAAGTAGCGGATTCTTTATTCAATCCGACAAAGGCAAAGGCTGGATCAAGGTGATCTTTTTTGAACATTCTGCTATCATATTTCCAACGACAGTTCAAAAGAAAAACAATAGAAGGATTTGGATCCAAGTTGTGCATCCCGGTGAAGGAGTTTGGCCACATGATCTTATACAAATCCTGGGGGACACAATTGATCTAACGTCAGCTATCGAATAGGGTCAAAAAAAAACGGGGAAGCTTGATCTAACCCACAGAAATAACGCCGCCATTATTCCACGAGTGAGCGTCTAAATATAATTGCGCGATGGTGATCGCCCCATTCTTTGAGGCCCTCAATTATTTTTTCAAGAGATTTACAATAAATAGTGACAGCATACTCAACGCCATATGGTGATTCATCACAATCTATTCTTGTAATGATATGGTTCATCTCCAATTCTTTCAATTCTTTAGAAAGGATTTTTGAGGTGATATTGATAAGATCTTTTTGAATTTCATTGAATCTTTTCTTTTGGCATGATAAGGAAAGCAATATAGGAATTTTCCATTTACCCCCTAAAATGTCCAATGTATCCCGAACAGATAATAACCTATCTTTTAGATGTTCGGGTTTTTTTAAGACCGTGTCAATCGTATTATTCTGTCGTGGACTCATTATATATACAGGTATCCTGCAGGATACCTTTAAGTTTAGCCTTGGTAAGATATGTAGTTTTGTCGAGTGTTCAATTATTTAAATAGTTGACAGAAATCTTACTCAGCATTTTTAAATCAAATTATTTTATGACTAAGGCAGAAGGAATTTGGGTAATCGGACATAAAATTCAACCCATTAACAGTTCAGGAAACTATGATATATTTTTCGGGGAAACTCCTAGTGGAGTTCCCGGACCTCCACCTCATTATCACTCGAAATATTCCGAATTTGTATTAGTATTGAAGGGCCAGATGGAGTTTATCATTGATGGGGAAAAACGATTTTTGCAAGAGGGAGATTCGATCGATCTGCCGGCTAATTCCGTACACACATTTAATAATCCAACAAAAGATACATCACGCTGGCTAAATATTCATAGTCCCAAAGGCTTTTTCTCCTTCTTTGAAAGATTTGGAGTTCCAATTAAACAAGAAAATTCATTTGAAAGTTCTGTTTCCGGATCTATGATTGACAAAGTTGTCAAAGAGGCGGCAGGCTTTGACATGATTATTGTTGAAGCGGGAAACTAGGATATTGTTTTATTTAATAGAAAAGTCCCGTTGGTTATACGGGAAACTGATCTAGCTGCATAAGTGAAGTTTTATCCAAGAACTTACGGGGAGCTCACCATCTTTCGGTGATTTCGCTGTTTGTTCCCTCGTTGAATTTCAACCCCTTGAGTAAATGGTCACATTTTATAATGCACCTTACAAAAAATACAGTCCTCTGATTCCAGTAATTTTATTGGAAATACTAGCGGATTAATAAATGCTTTCAGAGCAATTTATGAAGGTTGAATTTCGTCCTTAAAAATCCAAAACTGTCCGATCAAAAATTATTCATAACATTTTATTTTAACTGAAGCTAATTTTTCACAGGAACCGTGAGAATGATGGTTATTAAACTGCCAACCGAACCACCAGACTTCCCAAGATTGTAATCCTCACGTTTAATGGTGAACTGACCTTTAAAAATACCTGTAGCATCTTTACTGGTAAATGTGAAAGGGATTTCGACAGGCTTGGTAACCCCTTTTATAGTCATATCACCGCTCACTTTATATCCCTTATCGGTCTTTTCAATTTTCTTTGATTTGAAAGTGATTCGGGGATATTTATCTGTATTTAGCCATTCTTCTTTATTGCGAAGGTCACTGTTGCGCAGGCTTACCCCGGTACTCACGGTTTTGGCATCGATACTTGCTATAATGGAACTACTGGATAAACTCTTTTCATTAAAATTTATAGTTGCTTCTAAACCTGTGAAGCTGCCATGTACTGTTCCAAAAGGACCATGTAAATTAAAATTGACTTTCGCATTCGCGGTATCTGCTTTCCAATTGCCAGCGTTTGGGAGTACAAGAAGTATAGCAGATACTGCCAGGATTTGTTTAAATTTCATATTCTTTATTTTTAATGATTGTAGAACACATTTTCGTTGGTTTTCGCTTTTTCCGGCATAAAAAAGTGAACACCTGCATAGAAATCCACGCCTTCGAGATCATTTAATTTCAGTAAACTTGCTGGTGCATCCCCCCCTATAAAAAAATAATATATTCTCATTGCCAGGCCAATCCGTGGCCTCCATTGATTATAATATAAGAGGGACATTGGAATACTTACCTCACCCCATAATGTTTCATAACGTGGTGTGAGTGAATAGACATCCGGTCTAATTACGCCCGGATTAGCACCATGACCGAAACCTTTAATGATCGTTAGATTTGCAAAGAAATGATTATAAACATTCCAGTCAGCCTGGATGCTGATTGCTGAAGGCAACGCCATATTGAAATGATTACTTGTTAAAGATCTCGCGGAATCGCCATGGTAAAAGACCGCGCTCAGGGTTTGATCGAATTGAACATTACTTGAAAATTTTGATTGGTGCCAGTTCGAAAAATCGGCACTATCTGTCTGGACGTGATAGGAGGCGCTATTCCTGTTAAAATCAACATAACCGACGTCAATAAGTGAAATGCCTATCCTGTATATATAATTGGTTGTGTAAGGACCAACATGCATCTTTTCAACCAGTTCTGCGTTATACGCTGACGGATCCTTCAGGCGCATATAAGTGAATCCAATATCCACACCAAAACCATGTCCATGATTCAAATCGCCATAATTGTTTATTTTTTTGTACGTATCGATATCAGTGCGGCCATAATCAACAGACGAATTGGAGAACATGATGTTGGCCGTATCACTGATCTTGTAAGTAATATTTGTGTTTTTAACATATGCGGCAGCAATCCCCTGGAAATAGTTTAGACTAATACCACCTTTCAACTCACTCCTACCTTTGCAGTATAATACAGTGGCATAATGTAAACCGTATGACAGCCAGTTCATGGCGTTTACCCTGGTTGTACTATCGTGGAAAGCAGTATTCCAGAGGCCAGGCTCCAATAAATATGCAAAGGAGTTCTGTGCCAGACTACCAGAAATATCTTTTATGTTAGAGTAAGATCTTTCCGCTATGGTGAATCCGACCACATGTTTTTTTGCGATTTTTATAAAAAACGAGGGGCCCAGTATTTCTGCGGAAAAAGTAAGATTGTATAGTTTGCCCGGATCCTGTGGATTAAAATGGGTTAAAAACAAATCTTCATGTATGCTTCCCTTAATAATCTTACCAACGCCAAAAAAAGACAGGGAATTTTTAGGAGCATATAAAAATGAATTGTCAAAAACTTCGCCCACAGACCAGACATTCACATCCCATTTTAGTTTTGAATCAGCAATAGAACTGGGATTAAGAAGGGCGCCCTGGATACCCGCATAATTACTATTACGTATTCCGAGATTCTGCTGGGCAGATAGGTAAATGCAAATATGCATGCAAAGAAGGAGGATCACGATTTCTTTCATATACTACAATCAATCCCTTTACTAAATGAATTTCCAGCTTTAGTACATGTATGGTTTGGGATTAAAAGAGAAAACGAATTGTGACAATGCAAGATCTTAGGTAGGGATAAGCGTTATTAGAATTAATATTATAATACGGCTGTTGGTAGCAAATGGCAGCAAATGTATGCCGCGGCCCGATGACTACTTTACAACAATACTTCCCTTCATTGTTGGATGAATAGTGCAATGATATTCGTAGGTACCCGCAACCGAAAAGACTTTGGTGAATTTGCTCCCCACTGTCAAATTACCACTATCAAAAGCAGAAGTATCAGATGTTACGGTGTGTGTCATGTTATCGTTATTAGTCCAGGTAACAGTGGTTCCTACAGTTACAGTGAGTGCGGCTGGGGAAAAGCTCATATTCACTATGCTTACTGAATTAGCGGCAGGCGGAGTAGTGGTCATAGAATTATTATTACTGCCCTTACTACAAGATGTAATTGTAATTGCTGTAATTACTAACACCATTATATTTAAATACAATTTCTTATTTCTCATAAAACACATTTATTGTAGAGTACGCCAAAAGAGAAGCCACAGTTGCGCCCTGAATTCATATATGATCATCAGGGCTGAATTCTGTTTGAGTCTTATATAATTTTACAATTAAGTTGCATAATTCACAGTTTTATGATTTTACATTTGCGTCCTTCCATAATTTAAGTAGGTCCGGTACGTAAGGTTAATAGAGTGAACTGACACAAAAAATAAGTATTGAATTTTATCTTGCTGATCCAAAATTGGACTCCCATTGAAAAATATCGACATTCATCCATCAGTAAAAGCAATCGGAGCCAAAAAGTACCATTGGCCGGTTTTAGTGGGTTTGCGGGGAGTTGGAGATGAATTAGTAACGATTATTTAGACTTTCATTTTACGGGGTCTGACCTTAAAAGCAACTGTTTGATCGTTTAAACTGTCAATCTATCACATTTCAAATGGAAAGATTCAAAAACTTTTATCTGGGAGTTATACTCCTGTCTATTACTACGGTTTCGGTATTTGCCTGGGATGTAAATTCTATCCCATTTTTCATAAAACAAAAGCGACACGCTGTCCCGGTGAAGTATGTGATGTAAAATCGAAGCAGGAAATACAGAAAACTTCCGTAGCGCAATTACTTGTACTGACAGCATTTTTTGCCCTTTTATTTCTTGCTGCGTTTTTTTTCAAAGAACGGGTCAGCAGAAAACCGTATGATTTATTTGGGATTTCAGGCAACGCCAAATCCAAATGAACAGGAGTTTACCATACATGCAGCCTAAGACCGGTCTTGAAGATTATTTTTCAGGCTTCCGAAAAAATATTATCGGTATTCACCAGACCTTCCAATCGCCATTTGGAATAAAAAAGGATTGTATATGCTGACTGGACCGCCGCCGGAAGGGTCTATGGTCCTATCGAGGAATGTATACACGAGGAGATGCTACCCTGGCTTGCCAATACACATAGTGAGACTACAATTACAGGAACTTTGATGTCCCAGGCTTATGCAGAAGCAAAATCTATCGTTAAGGCACATGCGAATGCGTCAAAGGAGGATTTTCTGGTCTTTTGCGATTGACCAAAACCATTCATTTGAATTGCTAAAGTCGATACGCGCCGGAGATCTGTCTTGTAAACCGGGTTGGGTCAGGTTATCGATCCATCCGACGATGACGAATACTGAAATCAACTATATTATGGATGGTGTAGAAGAAACCGTTGATAATTTTCGGGATTGGGGAAAAGATTATACTTATGTTACGTATTTAAACGAATACACCTTTAAAAGTTTCCGCCCCAAAGAAGAAAATAAAATAGTGAATTGGTTTAATCCAAGCAGGTGGAGTAACTACCTCGGCGTGAGTGATCGATCTGGCATGCATAAGCGAGTTTAGAAACTTGGATTGCGGGCGATCAACAACATGTGCCATCATCACAATTGAGAGTGTGAGAAGATCTTATTATTCAAAAACTATACGCAACCCTCAATTCCAATGCCTCGTTCTCAATGAATGTCTTCCCTAACCACGACTGTAGAATAGCCCGCTAATTCCTCATCAAGGGCTGGTTCTCCATTTTTTATTTCTTCCGTATCCTGGTCCTGGTCATCCAGCGGACAGCCGCTTATTCACTAACATGTCTAACTAAACTTGCTATTTATGAACAATTTTACAAATTCCAAATCAGGATTAAAGCCTGCAAGATTTATTTTACTGTTTGTTCTAATGCTCAGCTTCACAGTAGGTTGCAAAAAAATGAACATCGACAAAAACGACCTGCGGAATTTTCAACAGGTAAACCTGGTCTCGAGCGACGGTGCCGGATCGCCGGTTTTAACCGAGCCTACCATGCTCAATGCCTGGGGACTGGCCTGGGCGCCGTCTGGTATCGCCTGGGTGAACGCCGAAGCAGGGCACGTGAGCGAATTATTTTCGGGTGAAGGGGCCGAACTCAGACCCGGGATAAATATACCGTCACCCACAGACGCTATAGGCGGAGCTCCAACGGGTATCGTCTTCGCCGGAGGAGCTGGATTTACACTTGCAAATAGTCAGCCAGCTGCATTTCTTTTTGTAGGAGATGACGGTGTTGTATCAGGATGGAATGGCGCGGCGGGAAATAATGCATTTCGGATTGCCGACAACTCCGCCAGCGCTTCTTATTTTGGATTGGCTCTAGCCACCTGGAACGGACATCATTTTCTGTACGCTGCCGATTTCAAGACCGGCAATATCGATGTATGGGATACCACTTTCACAAAGGTGAACATGAATTTCAAAGATCCATTCCTGCCTGCCAGTTATTCACCGTTTAATATTCAGGCTGTAGGGTCCTGGCTTTTTGTGATGTATGCAAAAGTTGGCGCGGATGGAAACGAAATACATAAGGTTGGACTGGGACTGGTAGATGTTTTCAATCCCGACGGTTCCTTCGTAAAAAGATTTACATCATTTGGCACACTGAATTCACCCTGGGGTGTTACATTAACACCTGCCAATTTTCTGGAAGAAAATGACATGAGTACCGACGATGGGAATGGAACAAAAGGGGATGCTGAAGTAAGTAAAAACAAAGACGACGAAAACCACGATCCGGGACCACCGGTAGTACTGGTGGGAAATTTCGGTGACGGACGGATCAATGTGTACACGGTTGACGGGCGATTCCAGGGACAATTACAAAGCAAACACCAGACGATCGTAATCGACGGACTTTGGGCCATAGGTTTCGCTCCCACCACAGCGACTTCTATAGATCCTATGCGTCTTTATTTTACATCTGGCCCGAAGGATGAAACCCAGGGTCTGTTCGGATACCTGATAAAAAAATAGAGAGTTCACCGATCAGGACCATCCTTCATAAGAAATGGCTGGTCCTGATTTTTTTTATTTAGAAATATCGATTCGGCTTACCGGTTCTCGGTGATTTCGCCGGTCTTCTCCTTTGTTGAATTTCAACTCACTTTACTCGTTCGGCAAAACTTCTCTTATTTGTTCTGCAAAAAGCCCCATTGTTACAGCAAGAAATATCATTAAGAATGCCAGAAAATATTCTTTAAAACTCTTATTTTCAAAGTGCGTGTGATGACGTACTTCCATTATATCAGTTTTGGCTTTTACTTATCTCACTAAAAATTTACCCGTTCATTCGTTTACACTTCTAAAGAACCACATGCATCGCTCGAATATGTACCATCAGTCGAATACAATAAAATCCAAACCCTATAAAAACTAAAATGAAATTTTTTACTTTTAAGTGTAGCGATTATAGGAGAGCTGACACCTTTTAATATATCACCTTTTTCAATTTCTTTGAACTGTTCAACGATTTTCTCATAAGATTCTTCTAGCATTCCAGAATAATCCCCACGAGCAAATATTTCGAGTCTGCCGTCAGCATTGCCCGCTACAGATATTCTGTCAATCCATCCTCCCAGTGAATCCCAGCCACTCCAACCATTATTTGGAGCTGTTTGCCAGTTGTGCCATACAGCACCGTCCCCACCTCTCGCAAATACTTCCAATCGTCCATCCTGATTACCACCAACAGTTAACAAATCGATCCATCCTCCTAATGAATCCCATCCGCTATTTTTTCCATGTTTTACTTTCTGAATTATATCATCATAAATCGCATTTCACACAACTGTCAAATGTATAATATAAGGCACTTCGTCTGTTTAGTTATTTACTTGGATGTGAATTTGGCGGGACGCTGGGACTTAAACAAAAAAAGATGAAGTTTCGCTTCATCTTTTTTTGTTTACCACTATGAGTGATCAATATCTTTTGGCAATCGTGAATAGCCAGCGTTCAGGTGGAGTGGTGGCACCTCCTGCAACGAAACGTGCTTTTAACTTGTCGGATTTATAATAGGCAAAGGCCTTTGCGGTATCCGTAATTGCAGTGACCAGGGAAATTTTGTGATTGTCCATAGCATCATGCCCGACAACGCGGGAGACAATTCCATTGTCCATTCTTTCCTGTTTGCCATCTTCGAAAACTTTTAACCAGGCATCCCAATCCTTCACCGTATATGTCGTACGCGCCCGAGGGGTACCCGGTGGGAGCATCGCGGTATCCTGCCAAACCGCTAAAGTCATCGACATGGATACTACACTTGTTACACCGCCTTTTTTCATAGCTGCTTTCAACCGCGGGTCTTTCATAAAGGCCGAAGCTTTCGCCGTATCGGTAATTTTCATCGCCACCATCACGGTATTGGTATCCTTCAGTCCACGACCGATCACGTAATTATGGATCCCGTTTGCAAGCCTCATGGAATCATCACTTTCATAGGCGGGCAGCCATTTGGCATAGCTGGCTACTTTATGAATCACTATTCCCATGAATTCAGGTGTAGTGATGATGGTACTGGGAGGCGGAACGGCCGCTACTGTAGTATCGGCTTTTGTACTATCTGTGGCGGGAGTTTTTTCGCTGGCCCCGCCCCCACAGGATGATAATAATAAACCTAAGACCGTTGTAAACAGCAGTCCGCAAAAGCGCAAATGTTTCATTGATGTTTGTTTTAAAATTTTGAATAGGGAAATATCCAGGGGAC
>Ga0066788_10000223_pt1 | contig 11599 bp, 9 predicted proteins | sample OrgsoiDNA2013048_FD_70943 | JGI IMG/M metagenome (GOLD analysis project Ga0066788, IMG submission 70943) | Permafrost soil microbial communities from the Arctic, to analyse light accelerated degradation of dissolved organic matter (DOM) -... | ecosystem: Environmental > Terrestrial > Soil >... | reverse complement strand
CCCGTTGGCCAGGGCCACCACCGCGTCGTTGGTGGACATGTCGCCGTCGACCGTGATGGTGTTGAACGACTCCTCGACCGCGATCTGCAAGGCCGCCTGCAAGGTGAGCGGCGCCACCGCCGCATCACAGGTGATGAAGCACAGCATGGTGGCCATCTGGGGGTGAATCATCCCCGATCCCTTGGCCAGCGCCGCGATCCGGACGGGCTTGCCCCCGAGGACGAGCTCCCGGGCGGCGACCTTGGCCGTAAGATCGGTGGTCCGGATCGCCTCGGCCGCGGTCGTGAACGCCTGCTCGTCGCTGCCCAGCGCCGCCACCAGGGCCGGCACGGCCGCCCGGATCTTCTCGATCGGCAAGCGCGCCCCGATGCTACCGGTCGAGGCGGTCAGGATCTCGACGGCCGAAATGCCCAGGGCTCCCGCGGCCGCCGCCGCCATCGCGCGCTCGTCCTCGAGGCCGAGCGGCCCGGTGAGGGCATTGGCGTTGCCGCTGTTGGCCACGATCCCGCGCAAACCGTCCGTTGGCAGGCGGCCGGCGGCGTAGGTCACCGGCGCCGCGCACAGGCGGTTCACGGTGAACACCCCGGCCGCGCTGGCGGGAACATCGGAGATCACCAGCGCCAGATCGCGGCGGTCCGACTTCAATCCGGCGCAGACGCCGGCGAACTTGAATCCGAGGGGAAGGTTCACGGCATGCTCCCAGACAAGGATTCGAGGCCAGCGGTCTCTTCGAGGCCCAGCATCAAATTTGCGTTTTGCACCGCCTGACCGGCGGCTCCCTTGACCAGGTTGTCGATGGCCGCGAATCCGATCGCCACCATCCGCTCGGGATCGGCATCGGCGCCCATCAGCACGCGGTTGGTTCCCACCACGGCCTGCAGGCGAACCGCATCGGGGGCGGCCGTCCGCAGAAAGGGCCTCGACTCGACGAAGGCCCGCACGGCAGCCGTCGCATCCGCGCCGGTCTTGCCGGGACGCAGCCGTCCATAAGCCGTGGCCAGGATGCCTCGCCGGGTGGGCAAGAGGTGAGCCGTGAAGGTGACCGGATCGCCCCCCACCCCGGCCATGCTCAAGGCGCGCTCGATCTCGGGCGTGTGCTGATGCCGGAACACACGGTAGGCCCGAAAATCGCCTTCGACCTCCGAGAACGACATCTCCTCGCTCCCCTTGCGTCCGGCCCCGGTGGTCCCGCTCTTGGCATCGATGATCAACCCTGCCCGGTCGATGATCCCGGCGCGCAGCAGCGGCAGCACCGCCAGCGCGGAGGCCGTGGGGTAGCAGCCCGGATTCGCGACCAGGGCCGCCGTTGGCAGCGCTGCCGCGTTCCCGGTCACCTCGGGCATCGAGTAGATCGCCGTGGCCAGCAGATCGGGGCGCTCATGCGCAAACCCGTACCAGCGCGGGTAGAGCTCCGCTGCCAGCCGAAAGCCGCCTGACAGGTCCACGACCCGGGCGCCCGCCGACAGGGCCGCCCCCGCCAGCGCGATCGAGACCTCGGCCGGCGTGCACAGAAACACCAGCTCCGCTCCCGCGAAGGTGCCGGGGGCCTCGCCCTGCCCGATGCAAGAGACCGCCGCGGCCCGCCCCCCCACCGGCAACATCTCGCCCAGCGGCCGGCCGGCCCACTTGTCGCTGACGGCAGCCACCAGGTTCCAGGATGGGTGACGAGCCACGAGGCGCGCCAGCTCGATCCCCGCGTATCCGGAGACGCCCACGATCGCAACCCGGACCGGCGCCACGCGGACTTGGCCATTCATGGCACGAATACTTATTCAACGCGGGTGGATGGTCAACCAGAAACGGCGGCCGGCGCCGACGGCTCGTCGAGCTCATCCGGTCGCCGCAGCTCGGCCTCGGGGGGAAGGTCCCGCCAGCCCCGACGCGACAGCGCCAGCAGGATCAGCGCGAAGGCGCCCAGCAGGATCACGCTCTGATAGGTGTAGACGACATCCGTCCAGTTGGAGAGCGTGGGGACCTGAATGACCCCCATGACCAGGATCAGGGCCGACACCCAGGAGAAGAGCGTCCGCCCCCCCTGCGCCTCGGCCGCCGACGGCCCATCGTCCGCGCTGGTGGCCAAGAGCGGGATCAGAAACACATAGTGGCAGTAGTAGTTGGCCGGATAAAAGAACACCGGGACCATCATGAGGCCGGTCACGGCCGCCTGATCGAGCCGCATGCGCCGGCACGCCACCAGGGCCGCACCCAGAAAGACCAGCACCGCCAGGTAGAACACCGGCTTGCGCCGCGCGAAGTTCTCCCGCTGGGTGTCCTGCCAGGCGGACCACGGTTCCAGGCGCTTCTCGTCGGCCGCCTTGCGGGCCACCGTGTCAGGCGAGAACGCCACCAAATTGCGAATTCCCACGTGATTGGAGTTGGGCTGCTCGGCGTGCATGACGATCTTCCGGGTCCAGGTTCCCCAGGATCCGGAAAATCCAAACAGCGCGGAAGACACCCCCACCAGGACCACAACGGTGGCGGCCGCGCCGGCGATGGCGCGGAGGGCCGGACGTTGCGCGGCGCGAAATTCGCCGAGTGACGGAAGCTTGCCGCTGGCCCGCGTCCGATCCACCAGCCACCACACGGGCGGGACGGCCAGGAAAAGGGTCGCAAAAGCCGGAAAGGCCCGGATCAGACCGCCGTAGGCCAGCAAGCCGCCCCCCAGCGCCCAGCGCCGGGTGCGAAGCGCACAGGCGCCCAATCCAAGGGCCACCATCCAGTCGGCCCGCAACGTCGAGCCCATCAGGTTGGTTCCGAACCGCGAGAAGTCCGTGGTCCCCCAGACGATCAACGTCACCAGCATCACCCGCGCCCCATAGGTCCTGGCGATCACGAAGAACAGGATGATCCACAGCACCGGATCGATGAGGCCGGTCAAGGTCAGGGTGAGCTCACTGGCCGGCGCGTTCTTCCACAAGAGGTGCGCCGCCAGGATCCACACCGGGGTGGCGTTCCCCCCGTGATCCTGCATGCTGCCCAGGTATCCGCCCACGCCCATGTTGTCCTCGAAGTACTTCATGTCCTTCTTGAAGGACTCCCACCGCTCGGGCGTGAAGTGGTTGTGGATGTCCAGGATCTGATCCATCAGCTGGCCCGCGGTCGTGATCTCGTTGGTGTCGAGATCGCGCATGTGCAGCGACGCCACCGCGGCGGGGGTCAGATCCGGATGGTTCTCCAGGTGGGCCGCCACGCTGGCCAGATACACGCCGTCGAAGTGCAGCTCGTTGAAGTACTTGGCCACCGGAAAGTAGTTCCGCATGTCCCACGGGTGAACCAACGAGATCCGTCCCTTGGCTTCGTCGCGAAACTGCGGCATCCCGAAGTGGTAGTAACAACCGACCGAGACGATGGACAGGAAGGCCAGGGCAGCGGCGGTCAATCGCTTGCTCGACGGGTACCGCTCGGGCGCCAGCCACTCGCGCAACAGGATGACCGCGGCGATGGCGGCCACCGTCGCGCGGATGTAGGTCTGCCCCCGATCGTCGTCGATGGGCCACAGATCCTTCCAGGACAGGAACGCCGAGAGCCCGAGCCCGAGCGGCACCACGATCAGGAGCCGCATCCAGTCGGCCGCCCCCCGGCGATTCAGCAACAAAAAGGCGATCGAGGCGATCGCGAAGACCACCAGCTTCCACTGCGCGGACTCCTCCTCGGAGACCCCTCCCCGCGCCACCAGCCGAGGCGGCCAGTCCTTGGTGCAGTTGGTGTACAGGGCCAGCTCGCCCACGCTGTAGGAGCCGTCGCCTCCATGGGCCGTCAGGCGCACGTAACGAGCCTGATTGTCGAGGTGCTGCTCCTGGCGCAGCTGCATCCCGGGCTTGTCCATCGGTCCGGCCGACCACAGCGGCGCGTAGGTGGTCCCGTCATTCGATCCCGTCAGCTCATAGACGTCGTTGTTGTCGCCCTGCAAGACGCCGCAATGGATGTCCTTGACGCCCCCGAGATCCCAGACCGCGACGCCGTCCCGCGCCACCACGCTGGTCATGTCGGTGCGCCAGTAGTCACCCTCGGTGGCGATCATCCCGTCGGTCATTCGCTGCGACTGGGTCAACCCGCTCGAACGCGAGGGGCTGAGCCCCGCCAGCAGATCGCCCTCGGCGCCCGGGAGCTCGGCGACGTTGTTCCCGCAGCCCGTCCCCGCGGATGCGCAAACGATCAACAACAACCGCGGCAACCACCACGAGCTGATGAAACGAATCTGGTTGCTGCCCGCAAGGGCGGGGGCGGGGGCGGGGGCCGGGGCCGTCATCCTCATGGGGCGAACTGTCGCATTCGGGCGGGCGCCCCGCAATCCCCCGCACGTGGACGTTTCCTGGGAAAACCCGTCAGCCGGTGTGGCCAAATCCGCCCGTGCCGCGCGTCGTGTCCGAAAGAGCCCCGACCTCTTGCAGCGTGACCTGGATGACGGGCGCGATCACCAACTGGGCGATCCGATCGCCCGGGGCGATGGTGTGCGGCGTCGCGCCCAGGTTCACGAGCAGCACCGCCACCTCGCCCCGATAGTCGCTGTCGATGGTTCCCGGCGCATTCACCAGCGTGACGCCGTGCTTGCGCGCCAGGCCCGAGCGCGGCCGGACCTGTCCCTCGAAGCCGGGCGGGATCTCCAGCCGCAATCCCGTCCCGATGGCCGCCCGCTGGCCGGGGGCCAGGGTCACGGGCCCGTCCGCGGAGGCCAGATCCATCCCCGCGGCGCCCGCCGTCATGTAGGCCGGCGGGATCGCCCCTTCCTTGACCCTGCAAAACCTCATGACGACGACGTCAGCCACGATCGTGCAGGAGCCGAGCCGGCAGCAGCGGTACCACCGGCTTCACGAGGCCACGACCCGAAAGTTGTGGATGACGTCGGGGGTCTTGCCGAGGACCTCGCGGCGGGACAGCCGGATCTTTCCGGTCGCGCGATCGATCCCGATCACCTTGACGACCATCTCGTCGCCCTCCTTGCAGACGTCCTGCACCACGTTGACCCGCTTGGCGTCGAGCTCGCTGATGTGCACCAGGCCGTCGGTGCCGGGCAGGATCTCCACGAAGGCGCCAAAATCCGCGATGCGCTTGACCACCCCCATGTAGAACTCGCCGACCTCGGGCTCCGTGGTCAGTCCCTTGATGATGTCGATCGCCTTCTTGACCGCGATCCCGTCCGGCGACGCGATGTGGACCGTGCCGTCGTCCTCGACCTCGATGGCCACGCCGGTCTGGGCCGTGATGCCGCGAATGGTCTTGCCCCCCGGGCCGATGATCTCACGGATCTGATCGGGCTTGACCTGCAGGGTGGTGATTCGCGGCGCGTGCATCGACAGATCATCACGCGAGCCCGCCAGCGCCTCCGCCATCTTGCCGAGGATGAAGAGGCGGGCGTCGCGGGCCTGCCGCAGCGCCGTCTCCAGGATCTCGCGGGTCAGGCCCTGAATCTTGATGTCCATCTGGACCGCGGTCACGCCGGCCCGGGAGCCGCAAATCTTGAAGTCCATGTCTCCCAGGTGATCCTCGTCGCCGAGGATGTCGGAGAGCACCGCCACCCGCGCGCCCTCCTTGATCAGCCCCATGGCGATGCCCGCCACCGGCGTCTTGATGGGCACGCCCGCGTCCATCAAGGCCAGCGTGCCGCCGCACACCGAGGCCATCGACGAGCTTCCATTCGATTCCAGGATCTCCGAGACGATGCGAACGGTGTAGGGAAACTCCTTCTCGGTGGGCAGGATGCGAGAGATGGCTCGCTCGGCAAGGTTGCCGTGACCCGTCTCGCGCCGGCTCGCGCCGCGCATGGGCTTGACCTCTCCCGTCGAGAAGGGCGGAAAGTTGTAGTGCAGCATGAACCGCTTGTCGATGTCGCCGGTCAGCGCCTCGATGTGCTGAACGTCCTGCTTGGTCCCGAGGGTGGCGGTCACCAGCGCTTGCGTCTCGCCGCGCGTGAACAGCGACGAGCCGTGGGTGCGCGGCAGCACCCCGACCTCGCAGGTGATCTGGCGGATGTCCGTGGTGCCCCGTCCATCGATGCGCTTGCCGGTCTCGAGGACCAGCTCGCGCAGGTGTTTCTTCTTGAGTGATTCGAAGGCCTCGCCCACCTCATGAGCGCGCTCCGGAAACTCCGACCCCAGGGCAGCCTGCACGTCCGTCCCGCACGAGCCCAGGGCGGCGTACCGCTCCTGCTTGTCCCGGATCGCCATCGCGGCCTGGATCTTCTGGGTGGCCAGGGTGGACACCCGGTCCACGATCACCGGATCCTTGGGCGGCGGATTGAAGACCCGCTTGGGCTTGCCGACCGCCGCCCGCAGCTTCTCCTGCAGATCGAGGAGCGGCTGGGCCTCTTTGTGCGCGTACATGAGGGCGTCGATGATGGTGTCCTCCGACACCTCGGCCCCGCCGCCCTCGACCATCACGATGGCGTCGCGACTGCACGCCACCACCAGGTCCAGATCCGAGGTGGTGCGCTCGGTGAAGGTGGGGTTGATGACGAACTGGTCGTTCAGACGGCCCACCCGCAGACCGGCGTAGGGTCCCGCCCAGGGGATGTCGCTCAGGACCAGGGCGCAGGACGCGCCGGTCATGGCCAGCACGTCGGAGGCGTGCTCCCGATCGCTCGAGATCACCATGGCGATGATCTGGGTATCGAACCGCCATCCCTTGGGAAACAGGGGGCGCGACGGGCGATCGATCAAGCGCGACGTCAGGACCTCCACCTCGGTCATGCGCCCTTCCCGCTTGAAGTAGCCGCCGGGGATCTTGCCGGCCGCCGAGGTCTTCTCCAGGTAGTCACAGGTGAGCGGCATGAAATCGATGCCGGGGCGGGTCGACATCGAGGCCACCGCCGTGACCAGGACCATCGTGTCTCCCTGCCGAATGACGACCGATCCGTCGGCCTGCTTGGCCATCCGCCCGGTCTCGATGCTGAGCTCGCGCCCCGCCAGATTGATTCCTTCACGAACGAACATGCGGCCTCCTTGCGAAAGGGAGCGGCGCGATTCGTCCCTCTTCTCACCGGTCGAGCACCACCACCGCGGGCGCGCGCTCGATCCGTGGGAAAAAGGATGAATACCGCCACCGCCACCAGTTGAGACGCGATCCGAGCGCGCGAGAAGCGCCCGCCCGGAGAACACGTCAAGTTGGGATGATGAGGATTCTGAAAGTCAGGAGAGGGGGACCGCCCTACTTGCGGATCCCGAGCGACTCGATCACGCTGCGATAGCGCTCGAGGTTCTTCTGCTTGAGGTAGTCGAGCAGACGGCGGCGCTGGCTGACCATCATCAGCAGGCCACGCCGGGAGTGATGATCCTTCAAGTGAACTTTGAAGTGCTCGGTCAGGTAGGTGATCCGTTCCGACAGGAGCGCGATCTGAACCTCGGGCGAGCCTGTGTCGCCGGCCTTCCGGGAGAACTTCTGAACCACCTCTGCTTTGCGTTCCGCTACGAGAGCCATCGTGAATCTCTTCCTGTCTGTCGCCTGGTGCGCCTGGGGGGCACTAACGCAACACCTGTTTTCGGTCGTTGAAAATCGCGTGAAGCTGTCAGAAAAGCCAGCCTGAGTCAAACCTTCACGCCCTTCGCCTACGTTCTTCGCCCACGGGCTTGGCCTGGTTACTTGGCCTACCTATTTTCCTCTCCCAGCGGCCGGCGCTGCCGGCGTCGCCGGTGGCTCAGCCGATTTCCACGACCCGAATCGAATTGGTGGGACTGCGCTGGCCCACCGGGGAGCCGTACGCCATCACGAAGCGGTCGCCCGGCGAGACCATCTCCTGCTCGCGCAGGTGGGCGATGACGGCGCTGGCCAGAGCGTCGGTGTTCGAGAACACCGGAAGCGGCCTCGGCACTACCCCCCAGTACAGAGCCAGACGCCGCAGCGCATCTCCCGAGGGGGAGAAGGCCACGATGGGTACGGTGGGACGAGCCTTGGAGACCAGGCGCGGGGTGCCACCGCTGACCGTGAAGGCCACGATCACCTTGGCCCCGACCTCGCGGGCGATGTCGCAGGCGGCGTGGGCGATGGCCTCCTGGATCGAATGTCCAGGGTCGGACGCCAGCGGCGCGTAGAACTTGCTGGCCTCCGCCTCCAGAATGATGCGCTCCATCATGGCGCACGCCTCGCTCGGGTACTTGCCGGACGCGGTCTCCGCCGAGAGCATGACGGCGTCGGCCCCCTGGAAGACAGCGGTGGCCACGTCGCCGGCTTCGGCTCGCGTGGGCCGGGTCGACTCGACCATCGATTGCAGCATCTCGGTCGCCACGATCACGGGACGCTGGTGCAGGCGAGCCACCCCGATGATCTCGCGCTGAATGATGGGCACCAGCTCCGGACGCAGCTCGACGCCCAGATCGCCGCGCGCCACCATCACCGCGTCCGCCGCGCCGATGATGGCCACCAGGTTGTCGACCGCCTCGGGCGTCTCGATCTTGGCGATCACGGGCGGCGCCGGGCGCCCCAGCGACTTGCAGAGATCGCGCAGCTCGCGGATGTCATCGGCGCTCTTCACGAAGGACAGCGCCACGTAGTCGACGCCCAGCGAAAGGCCGAACTCCAGATCGACGCGGTCCTTGGCGGTCAACGCCTTGAGGCGGATCCGTCGTGAGGGCAGGTTCACGCCCATCCGGTCGCGCAGCGGCGCCCCTTGCTCGACCAGGCAGATGACCCGACCCTCCGAGATCTCGATGACCCGCAAGCGGACCCGGCCATCGTCGAGCTGAACCTGATCCTCGACCCGGAGATCGGCGGCCAGTCCCGCGTAGCCGACCGCGATCTCCCCGTTTCCGCCGGTCTCGCCTTCGATCAGCGTGACCGTGTCACCGGTGGCGACAAGCGCGGGAGAACCATGACCCGTCCGGATCTTGGGGCCACACAGGTCCTGCAACACAGCCACCGGCTTGCCCACCGCTGTGGACTCCACCCGCACCAGGCCCGCGACGCGAGCGTGCTCCTGGTGGGTGCCGTGGGAAAAGTTCAAACGCGCGACATCCATCCCCGCCGAGAGCAATCCCCGGATACCCGCGCTCGAGGCCGTGGCCGGCCCCAAGGTACACACGATCTTGGCTCTACGAACCGCCATGGTCCCCTTCTACCCCGTCGGCACCCCGACAGTAATCTTTCTGTCGCACAGTCGCGGATTGGCTGCCTTCGGGGGCTGCCTTCCGGATTCCCGTGGCTGGGGGGTCACCGACATGGTAGCTCTCTCCGCAGGAGGAACGGATGGAAAGTCTGGTCTCACGCGACAAGTCTCAGGCCAAGAAGAAGGGTCTCTTCGCGGCGGCTGCCTGGGGCGGAACCGTGGCACTGGGCATGGCGGCCGGCCCCTTCCTCGCGGTTCCCGCCGCCGCCGGCGCCGGCTACCTCACCTACAAGTGGTTCATGTTCCGCGCCAAACGCGGCATGCGCTTTTGACCCGTCAACATCGGACCTCGGACATCGGACTTCCCGGCCTCGGATCTAGTGCGGCTTCGCCGCCGCAAGGGGCTGGGAAGTCCCCCGCGAGACCCCCACGGAGTTGCTCGACGGCGTGGCCGGGCCAGCAAAGGGACCTTCCCGTGCTTGGATTGGCTACCCATTCGTCGGAGAAGAATACCTGCTTCAAACGTCAACATTTTTGATGTGAACGAACCAGGCAAATTTTCGGGATGGCGATGGCGGTCGCTTTTCCAGCACCGGGAGGTGCGGCTTCGCCGCACCGGCGGCGACGGCCTACGGATCCGTCGGGAGGGGCCCGCGGGGAGGGGCCGCGACAATCCACTTGCCCGCGAGCGCCGAAGGCGCGTCAGGCGCGGCGGAGGCGGCGCTCCAGCGCGCGCATCCGTTCCGCCTCTCCTCGGCGTAGGTGATCGTGCCCGAAGAGATGGCACAGGCCGTGGATGGCCAGGCGCTCGAGCTCCGATCGCAGGCGCTTGCCGGCGGCGCGACGGCGCGCGGTCTCAACCGAGATCACGATGTCACCCAGGTTGACGCCGTCGCCCAGTGGATCCTCGGTTCCGCTCAGTTCCTGCAGGTGAAAGCTCAACACGTCGGTGGCCCGGTCGTGTCGGCGGTACTCGCGGTTCAGCGCCCGGATCTCCGCGTCGTCGGTCAACAGCAGGGTGGCCGTGGAGCGCGCCCGACCGACCGTGCGCAAGGCGGTGCGCAGCCTGAGCTTCAAGGCGTGTCGGAGCTCCGAAGAGACCGCGTCACGGACCCCGCTGCGCACGAGCAGATCGACTGGCATGCGCAGTGTGTATGTCGAGCGCTGACCTCGAGTCCATCGCTATCGTCGGGCCGCGGCGGCCGCGGCGGCCGCGACGCTGGCGGCGTCGTAGGCGCGAATGATCTGCTGGACGAGGGGATGACGGACGACGTCCACATCGGTGAAGGTGCAAAAGGAGATCCCCTCGATGCCCCTCAGCAGGGATTCCGCCTCGCGCAGGCCGGACCTCCGGTTGTCGGGCAGATCGATCTGCGTGACGTCACCGGTGATCACGGCCTTGGATTCGAAACCGAGCCGCGTGAGAAACATCTTCATCTGCTCCGTCGTGGTGTTCTGGGCCTCGTCCAGGATCACGAAGGCATCGTTCAGGGTGCGCCCACGCATGAAGGCGATGGGGGCGACCTCGATCATTCCTCGGGCGATGAGCTGGTCGGCCTTCTCGAAGTCCATCATGTCGTGAAGCGCATCGTAGAGCGGCCGCAGGTACGGCGACACCTTCTCCTCCATGCTGCCCGGAAGGAAGCCCAGTCGCTCGCCAGCCTCGACGGCGGGACGGGTCAAGATGATGCGCTTGACCTGCTTCTCCATGAGGGCCCGGATGGCGAGCGCCATCGCCAGGTAGGTCTTGCCGGTTCCAGCCGGGCCTATCCCGAAGACGATGTCGTGGTTGCGAATGGCGTCGACGTAGCGCTTCTGTGCCAGCCCCTTGGGAGCGATGGGTCGCGCGCGCCCGGCCACCAGGATCGTGTCCGCGAAGACCTCACGCAGGTCCGCCTTTCGATCGGCCCGCAGAACCGCGGCCGCACGGCCGATGTCCTGACGGTGGAGCGGTGTACCCCGGTGCACCATTGCGTAAAGCTGCGTGATCAAGTTGCGCGCCAGCTCCACGGCATCGGGTAGGCCCACCAGGGTCACCTCGTTGCCGCGGCTGTGGACGGTGGTCCCGGTGGTCTCGGCGATCAGCTTCAGGTTGACGTTTCGCTCACCATAAAACGCCAGCGCCACCTGGTTGTCGTCCAGGGCCAGCCGTTCTGTCACGGGCTCCGGGGCAACCTGCGGTGCGATGAGGCTGTCGGTCAATGGAGTTTTCGATGTACCACGCCACCTGCCCCTCTTCAACGTGAACGTTTTTGGGTAGATTGTGTGCGTGTCGGATATGTCAGGGTCATCAGTCGAATCGGTCGAATCGCTCGCCTCGCCCTCGCCGGACTTGAGGCCGCTCGACGGTAAACAGACGGGCGCCGAGATCCAGAAGCTGATCGGCCTCATGCAACGCCTCCTCGCGCCGGGCGGTTGTCCCTGGGACCGCGAGCAGACCCTGGAGACCTTGGTGCCCTACCTCGTCGAGGAGACCTATGAGGTGGTGGACGCCCTCGCAGGCGGCAGCGTCGACGACCATCGGGAGGAGCTCGGCGATCTTCTGCTCCAGATCGTCTTCCAGTC
>Ga0066788_10000222_pt1 | contig 11622 bp, 12 predicted proteins | sample OrgsoiDNA2013048_FD_70943 | JGI IMG/M metagenome (GOLD analysis project Ga0066788, IMG submission 70943) | Permafrost soil microbial communities from the Arctic, to analyse light accelerated degradation of dissolved organic matter (DOM) -... | ecosystem: Environmental > Terrestrial > Soil >... | reverse complement strand
GGGAGTGAAGGTGAGGGTGACGACGCCCGCTCGGACGGTGGTCGACTGCTTCAAGTACCGGAACAAGATCGGCCTCGATGTCGCGCTGGAAGCGCTGCGCGAGTATCGTCGAGCGCGTCGATCGATTGACGACCTAACCCGCGCGGCTCAGGTCGTCCGCGTCGCCAACGTCATGCATCCCTACCTCGAAGCAGTGCTTGCGTGAAGTCGAGCCGCCTCGGCTGCTCTTCCGGAATCGGTTCGAGCCGCTCGAAGAGGGGGTATCCCCATTTCACCGCTGACGAGAGGATCGTGCTGAGGGTCGTCCGGATGTTGCGGATGGACTTGTCCTTCAGCCCCCGAGGTTTGCGGTTTCGCTGCCGCGTCGCCCGGAGTTTTTCCTCTTCGCGGCGCCTGCGTTTGAGCCCGAGCTGCGCGGCTCGACCCTTCCGCGAGTAACCGTGGGTTCGCAGATCCGAGCACCAGAGGGCCAGTGCGGGCCGATATCCTGGGGCGTCCGACTCGTCGCTTGCTGCTGTCCATGCGTCTCTCCTGTCGGTTGGTTGACTTGGCATCGGCGATGTTCATGTGGCGGAGGAAGGAGGAGGGCGCGGAGGGTATCAAGGACGGTGGCCAACCTGTGGGATTCTTCAGGGTGCTGTGGATCGTCTTCGGGGTCGTATTCGTGGCCGAGTGGGGAGACTTAACTCAAATCGCCACGGCGGGATTCGCGGCCAGGTATCACGCACCGGGCACCATCTTCTGTGCTGCCGCCGCGGCTCTGTGGGCGGTAGCCGGCATCGCGGTCTTCGTCGGAAACCGGGCCGGAAAGCTCCTCGATCCCCGCCTTACTCAGAAAATTGCGGCCGTCCTTTTCGCGGGTGTCGGTGCGGCATTGCTATTTGGCCGCTTGTAAATCTGCGTGGTCGCATCGCGATCCCAGCTGTCGCGAAGGTCGCTATGTCGTGCTCGGCGGAGACCGCCCCTTTGATCCAAGGGCAGTCAATCCCGGCTCGCCGTCGGCGTGGAAAAGTCGCCCAACAGGTCGAGCAGTAGCGTCTCCATCCCGGGCGGAGAAGCGCGACGTGAGGGGCGCAGGCCAGGCGTGTAGCCGCGCGCGAGAAAGGGGGCGATGAAGGCCGGGTTGCGGCTCCAGACGTGGATGGGCACGGCGGAGGAGTCGGAGAAACGCGTGACGTCGGCCACCGGCTGGTGGTCGCCGAGCACAATCACGAGCGCGTCGCCGGCGACGAAGCGGTCGACGTAGTCGACGATGACCTCCAGGTCGTAGGCGATGGCGTGGTCGTAAGCTTCCGCGGCGTCGGCGAGATTGGTCCATGTGATCGGGAAGCGCGCAATGGGCAGACCCGCATAGAGCGCGCCGTCGCCTATGCGCGACCAGTCGGCCACGACGGGGGGCTGATCGCTCCAGGGCGCGTGGCTCGTGATGAGCGTGTAGGCGACCAGGAGGGGGCCGCGCGCTGGGGCGACCTCGCGGTGGTGGATGAAGTCAATGACGTACTGGTCGGGCATGCTGGCCCAGCGGTAGGTCGGGCCGCGGTAGTCGAAGTCCCAACCCGAGTACACCACGTCGAAGTCGTACAGCCAGCGCGGCAGCGCGCGGTAGTGGTTCGCGGGTTGGACGATCACGGTGCGGTAGCCGGCGCCGTGGAAGAAGCGAGCGAGCGTCGCGGGTCGGCGGTCCTGGATCAGTCGATCGGTGACCACATCGGTCGTACGCACAGCGGTCGTGAGCGTCGTATGGGCCAACCACGATCGGCCGGAGTACGTCGGCGAGGCGAGCAGGCTGGACGCGACGGTGAAGCCGTGGGCCCCGAGAGAGGCCGTGGCGGCGTCGTAGACTGGGGCCAGCCTCCGCGCATGATCGGGCTCGTCGAGGACGACGGCGCCGTACGACTCGATGAGGAACAGGAACACGGAGGCGTGGCCCAGTTTGTCGAGGGCGTGGGGCAGTGCGGCGAGCGTCTGACCGGTCGCTTCGATGCGGGCGGTCTGGGCCCCGCGGTAGCGATCCAGATGCGCGGCGAAGTCGGCCTCCCGCACGAGCCGGGGAAGCGCGCTGTCGCCGAACGTGCCCACGCGGCGCGTGTCGCGGGCGGCGCCCGCGACGTACACGCCGGGCGCGACGCCTGCGGCCGCGTCAGGGACACCGGGCGTGAGGACCGTCGCGAGCGACACGACGGCGGCCAGCGCGACGGCGCCCGCGAAGATCGCGCGCGGGGCCGGCGCGGCGAGCGCGCGCTCCGCCACGCGCAGTGCCCACGCGGCGGCGAGCCCGAGTCCCACGAGCGCGGCCAGCGCGAGGGGGACCAGGAGGACGAGCAGCGTGTGCGACATCGTGTCGGCGAGCAGACGCACGCCGTCCATCCAGAGCGTGAGATCGAGCCCGAGGTTGATGGGGCGGTTGAAGTAGCGGCGGCTGCCGCCGTCGGCGAACCGGAACAGGCGGACAACTGTCACGAGCATCGCTCCGAGGACCACGAGCGCGCGTGGCGTCCGGCGTTCGCGGGCCGCGAAAAAGGCCACGAACGCGAGGAGCGCGGTAGCATCGAGGGAGGGCAGCAGGTACCAGAACGCCGGCTCGAGTCCCGGGAAGCGGACGTTGCAGAGCAGGTCGAGCAGCGTCCAAGCACCAAGGAGGCGAAGAGTCTTCCGGCAGGAGGTGTTGAGCGCGTCCTTGTTCACGTTGGCTGAGAGGGTACTCGGGGACCCATTGGCGGCGAGGTCGGCGCCGGCTCGGGCAAATCTGTGCCGGGTGACGGTCGACACGGCCTTTGTTTTGGTGGTTCGGCGGCTCGTCTGTTGTAAGGTCAGGAGACCCAGCGAGGGGGTCCCGTGTCGAAGGTCAGGGCGCGATCTCAAGAGACGGCGAACGTCGTGGAACAGGTGCTGGGCGACGTCGCGACTACCGAGCGCGTCCGCCGCGTGCGCGACGACGGTCGGCGCACGTGGCCCTTCGTGACGTTGGCCTGGGCCCAGAGCCTCGACGGAAGCATCGCGCTCGCGGCGGGGCCAGGGCTCTCGCTTAGCGGCGCCGAGTCGCTCGCACTCACGCACGCCGTGCGCGCATCGCACGACGCCATCCTCGTGGGCATCGAGACGCTGCTCGCCGACGATCCCTTGCTGAGCGTGCGGCATTGGTCGGGGCGCTCGCCTGCGCCCATCGTGCTGGACAGCCACTTACGCACGCCGCCAACGGCACGTCTGCTCGCGAGCGCGGGCCCCGACCGCGTCGTGCGCATCGTGTGCACGGCGGGCGCCGACGAGGCGCGGGCGGCGGCGCTCGTCGAGCGTGGTGCGTGCGTCGTGCGGTTGCCCGCTTGGTCGAATGGGTGGGTCGATCTCGAGGCGCTCCTGGGCGCGCTCGGGGCGGCGGGTGTGCGGCGGCTCATGGTCGAGGGCGGCGCGCGGGTGCTCACGAGCTTCCTGCGCGCCGAACTGGGCGACTACGCCGTCGTCACCGTAGCGCCGCGCCTCCTCGGCGGCCTGCGCGTGGTGAGCGCGCTCGACCGCGCGCGGTTGCCGCGCTTTGCGCAGCTCATCAGCCACCAGCTGGCCGCCGACGTTCTGCTCGCCGGCCCGCTCGCCTGGGGCGACGCGTGAGGCGTCAGGCACTCGTCTTCGCGGGTCCGGAGCGCGTCGAGATCGTCGAGGAGGACCTTGGCCCGCCGTCCGCGGGGCAGGTCCTCGTGCGCACGCGCGTCTCGGCGATCAGCGCCGGCACCGAAATGCTCGTCTATCGCGGCCTTCTGCCGACCGAAGGGCCGCTCGACGAGACCCTGCCCGCGCTCGCGGGCGCGCGGTCCGGGTTTCCCGCGCGCTACGGCTACGCCGCCGTGGGCGAGGTCGCGGCCGTGGGCGCGGGCGTGGCCGACGAGTGGATCGGCCGGCGCGTCTTCGGCCTGCAGCCGCATGGGAGCGCATTCGTCGCGCCGCTCGAGGAGGTGCTCGAGGTTCCGGCGGGCCTCGACGCCGAGCGCGCCGCGCTGTTCGCGAGCATGGAGACGGCGGTCAACCTCGTGCTCGACGGTGCGCCGCGCCTGGGCGAGCGCGTCGCCGTCGTGGGCCAGGGCGTCGTCGGGCTGCTCGCGACGTCGCTGCTCGCTCGGTTCCCGCTCGAGGCGCTCGTCGTCGTTGACGCCGTGGAGGCGCGCGCGCGTCGCGGTCTCGATCTGGGCGCTCACGCGTCCGCCACGGCGGTCGCGGACGTGCGCGCCGCGCTCGGCTCGGACGGCGCCGATCTCACGTTCGAGCTCACGGGGAATCCCGCCGCCCTCGACGCGGCCCTCGAGCTCACGGGCGCCGAAGGTCGCGTCGTCGTCGGCTCGTTCTACGGCGCCAAGCGCGCTGCCGTCAATCTGGGGGCGCATTTTCACCGCGGCCGCCTCACGCTCGTGAGCAGTCAGGTGAGCCGGGTGTCGCCCGCGCTCTCGGGGCGCTGGGATCGGGCGCGGCGGCGCGCCGTGGCCTGGGACGCCTTGGCGCGCGTCGACGTCGCGGCCCTCGTCACGCACCGCTTCGCGCTCGGGCGCGCCGCCCAGGCGTACGCCCGCCTCGCCGCCGGGCCAGCCGAGGTGCTGCAGGTCTTGCTCACCTACGAGTGAAGGGACGAGGGACATGAGTCGATACACCGTGGGCGTCATCCGCGACTTCATCGCGTCGCACTTCCTGTTCGGCGGCGACTGGGGCCGCGAGAACCAGCCGCACGCGCACCATTACCGCCTGGAGACGATCTTCGCGGGGGACGCGCTCGATCGTCACGGCTACCTGCTCGACATCGCCGTCGTCAAGGAGCACCTCGACGCGGTCGTCGCGCGCTTCCGAGACCGGATGCTCAACAACCTGCCCGAACTCGGGGGTGGGAACCCGGGCCTTGAGCCGTTCGCGCGCGTGCTCGCCGAGAGCCTCGCGCATACGCTCGTGCCGGAGTTGCCGCCGCGTACGCTCACGGCGCTCACCGTGAAGCTCTGGGAGAACGAAGAGGCCTTCGCGACTTGTACACTTACCTTTGGCTGACGCTCTGTGCGCATCGCCTTCATGCTGCTCGGCGAGCTCGAGGGTGTCTCGGGTGGGTTCCTGTACGACCGCATGCTCGTCGAGCGCCTGCGCGCGCGCGGCCACGTCGTCGACGTCGTGTCCGTGCCGTGGCGCGCGCACGCGCGCTCGGTGGCCGCGAACCTGCGACCGCTGCCGCCCGTGCTCGCCGAGGCCGACGTCGTATTGCAGGACGAACTCTGTCACGCGGCGGTCTTCCCGCGCAACGGCCAGCTCCGCCGCGCTGGCATCCCGATCGTCGCGCTCGTCCACAACCTCGCGCACGTCCAGCCGAGCACGCGCAACCGCTCGGTGGCGCGCGCTCTTGAGCGGCGCTACCTCCGCGCCGTCGACGGCATCGTCGCCGTGTGCGGCAGCACGCTGCGTGACGCGCGCGCGCCTCTCGAGCGCGACGTCCCGACCGTCGTCGCGTCTGCCGGCCGCGATCACGTCCCCGCCGCGCGGCCTGACGCCGCCGCCGTCGCGGCGCGCGCCCACGCGTCCGGACCGTTACGGGTGCTCTCCTCGGCGGCCGTCATCCGCGCCAAGGGTCTGCACCGCTTGCTCGAGGCGCTCGCGCTCGCCGCGCCCGGCTCGACCATCGAGCTCGATGTCGCGGGCGCGCTCGACGCCGATGGCGTCTACGTGCGCCGCGTGCGCGCGCTCGTGGGCCGCTTGGGCCTCGGCGCGCGCGTGCGCTTGCACGGCCTCTTGCGCGGCGACCCGCTCTGGTCGCTCTACGCGCGCGCGCACGTCCTCGCGCTGCCATCGGATCGCGAGGCGTATCCGCTCGCTGTCGTCGAGGCGCTGGGCTTTGGCCTGCCCGTGCTCGTCACCGATCGCGGCGGCGCGGGCGAGGTGCTGGGCGAGGGCATGCAAGGATGTTGCCTCTCTCCCGACAACCTCGCGGCGTGGTCAGCGGCGCTCGAGGCGTTCGACGTTCACCGCGCGGCTCTGGCGCGCGCCGGCGTCGCCGCGCTGGCGCGTTTCGCGGCCCTCGGCACGTGGGACGACGTCGCCTTGCGCGTGGAGGGCCTCTGCGCCCGCGCGGCCGTCCGGCACTAGGCGCGCGTCATTCACGAGAGGGGCTTGACCGTGTCACGAGGCACCACTCGCCCACGAACAGCGCCACCGTCGGCAGCATCGCCAGCGTGGCCACGGTCCAGGTGAAGGAACGCGGCAGCAGCGGCACGAGCGCGACCGCGACGACGGTCATTTGCACGCCGGCGAAGAACCGCGCTCGCGGATCGAGGCGGAGCCGCTCGGGGAAGACGGCCAGCCCCCGCGCGCGTCGCAGCCGCAGCGCGACGCGAAACAACGGATACGCGAACGCGAGCGCGAGGTACCAGGGCGGCAGCCGCCCCCAGCGCACGCCCACGAGCGGCGCGACGAGCAGCCCGACGGCGTCCGTCGTCACGTCGAACTTGGCGCCGAGCGCCGTCACGGTCCCCATGCGCCGCGCGAGCGCGCCATCGAGGCGATCGGCGAGCGACGCGAGCCCGTAGACGACGCCCGGAGCCCATAACGCGGGACCGATGGGCGCGGGACCAAGCGCGAACCCCGCGACGAGGCTGATGAGTAGGCCCCGCACGAGGGTCACTCCCATCGCCGCCGAAAGCGGGCCGAGATACTCGCGTCGCAGGCGGATCAGCACGATGACCAGAGACAGCCAGGTCGAGAGCGCTCCCGCGGCGAAGCACGCCGCATTCACTGACGGGAAGTAAGACTGCAAACTTGTCGTGACGCCGGTGATCGCCGCGGCGCCTGCGAACGCGAGGAAGATCGATAGCGGCTCTACACGCGTTGTCATGAAATGCGCTTCTTCGCCGACGATTCAAAATCTTGGAGCGCGTCGAAGATTGGCTGGAAGACGGTGCCCGTTCCAGTCCCCACCGGGAATCCAACTAGACACCTCGATCTGCTTGCCTTCCATTCGGCGTTAGAGAAAGCCTGACTTTTCTTCGTCTCGTCCATGGTTTCGACACTCGAGAAAGCCCCCGAAAATCATCGCCGGTCATCGGTCAGCATGTGATCTGGTCCACGTGTCAACCTCTGAGGTTTCCTGGAGAACGGGGTTGGGAGGCCACGAACGCGTCCACCGATGCAGGCGGAACCCGAATGGCGTTCAAAATGCGGACATGCCCAAGGAGGCCGCGCCCGCAGAGTTTGTACACCGTAGCGTCACACACGCCCAAGGTCCGCGCGACCTCGGCGACGGACAGCAAGCGTTCTCGATCTTTCTGGCGCCTCAATGAGAGCGCTTTTTCCGGGAGCAAAATAGGAGCAAAATCTTTCGAAAACGCTGCTGTTTGTCGCAAAGCAATGGACTTATTGGTTTCGACATCATAAGGAATTACCATTGCTTGCGACTCGCTGCTACGCATTGCGATCGTCTCCCGCGATTTTGGGAGCAGGATGTCGGATGTTCGAATCCTCTCGCCCCGGCTGCATTGAACTTCGCGCAGCCATTCGGTCTTGCGGCGCCGATGGGGGTCACCTACGACGGGCCGGTGCGCATCCCCATCCGGCTCCTGCTCGCCTCGAGTCTCACCGCCGCCGAGCTCGGCGACCTGCAGATTCCCTGGGCGGCGGGAGGGATCGTTCCGCTGTCGTACGTCGCGGCCGTCAGCCACGCCTCGGCGCCGATCCTCGTGAATTACCAGAGCGGCGAGCTCCGACTGTTGGTTGGATTCAACGTGCGGGCGCCGACCTGGGCGTGGTCGTCGCGCGAGCCCAGCGACGGGTCGATTCGATGGTTCGCTTGCCGTTCGGCTCTCGATGCGGTGACGGGCGCGGCTCGGGAGCGGGCGCGCCCCGTCCTCATGTCGGCCCTCGTGGCGGCGCTGGGTTCCTTCCCATGGCGCTCGCCATGGGCGTGGGCGCGGAGGTCCAGCGTCCATTGGCAACCTCGTCGGCGGCAGCTTGCTCACCTCGACGCTCCTCACGCTGGTGATCCTGCCGTCCGTGTACCCGCACTGGCGTCCTTCTTTCGGCGCGCCCGAAGGAAGGGACCCTCCCGACCGAGTAGGTCGCGCATCAGTGGAACATGAGCAGCGGGCTCTCGATCGTGCCTTTGCCTATCGATGGAGGCGCCTTGAGCTGCTTCAACCGGACACACTCCAGTCGTTGAATCCGGGAGTCGCCGGACCATCGCCTGGCGGACAGGATCTTCGCGGTCTCCCAGTCCAGAATGATAATGGCGTTTTCGCAACTGTCGCTCGATTGCCACTCGAGATATGCGATCTGAAGGTTCTCTCCGCTGAAGGCAAACTGGACGGGGCCTTGGCTATCGGCGCCCCACTGCTCGGTGCTGCGCGAGCGCCACGATTTCGCCTGGCCGTTCCCGCAGCGGCGGGATGGTCAAGCTGATCCCGTTCAGCCGATAGAAGAGATCTTCGCGGAACCGAACGCCGCGAACCTCCGTCTCGATGTCCCGGTTGGTCGCCGCCACGAAGCGCACGTCGACAGGCCGAGGCGCGCGCGCGCCGATCCTGAGCACGGCGCGCTCCTGGAGCACGCGCAGAAACTTTCCTGGGTCGGAAGCGGGAGCTCGCCGATTTCGTCCAGGAAGATGGTTCCGCCGCCGGCGGCCTCGAAAAGCCCCGGCCGGGCCTGAACGGCGCCAGTGAACGCGCCCTTTTCATGCCCGAACAGCTCGCCTTCCAGCAGGTTCTCGCTGAACGACGCGCAGTTGATACCCACAAAGGGCCCCTCGGCGCGCGACGAGCGGGCGTGAATCGTGCGCGCGAGGACCTCCTTACCGACGCCGTCTCGCCCAGCAGGAGCACGTTGATGAGCGACGCGGCCGCTCGCTCGGCCTGCAGGTACAGAGTCCGCATGTTCGCGTCCCCGATGATCACGCCGGCTGCCATCGTCTCAGGCAAGTGACGCACGACCACGCTCACCGCCCCGAGCAGCACGCCTTCGCCCACGGCGACCTCCGCTGTCTCACGCACGAGCCGGCGCAGCTTCTCGGTTTTTCCCGGTGCGTCCGGGTGGGCCCGGTCGTTCACGAACGTGCCGTTGGCGCCGCCCAAATCTTCGATGACGATGGGCGATCCCATGTGCAACATCGCATGCCTTCGGGACACGGACGGGTGGTCGATGCACACGCGATTCGACTCGTCTCGACCGAGCGTCACGTCGCCCGTCGCAGGGAGATCGAATGTGCGAAGCTGTTCGCCTACGAGGACGACGGGCTCATGGCCGACGGGCGTGCGGTGGGACATGCGCCCCAGGATGATACCCGCGCCTGGCCCCGACCCTCGAACACGTGTGAACCGTCACGGGCCCTCGATCGTCCGGACCAGGTCGGTGAAGGCGGGGCTGGCCGCGTAGCGCTCGCCGCCGTCGGGCAAGACCCCGACGATGCGCTTGCCGGCAGCTTCCGGGCGAGCCGCCAGCGCGAGCGCGGCCGCGAGCGCCGCGCCGCTGGACATCCCGGCGGCGATGCCTTCTTGGCGCGCGAGCGCGAGCTGCGCGCGCACGGCCTGCTCTTCGCCGTAGAACGGGGTCTTGGGGGCTGACGGGTATGATACGCGACCCCTCGTCTCGCGCCACGACACCCGACGACGGCAGACCATCCACCTCGACCTCCGCCCACGCCGCTGGCCCTGGGCTTGCTAGGCTTCGAGTTCCATGAACCGAGGTGTCATGGATCTGTCGGTCTCGAGACTCGCTTCGCTGCTGGTCGCGCCAGTCGCGTTCATCGCGCTCTTCGCGCTCGGCTCCTCGAGCTGCTCGCTCCTGTTCGTCACGGAGCCGCCTCCCAACCACCAGAGGTTGCCCTATTTCGACTGCACCTCCAGCAGGCTGGCTCCCGTGATCGATACCGTGCTGGCGACGACCTACGGGCTGGCCGCCGCCGGGACCCTCTCCGTGGAACCCAATTCGACCCAGGCGGTGCTGCCGCTCGTCGCTCTGGCGGGTGGGCTGGTGGCCTCGGCGGTGGTGGGTTTCCGACAAACGGAGGCGTGCCGGGACGCCAAGGCCGAGCTGACGGAGCGTCTGATTCAACGGAATTCGATGTCGGCGCTGGAGGGAGCTGGGGCCGCGGCGCCTCCCGTCGATCCATGGCTCAATCCGGGGCCCGCGATGGGGGCTCGGCAAGGGCCCCCCCTGCCGGTGCCCCCGCCCGGTCAAAATGCGATTCGACCTCAACCGGTGCCCGCGCCGGCCACACCGAACGGCGGGACCCCGAGCCCGCCGCCGCCGCCGGCTCGCGTCGAGGCCCCGTGGCAATGAAAACCAGACATTCGTGTCGGGACTTGCACACTTCGACAATCCCTTGCACAGCGAGCAGCGCCGTCGAGCCGTCGCGAATCTGCGGCGAAGCGCGGCGACGAGCCGTTATTCCTGGTTTGGCCACCGTCTTGCTTGATTGAAGGACACGATGACCTCGCGAGCGCACATGTCCCACTTTGGCCGCTTTGCTTGCTCACGCGCCGGCGTCGCCGCGGCGGCGATCTTGACGGTCGGGCACCTCGTTCTTCCTGCCTCGGCCTGCGCCCAGCAAGGCGGGCTCGCCGTCGTGCTCCTGCCGCCCTCGGGTCTCAACATCGCGCCGGAGATCCTGGATGCGGCGAGGGACATTCTGAAGGATCACCTGCAGCGGACCGGGCGGTACTCCGTCATCGCACCGGCCGGCGCTCCCACCACCGACGAGCCCACGCCCGCCATGACGGTTCAGCAAGCCGCCGCGACCGGGGCGTCGCAGGCGATGGTCCTGCGGATCACGCATCTCGGGACCTCGACGCGCGTGCGCTTGACCGTCTACGCCGCCGGGTCGGGACAGGTTGTGTACTGGGACAGCATGTCGGTGAAGGGGGGCCCGAGCGATCTGGACGTGGCGCTGCAGCGACTCGTCAGCGCCTTGCTGAAAGGCGTGCCCGTGCGCGACAGCGCCGATCTCGAGACCGTCACCGACGACGAGACGACGAGCCTCAATCGCAGGACCGCGAACAAGACATTCGGTGTCGAGCTGTTCGCGATGCTCCCGCTCGACACGCCGGACGGGAAATTCCGCACCGTCCCGGGTTTCGGGTTGTTCTGGATGTACGACGCCCGCAGCTGGATGGCCGACGTCGCGCTGGAGCTGGGTGGCCACGGATCCGCTCACGTCTTCGATCTCAGCCTCGGAGCGTACTATCCGTTCATACGCTCGGACTTCACGCCATACCTCGGCGGCGTCGTCAAGTACGGAGCCGTCTCTCTCGGTGGAACCGGCTCGAGCGGTCTCGTCCTGGAGCCGACGCTGGGAATGCTGCTCGGGCGATTGTCCTCCGTGCAGATGCGCGCCCAAGTCGGCTACTTCGTCGACACTTTCACGGAGGCACCGATCGGTGCCACGGGAGACGGCGCGGGCTCCGCGCGCGAGCACCTCGGTCATGGGTTCGTGCTTACCGTCGGTCTGGGATTCTGATCCACCTGTCGCAAAGCCTTTCGCCCCAGCACCTTCCCCAGCCGACCCAGGCGCCGCCGTTCTCCGTCCGTGAGCCGAAGCCGCAGCTTCCTTTGGTGAGCCATCGATCGTGATGTCGCGGGACGATGTGCCATTCCCGATTCCAAAATCGCCTCGTCGTCGTTACC
>Ga0066788_10000219_pt1 | contig 11641 bp, 10 predicted proteins | sample OrgsoiDNA2013048_FD_70943 | JGI IMG/M metagenome (GOLD analysis project Ga0066788, IMG submission 70943) | Permafrost soil microbial communities from the Arctic, to analyse light accelerated degradation of dissolved organic matter (DOM) -... | ecosystem: Environmental > Terrestrial > Soil >... | reverse complement strand
GTACGGACGGAACGTCTTGTTCACGGACACAAGACATCACAGCCGAGATCCCTTGTCGATCCCCTTTCTCATCTCTTTTACCGCAACACGCTCCTAGGTGTTCGCGTTCCTTCCACGCTTTCGGGGGGGATCCCTCAAGGAGCCCAGGTGACACCTCAACGCCCTCCGCTCTTCACGAAGGCATAGGCGTCTCGTGCGAGGTCCACCCAGGGGGGACCTTCATCGCCGAGCGCGATCCACTCCTTCATCAGTCTTCCGTGACCTGGATCGAAGAGCTCGCCCGCGCCGCTGCTCACCAGGGCGGCGACGCGATCCTTCGGAAGCTTTGCGACGAACTTGCCCTTCACGAGCATCGCGAAGATCTTCCCGTTCACGTTCAGGACCGCCTTGGAGCTGAACATCTTTCCGAGGCCCACGGCCGCGTCCTTCGCGAATGCGGCCGCGACCTTCGCGAAGGCGGGGTCGAGTGGATCGGCCGACGATGTTCCGCCTGAACCCGGACGAGCCTTCCCGACTCGACCCTTGGCGGAAGGTCTCGCGATTGGCTTCCTGGAGGTCGGCTTCTTCACGTCATCGCCCGAGAAACGACCTGGTCCAGCCCTCACGGCCAGCGCTCCCTACAATGCTTGTATGATGCAATAAGCCGAATGTCAATCCCGCGCAAGACCAGATCAGCGGAGAAACGCAGGTCGCGGGATCAATCCCGAGGATGATGGGGGGCAGGAGGATGGGGCGAAGGACCAGGAGGAGGACGGATATGGAGGGGACCAGCCGCCATGATGAGCGGGAGCGGCCGCGCGACGAGCTCGCGCGTTGAACCGGCCTTGGTTGCCGGCAGGCAACTCGCGGCGATCAAATACCAGAGCCAAGATTCGCAGCCCCAGGGCGCGCACACGCCTGCTGCTGCCGATCAGGCTGAGGGCGCCTTGCAGAGCGCCCCACACACCGCCGCCGGCATACTCGAGGGCCAGCGAGGTCATCCAGCTGCCTTCCGTCATTGCGTAAACCTTCAATCGCTTTCGGATGTCCATGGCAACCTCTGCCTCACCCCACAGCACCCGGCGTGCCAGGTGACACGCGCGTGTCCAAGCGGGCTCGGGAGGGGAGAGTCCTCATGTTGGCCGTCGAGCGCGCTGGACACGCTGGACGCAGCACCCTCACGCAGCAGCACCCTCACCGAGCACCCGTACACCTGTCCGCGGACAAACGTCGGTCTGTTCGCTCCCCCGTCCGCACCGGGCTGCTGGCCTCCTGGAGTCGTGGCCGACGATGCGGCATCGGGCCAGTCGTTTTTACTCCGAACTTACCTACAGGAAACACACGCGTAACAACATGTGGGCAACATGGACCCTGTTCAGGGATGCAGTTTGCAACACCCGCGGGTGCGTTTTGCAAGCAATTCGAAGGGAACAAGGACCATGTGGGAACACTACCGGAAAACACTCGCCCGAATGCAGATGTTCATTCTGCTGGCCAGTACGGCCCTCTATTACGTGCTCGGTCGTCGCGTTCTCGTGGCCGCCACGTTCTTCGCGATGATGCAGGTCGGCGCGCTCGTTGGCGCCTGGTGGGGGGACCGCCTGAGGAGGAGATTGCGTCACCAGTTTTAGCGATCCGGCGCGGCCGGGGCCGACGCCAAATCAAGAATGTAATGCCTGTGTATCGAAGTGCATCTCAAGACCAAATGAAGGGAAAAGGTATGTCGACAAACATCCGAAGACACCACCACCTGGGCTGGCTTTCCGTCGCCGCTCTGGCTGCGATCCTGCTCGGGACTTTAGCGCCCCGGGCCATGGCGGACGATCCGGTTCCTGACAAGACGGGAGCTTTCCAGACCACGCCCACGGCGTATTCGGTCCCGGGCTACACCAAGCCCGTGCCCGAGAAGGCCACGACAAAAGATCTCGCGGTGGCGGTGGATGCGGTCGCACAGGCGGCATCGCATGGCATCTTCTCGGTCAACTTCGTCTGGACGTTGGTTGCCGGCTTCCTGGTCATGTTCATGCAGGCCGGCTTCGCGTTGGTGGAGACGGGCCTCATACGGGCCAAGAACGCCTCGCACACCTTCTCGATGAACTTCATGGTGTACGCGCTCGGCATGCTCGGTTTCTTCGTCTGCGGCTTCGCCTTCATGTGTGGCGGGCTCAATGGAACCGCCATCGGGGGCCCGGTCACCTTGGGCGGCGTTCCGACCTTGCACTCCATGTTCACCGTCGGCTCTGCCGTCAACGGGGATCATGGGTGGGGGCTGATCGGGACGACCGGCTTCTTCCTCACTGGCAACGGGTATGACGCAGGCGCCATCGTGCTCTTTCTCTTCATGATGGTCTTCATGGACACCACGGCGACCATCGTCACGGGAGCTTGCGCCGAGCGCTGGAGCTTCAAGAGCTTCTTCATCTTCAGCATCGTCATCGGGGCCTTCATCTATCCGGTCTTCGGATGCTGGGTCTGGGGCGGGGGCTGGTTGGCGCAGATCGGCTATCGGTCGGGCCTTGGCCACGGCGCCGTCGACTACGCGGGTTCGGGGGTCGTGCACTTGCAGGGCGGAGCGCTCGCATTCATCACGGCGTTGCTCATCGGACCCCGGATCGGGAAATACGGAGCGAACGGCAAGGTCAATCCCATCCTTCCTCACGACATCCCCATGGTCCAACTCGGGACCTTCATCCTCGCCTTCGGCTGGTTCGGATTCAACGCCGGCAGCTCTCTCGCTGGTGGCGATGGCCGCATCGGTATCATCGCCGCCAACACGATGATCGCTGGTATGTCCGCGACGGTCTCGGGCGTCCTTTACATGTGGCTGCGCTACGGGAAACCCGATCCGAGCATGATGTGTAACAGCATGCTGGCCGGGCTGGTGGCCATCACCTCGCCGTGCGCCTTCGTCACTCCCGTGGGAGCGTTCACCATCGGCCTCGTGGCGGGCGTTCTGGTCGTCGTGTCCGTCATGTTCTTCGACAAGGTCAAGGTCGACGATCCGGTCGGTGCCATCAGCGTTCACGGCGTCAATGGAGCCTGGGGCCTGATCGCGGTCGGGTTGTTCTCCGACGGGAGCTACGGCTCGGGATGGAACGGCGTGGGCGCGACGGAGTACCTCGGCACGACCGGCGCCGCCCTCAAGGGCGTGACCGGTCTCTTCTACGGCGATTCCAAGCAACTGGTGGCGCAGGTGGTCGAGGTGGTCGTGGGCGCGGGTTGGAACATAATCGTGGGTGGGCTGGCGTTCGTCATCATCGGCAAGTTGCTGGGCTCGAACCGTGTCTCGGCGGCTGTCGAGATTGCCGGGCTCGATGTTCCCGAGATGGGAATGGCCGGTTACCCGGAATTCATCCAGACCCGATCGCCCGAGGAGGTTCCGGCGAACGAGGTGGCGGCGGCCAAGGCCACCATCCGCGCCCTGGCTACCGGGACCTAGTCGACACCGAACACAACGTGCGTTACGTTCTGCCGGGCCCGATGCTCCCTTTAGGTAGCGGGCCCGGCAGTGTCTTCTTATGCTGAAGAATATTCTGGTCTGTCTGGAGGGCTCGTCGAGCAGCGAGGCAGCCACCCGGGTCTCCATCGAGCTCGCGAGATCGTTCGAGGCGACTCTCGCCGGGCTCGCCATCATCGATGAGCCCGACATTCGGGCCGGGACCGTCACGGGGATCGGAGGGGCCAGTTACAAGCACGAACGCGACGAGGTCCTGCTGGCAGATGCTCACAAGAAGGCCGACGATTGGATTGCGCTCTTCGAGCGGCGCTGCCGTGAGGCCGACGTCTCCGCCAGGGGCCTCGAAGTGGTGGGCCGGCCCGCAGACAGCATTCTCGCCCACATGAGCGTGCAGGACCTGACCGTCATGGGCAAGGACGCCAACTTTCGCTTCGAGACTGAATCCGATGACGTGCGCACCCGCGACGCCATCCTGCATCGAGCTTCCCGTCCGGTGCTCCTGGTGCCGGAAGAGACCCCATCCAAGCTGGGCACCAAAGTGCTCGTGGCTTACGACGGGAGCGGGGCCGCCCGGCGAGCGCTGGAGAGTTTTGCGGCCAGTGGCCTGGCCCTGGCACGAGAGGTCCACGTGGCGACGGTCGACGACAATGGTACCGCGGCTCGCGAAATGGCGGACCGCGCGGTCTCGATGTTGCTTGCGTCCGGGATCGTTGCGAGGCCGCACAACATCGTGTCGGTGCTGTCCAATGTCGAAGCCCTCTACGAGGCAGCCCACAAGCTGGACGCGGGCCTCATGGTCATGGGCGCGTTTGCCCATTCCCGGCTCAGGGGCCTATTTCGGGCTTCGGTCACCCGGGGGCTGGTCGAGAGATCCGCCATTCCTCTTTACCTGCAGCACTGAGCCATGAACGTCGTGACACCGCCGTGGGCCGTTGCGCCCTTCGTCCTTTACTTGCTGCTCATCGCCATCATGCCGCTGTTCTTCGGCTCCTTCTGGGAGCACAACCGGAACAAGCTGCTGGTGGCCCTGGCCTTGTCCGCGCCCGTCGTGGCCTACCTGCTGATCGCGAGGGGGTGGGGTGGGGGCGAGGAGCTGTTGCGAACCGCCTGCGACTACGCGTCGTTCATGGCCCTTCTGGGGGCGCTGTTCACGATCTCGGGAGGGATCTGCCTGCGCGGCTCGCTCGCCGGAGCCTGGTGGGTGAACCTGGCGTTCTTGGCGGTGGGCGCGGTGCTCGGGAGCATCATTGGCACCACGGGCGCCTCGGTCTTGTTGATTCGACCGCTGCTCCGCGCCAACGGGCGCCGGGCCTATGTCACTCATATCGTGGTGTTCTTCATCTTCATCGTCTCGAACGCGGCCGGACTGCTGACGCCGCTCGGCGATCCCCCCTTGTTCTTGGGGTTCTTGCGCGGTGTCCCCTTCACCTGGACGTTTCGGCTGTTCCCGGCCTGGGCCATGGTCAACGGTCTGCTGCTGGCCGTCTTCGCGGTGATCGATCGCTATCTGGTCCTACGCGAGCGCCGGCGCCTGCGTCCCGCTCAGATGCCCGTATTTCTCGGGATCACAGATGACGGCCCTCTTCACCTCGAAGGTGGCCTCAATCTGTTGTGGCTGCTGGGCATCGTGATCTTCGTCTTCGGCATAGGCTCCTACGGGAGCAGGCTCTTCGGAGAGTCGTACCTTCGCTCGGCAATCCAGATCATCGGAACCGTCCTTCTGGGGGCGCTGTCATTTGCCACCACCGCCCGTCACATTCATGAACGGAACCGCTATACGTGGGGACCCATCATCGAGGTGGCGGTGGTGTTCGTCGGGGTGTTTCTGACGATGGTGCCGGCCCTCTCCTTTCTGGCCGAGCGGGGCGCCACGCTGGGCATCGTGAGGCCAGCACAGTTCTTCTGGGCCTCCGGCGCCCTCTCCAGTGTGCTCGACAATGCTCCGACCTATCTGACCTTCGCGTCCCTTGCGACCGGCGTGGTTGACGCGGGCGCAGGTGTCTTGACCGCTGGCAATCTGGGTGGGTTGGCGGCCCATCCCTTGGGCCAACAGTTGCTCGTGGCGGTGTCCTGCGGCTCGGTGTTCATGGGGGCCATCACTTACATAGGAAACGGTCCAAACTTCATGGTCAAGGCCATCGCCGAGCAGCATCGGGTCCACATGCCTGGGTTCTTCGGTTATGTCTTGTGGTCATTCGCGATCCTCATCCCGATCTTCGGACTGGTGTCGCACGTCTTCTTTTAGTGCCGACGAGACCGGACTGCGTCCTCATGGCGGCCAGGCCGCGCTAGACTGAGCGCAATGGGTCGACGCACCCTCCTCGCAATCATGCTTCTCGGGGTGGCGCTGGTGATGGCCATTTCCCTGGGAATTTTGCGGCACGGCAGGCTCGCGATCCTGGAGGAATTCCAGTCGGTGCAGTCCAAGCTGTCGCAGACCGTCACCAGCGATCTGCGAGGTCACCTGGAGTCCTTCGACAAGGACACCCGCCTGGCGGCCGCGCTTGCGGAGAAGACCCGCAGTCAACACAACATCGACGTGGGGGCACAGGACCAGGTGATACAGGCCGCCTTCGTGGCGCAGGTGACCGTGGTGAAGTACTACCGCACCATCGCGCTTTACTCGCGCTCGGGCGCACCGCCCATTGTCGCGGTCGATCCGACCGAGGACACGGTCCACATTGCGCCCGCCCTCATCGCGGCCGGCGCGTCGGTGGCGAACCAAGTTCTGGCCCACCAGCGCGCGAACCTCCTGGGGCCGGTTTCTCTGGGGGCAGACCGGTTCTTCTACCTCTACTCCGCTCCCGCCGGGCCCGGCGAGGCCGTGGTGGTGAGCGTCGACGCGACCATGATGCTCCAGGTCGTCGGTCGGTGGCAAGGCGGAACGCAGACCATGGTGGTGGTCGACCCGAACGGTGCCACCTGGCTTGGCTGCGACACCCCCACCGCATGCCGGTTGCACCTTCGCGGCACGGATGGAGAGCGTCGCATCGGAGAGCTTCTCCGTCCTGCCTCCTCGACGGGACGCGCGCAGCGGGAGCACGAAGAGGGGGCACCGCCGTCGCTTCCGGGGCGGGTGGTGATCGGGATGGGCGCGCCGATGGAATCGCCTCTCGGTCGGTGGTCGGTGGCACTGATCACCTCGGCGGCCGGGATCGAAGCCCACGAGGAGAGGCTGGCCCTGCAGCTGTTGCTCACGAGCGCCGCGGTCATCGCTACCATCTTGACCTTGGGCTTCTTCATCGCGCGGCAACAGGCCAACGCGGCGGCCCTACAAACTCGCCTCCAGGCGGCGCAAGAGATCGCCAATCTGCGGGAACGCAGTGAGCGCATCCTGGAGAACGTGCCGGCTGGCATCCTGGGGGTCACGGCCGAAGGCCGACTGGCCATGGCCAACCGCTTCTTCCTCCAGCGGATTCAGAAGCAGGCGCGGCTGCAGCACGCCGCCATCGGGCTTCCGGGCTGGACGCTACGCCTGTTTCCTCACATCGCGCGAGCGCTGTCCAGCAGGCGCACGCAGATCCTGACCGACCGGGAGCTCACCGAGGGAGGATCCGAACCTCGTGACTACGACGTACGCATCATTCCCCTCGATCAGCCGGCCGACGATGTGGCGGCCCTGGTGCTGGTGGAGGACCTGTCGGAGTTGCACGACTTGCAGCGACAGCTGGTGCGTGCGGAGAAGCTGGTGACCGTGGGGGTGCTGTCCGCAGGCATCGCCCACGAGATCGGGACACCTCTCACCGTCATTCGGGGGCGTGCCGAGCACCTGCTGGAGAGCGCCGGGGATGGACCGGCGGCCCAGTCCTTGCGCGCCATCGTCGCTCAGATCGATCACATCTCGTCGACCATCCGCCAGATCCTGGAGTTCTGTCGGACCGAGCCCGTCCAGGCCGGCGTGGCCGACGTACGGGTGTGTGTCCTCAGGGCCGTGAAGCTCCTGGAGTGGCGGTTCAGCAAGAGGCGCATCGCGGTCCAGCAGAGATTTCGCGGCGTCCTGCCCGAGATCGCCGCCGATCCCAAGCAGTTCGAACAGATGGTCATCAATCTCTTGACGAATGCCTGCGATGCCTCACCCGAGGGCGCCCTCATCGACGTCGTTGCCGAGGTCGATCGTAGCCATCCCAATCGCCTGCGCCTGGAGGTCATCGACCACGGCGCCGGGATCGCGCCTGAGCACGTGAACACGGTGTTTGATCCCTATTTCACCACCAAGAAGCGTGGCGAAGGGACCGGTCTGGGGCTGGCCATCGTGGCCCACATCGTTCATCTGCACCGGGGCGAGGTGACCCTGGTGAGCGCCCCGGGCGATGGGACCACGGCCACCGTCTTGTGGCCAATCGCACCCAAGGAAGGAGCAGCGGTTGCGTAAGCCAAAGGTGCTGGTGATCGATGACAACCTGGCCATGTTGGACACCATGAAGGAATACCTGGGCGACCATGGGTTCCTGGTGAAGACCGCCAGCGACGGGGAGGGGGCGCTGCGTCAGTTCGAAGAAGTCGGGTGTGACGTGGTGTTGACGGATCTCCGGATGAAGGGCTTCGACGGGCTCGATGTCCTCGGGGAGATCCGCAAGCGGGACATGCACGTACCCGTCGTGATCATGACGGCCTTCGGGAACGTGGAGAGCGCGGTGGAGGCCATCCAGCTCGGGGCTTACCACTATCTGACCAAGCCCTTCGAGATGGCCACGCTGCGGATGCTCTTGCAACGGGCCGTGAGAGAGGGGCTCATGCGCGAGGAAAATGCGCATGTGTCGCTGCACGGTCTGGTGGGACAGAGCCAGATGATGCGGGACCTGCGCACGCTCATCGGCCGCGTGGCCAGCGCTCCCAGCCCCGTGCTCATATTCGGGGAGACCGGGGCTGGCAAGGAGACCGTGGCGCGTGCCATTCATCTGCAGAGCCCCCGCTGGGGAGGTCCCTTCGTCGCCGTGAATTGTTCCGCGCTGCCGGAGCTGCTCCTCGACGGCGAGCTCTTTGGGCACGCCCGCGGGGCCCTCCCCGGGGCGACGCACATGCGCCGGGGACTCCTGGCCGAGGCAGAGGGCGGGACGCTGTTCCTGGATGAGGTCGCCGATATGCCGCTCAGCGTGCAGGCGAAGCTCCTGCGGGTGCTGGAGACCGGTGAGCTGCGGGGCATGGGAAACGAAGGTTCCCGTCAGGTCCAGGTGCCGGTGCAGGTGAATTTCCGGTGCGTGGCGGCCACCCACCAGAGCCTTCAGGATCTGGTGAACGCCGGAAAATTCCGGGAGGACCTTTATTTTCGGCTGAACGTGCTCCCGGTTCGAATACCCCCCTTGCGGGACCGACGGGAGGACATCGTTGCGCTCTCCAGGCACTTCCTGGAGATGCACCGGGCGCGGGCAGCACGCGAGACCATGTTCACGTTGACCCCGGCCGCCTTGCGGCTGCTCGAGACCCATCCTTGGCCAGGCAACGTCCGGGAGCTGGAGAATCTGATCGAACGCCTGGTGGTGACGTCCTCGGCTGCCACCGTCGATGCCGACCTGCTCAGATCGGAATTGACGCCGATCTTTCCTGGCGATCCCGTTCAGAGCTTGGCGCAGGCCAAGCTGCCACTCGAGTTGCTCGAGCGTCGATATATCGAGGCGGTCCTGCTTCAGACCCAGGGAAACAAATCCAAGGCCGCCGCCATTTTGGGTATTGACCTGTCCACGCTCTACAGAAGACGCGAAAAACACCAGTAGCAGCGTCACCCAGGCCAGGCTCTGGGCCAAGGACGGGACGACTGAGGCTGACCCCTTGTCTTTGCGTTTTGCGAATACACCATCCTGCAAGACAGGGAAGCATCCAGGCCAAAGATTCGATTTCTGCCTGCCTGTACAGGAAATTTGTGAATTCAAGTATCTGTAAGTAATGGAAAAATTCAGAACCACAGGGACCGTAGCGGCCGGTGTCCGTGTTCATTGGGAAGTAACGTTAACGAAACATGTAGGAAATGTTAACTATGCATACTGCGAACTGTGGGTTCGCGACCAAGTCCGCAGGCGGCGGTCATCGGAGCTGCCGCTGTTCGATTGATTCAGCACTGGGGCCTGGCGAGGATCGCGGCTGTGACCGAGCGTGTTGGGGCCTTGACCGGGAGGACTCATCTGGCCGACGACATTCGCGAGGTCGTACGCGCGATCCCGCGCACCCGCTGGCTGGACGGATCTCAGATGGACTGGTTCACGTTCGCGCTGAGCGACACCCGGCTGACCGACGCGCTGGCTCGAATCTTCGCGGTGGCCGAGGCCGTCGACCTCCGCATCTTGCGGAAGAACCTGGCGAAATCCTTGCCGGTGCTGCTGGAGGTTCCTGCCGACGCCTTTCGCCAGTACCTGGCAGGAGCGCCCGTCTGCATCCTGGAGGGCGACCGCGTGCGGCGAGTGGGTCACCAGTTCGCGGCGTCTCTGACGCCGGGGCCGGAGGCCGTGCTGGTGGAGATTCTTCAGCGTTGTGGAGGGCAAGCCCAGCCGTCCGCACTGAGGCGGCACGCGGCGCGCGCGGGCCTCTCGAGTACGTCAGTTACGCGAATGCTTCGCTTCTCGCCGCTGGTGGTCCGGGGCCCCGGAGACGGCATCCAGCTCATCGGTGTGTCGAAGGCGTTGCCCAACCGGTACCTCGACGAGGTGGCCGTCCACATGCCCCTCTGAGGGCCCGAGGTCGGCGCTCTGCATGACACAGGTGCGGGCCACCTGGCGTGGTGGCCGGCGTGGGAGTCGGCGGACCTGCTTTGTATCAGTCGTCCCGGCAACGCGAGCCTGCGAAGTCGGGGGTGGCCGTCTGCAACTCGGTCGCCAGGCTTTTCTGCAGGAGCGCGAACGCGGTGGCCGGATCATCGACGAACTGGAAGACGCCAAGATCTTCGCGACTGATCATGCCATGCCGGACCAGCGCCTCGAAGTTGATGATCTCGTTCCAGTAGCTCGACCCGTAAAGCAGAATCTGGATTGGGCGATCGAGCTTGCGCGTCTGTCGCAGCGTCAAGAACTCGGTCAGCTCGTCCAGCGTGCCAAAGCCACCCGGGAAGACCACCAGCGCGCGGGCCAGGTGCGCGAACCACAGCTTGCGCATGAAGAAGTATCGGAACTCGAACGTCAGCTCCGGGGTCACGTAGGGGTTGGGCAGTTGCTCGTGCGGCAGCCCGATGTTGAGACCGATGGTCCTTCCGCCGGCCTCGGCGGCGCCCCGGTTGGCGGCTTCCATGATGCCCCCCCCGCCTCCCGAGCAGACGATGTATCGGTGAACGTCCGTCGAGATGCTCCGTGACCAGCTGGTGACCAGGCGTGCCAGCTCGCGGGCCTCCTGGTAATAGCGACCGAGAGGACCGTCGGGAGAAAGCCGGGCGGAGCCGAAGAAGACCACGGTGTCGTGGACGCCCTCCCGGTGAAAGCTCGCCAGCGGTTCCAGGTACTCCGCCAGGATGCGCAGCGGCCGGGCGTCGTCACTCTCGAGAAACTCGGGGTTTTTGTAGGCCAGGGAGGGGGATGCACCGGCACCGGCACCGGCACCGGCACCGGCAGGGGCAGGGGCAGCGGCGGCAGCAGCGACGGCCGTGGGATGACGGATCCGAGCGGGTGGCCTCATGCTGCGGCCCCGGAGTGGACAAAATCTATGAAGCCCCGCTCGACATCGGTGTGGACGAGCTCGACACGTACACGATCGCCGACATCGAGGCCCTGGAATCCGCGCACCACCCTTCCCTCGGTCGCCGGGCGCACGATTCGGACCCACGTCCCCTTGGCCGACGCGCCCGTGACCAGGCCGTCGAATCGTTCACCGATCCGCGACGACAGCAGAAGTGCGGCGGCGGATTTGCTGACCTGCCGTTCCACCTTTGCCGCGTTGACCTCTTGCTCGGTACAGTGTCGCGCCAGAGCGGTCAACTCGTCCTTGCCGTAGGGTGGTCCCTCCGCGGCGATCACCGCCTTCAGCAGGCGCTGCGTGATGAGGTCCGCAAACCGGCGGTTCGGAGCCGTCGAGTGGGTGTAGTCGGACACGGCCAGCCCAAAGTGCCCCTGCGATCGGTCTCCAGGCAGCTCCAGCTCGTATTCTCCGCGGCCCAGCAGCTTGACGACCGACAGGGAGAGGTCGGGAAATCGCACCGGATCTTCGCGGCGACGCTGGTCGAGAAACCGCGCCAGGGCCTCGCCGTTCGCCTGCGGCGGTAGGGTCTGGCCGAGCGCCCCGGCCAGGGCG
>Ga0066788_10000217_pt1 | contig 11647 bp, 9 predicted proteins | sample OrgsoiDNA2013048_FD_70943 | JGI IMG/M metagenome (GOLD analysis project Ga0066788, IMG submission 70943) | Permafrost soil microbial communities from the Arctic, to analyse light accelerated degradation of dissolved organic matter (DOM) -... | ecosystem: Environmental > Terrestrial > Soil >... | reverse complement strand
CGATGTTGCTGGCCAGGTTGCGAACGGTGTTGGTGATTGTCTTGGCGACCGTGCTCGGCATGGAATACTCCTGACCGCGGCGATCGGGTGACCGCGCGACCTCTCGGGTGGCGTCGTGAACTGTCATTGGCCCGCGAAGTTCCGGACGATCATCGCGATGGCCGGCCCCATGACGATGGCAATCAGCGACGGCAGGATGCAAAGAATCAGAGGGATGGTCATCTTGACCGACACCATGGCGGCCTTCTCCTCGGCCCGCTGAGCGCGCCGGATGCGCATGCTGTCGCTGTGCACCCGGAGGGCCCGGGCGATGCTGGTGCCGAACATGTCGGTCTGGATCAGCATGGCCGAGAGGGCGCGCAGGTCCTCGACCCCCGTCCGCTCGGCCAGGCGCCGGAAACCGTCGGCGCGCGGCACGCCCGCCTGCATCTCCAGGGACGTCTGATCGAGCTCGGCGGCCAGGACCGGCGCGGCCAGGGACATCTCCTGGCCCACCCGGCTGATGGCAGCGTCCAGCCCCAGGCCGGCCTCGACGCAGGTCACCAGCAGATCCATGGCGTCGGGCAGCGCGCGCTCGATGGCGGTCTGCCGCTCGTTGATCCGGCCGCGCAGCCACAGGTTGGGAAGGAAGAAGGTCAAGGCCGTCACCACCAGGGCCACGCCCACGTCGGTGGGGAAGGTGACCGGGCTCGGCAGGTGCGAGTTGACCACCAGGAAGAGCGTGGTCACCACTGGGGTGGCTCCCAGCTTGACGCCCAGGAAGATCTCCATGGCGTGCTCCCGGCGGTAGCCGGCGCGGATCAGATCGGCCCGCAGGCGGGCCAGCTCGTCGCTGCGGGCCGGTCGCGCCAGCCACGAGAAGGGCCGCAGGATTCGAGCCAGGAACGACAGGTAGACCTCGTCGCTCTCTTCCTCGTCGGAGCGACCCGCGGCGCGCCTCTTCGGGGAAAACGCCGCCGAGCGCTCGATGCGATCCACGAGCTCGGCGCGGCGCCCGCTCAGCACGGCCCGCAAGGCCCCGGCCACCCCCACGACGAACATCATGCCCGCGCCCGCCGCCAGGAACAGGGGCCACCTCACGGCACCCCCGGCCTGCACCGCTTGCGCCGCGCGCACCGGGTCCATCAGGCCTCCACCGCTGCCATGCGGCGCATCCACACGAGGCCGACCACCCAGGTCACCGCCGCGTAGGCCAGCGCCGCCTTTCCGATGGGATCGGTGATGAGGAGGCGGCAATACTCCGGGTTCGAGAAGGAGATGAAGATGCCCGTGCAGATGGGCAAGGCGGCCAGGATGTAGCAAGACATCCGGCCCTCCGCGGTCAGCGTGTTGAGCTTGCCGTAGAACCGGTAGCGCGCGCGGATGGTCTCCGCGATCTTCTCGATGATCTCGACCAGGTTTCCCCCGGTCTCTTTTTGCACGATCACCGACACGGCGAAGATCTTGAGATCGCGGTTGGCCGGGGCGCGCTTGGTCATCTGAGCCACCGCCCTCTCGAATGGCATGCCCAGGTTCTGTTCTTCGAAGGCCCGTGCGAACTCGGTGTTGATGGGCGACGGCATCTCGCTCGACACCAGCTTGAAGGAGCTCGCCAACGCGTGTCCGGCGCGCAGCGAGCGAGCCATCATGTCGAGGGCATCGGGGAGCTGCTCGGACAGCTTGTTGCTGCGACGACGGCGCATGAAGGCCACGTACCCGAAAGGAAGGATGGCGCCCAGCGGGCCCAGCACCAGGGACATCAAGATCCCGACGTTCGAGAGAAAGCCGAGCAGACCCCCGACCAGCATGGCGATCCCGGAGATGGCCAGCAGCCGCGCCACGGTGATGCGCACCTCCGCCTGCTCGAGGAGCGCCTCGACGCGGGCGGTGGCCGGGAACAGACGCAAGAGCGCATCGATGGAAGGGTTCTGCGACAGGTTGCCCTGGCGAAGCAGGGAGGTCGAGCCGGCGGCTGTCGAGCCGAGGGACTGCAGACGGCGCCGCAGCTCGTCCTGCTTGCGCTCGCGAAAATAGCGCAGGGTGTGGAACAGGCCCTCCACCAGCGCGAAGCCCGCCACCGCCACCACCCCGATGAGAATCGAGCGCATGGCCTCTTCACCCCTCCAGGAACGGGCGTACGACTTCGGCGGGGGAGATCCCGTAGCGCTCGATCTTTTCCAGCGCCTTGGCGCGAATGCCGGTGGCCCGATACTCACCCAGGATCTTCCCGTCCTTGTCGGTCCCCTTCTGATCGAATTTGAAGATCTCCTGGATGGTGATCACGCTCGACTCCATGCCGACCACCTCGGACACGCTGGAGATGCGGCGCTTGCCGTCGGTCCCGCGCGTCAGCTGGACGATGAGGTTGATGGCGCGCGCGATGGTCTGGCGGGTGAGCCCCTCCGACAGGCTCACGCTGCCCATCCCCACCATGGACTCGATGCGCGAGATGGCGTCGCGAGGCGTGTTGGCGTGCACGGTGGTCATCGACCCCTCGTGTCCGGTGTTCATGGCCTGGAGCATGTCCAGCACCTCGCCTCCCCGACACTCGCCGATCACGATCCGGTCCGGCCGCATGCGGAGCGCGTTCTTGACCAGATCGCGCGCCAGCACCTCGCCGCGCCCCTCGATGTTGGGGGGTCGGGTCTCGAGGCGAACCACGTGACGCTGCTGCATCTGCAGCTCGGCGGCGTCCTCGATGGTCACGATCCGCTCGCCCTCGGGGATGAAGGAGGACATGGCGTTGAGCATGGTGGTCTTGCCGGTGCCGGTCCCGCCGCTGATGAGGATGTTGAGCCGGGCCTGCACGCAGGCGCCCAGGAAACCCACCATCTCGGCCGTGATGCTGCCGATGCGCAGCATGTCCTTGAAGCGCAGGGGCTTCCCGCCGAAGCGGCGGATCGACATGATCGGGCCATCGATGGCCAGTGGAGGAATGATGGCGTTCACGCGGGAGCCGTCGGCCAGCCGGGCATCCGCCATGGGCGACGACTCGTCCACGCGGCGGCCCACCCGGGCCACGATGCGGTTGATGATCTGGGTCAGGTGCTCGTTGTCGCGAAAGCGGACCGTGGTCAGCTCCAGCTTGCCGAACCGCTCCACGTACACCGTCGAGTAGGTGTTGACCAGGATGTCGGAGATCGACTGATCGCGCAGCAAGGGCTCGAGTGGGCCGAGCCCGGTCACCTCGTCGAGCAGCTCCTCCACCATGAGCTCGCGCTCGTTCCGGTTGAGAGGCAGCTCGGTGCCGACCAGCACGCTACCCAGGATCTGGCGCAGCTCATCCCGGAGCTGCTCGCGGGTGAGCTGATCGATGGTCCGCAGATCCAGCTTGTCGATGAGACGCTGGTGCATCTCCCCCTTCATCTCCTGGAAGCTCTCGGCGCTGACGGCCGTGCTGGCTCCGGCCACGGTGGTGCCGTTGGCGACGCCGGCGGCGTTCGCGGCCAGGGCGGCCCCCGCCCCCGCCTGCTGGACCCGTTGCAGGCGGTCACGCAGTCCCATCGGCCACCCTCCTCGACAAGAGGCCGCGCAGGAATCCCTTGGCCGGAGCGCGCTCCACCGCCACCTCGCCGCTGACCACGGCGACCATGTCCGAGATGTCCTGGGTCAGCTTGGCGCGCGGCGCGGCCTCCACCAGCAGCACCCCGCGGTTGATGGCGTCGATGATGGAGACGAAGTCGTTGGAGATGGTGTGCGCCACCGGCACCTTGAGCGTGTCGGCCACCACCTCCAGCGTGATCTTGGAAGCTTTCTGGTAGCGGTTCAGGATCAGCTTGACCTTCTGCTGGTCGTAGCCGAGGCGTCCGAACAGCTCCAGGCAGCGCTGGGCGTTGCGGACCGCCGGGACGTCCTGGGTCAGCACCATCAGGAGCACCTGACTGGCGTCGAGCGCGGCCAGCGAGATCTCGTCGAAGCCACGAACGCCGTCCACGATCACGTGATCGTAGTGCTGGCGCAGGATGCCAAGCAGCTTGCCGATGTCGGCCGGCGCGATGTGCTCGGACTCCTCCATGCGCCCGCCGCTCTGGGCCAGCACCGCCACGCCCGAGCTGTGCTTGGTGAGCGAGGTCTCCAGCAGATCGCGATCCAGCCGCGCCAGGTTCGACAGCAGATCGCTGATCGAGTAGCTGCCCGCGATGTCCATGAACGAGACGACGTCGCCCAGGTGCAGGTCCAGATCGACCAGGCACACCCGCAGACCCTTGCGTTGCAGGGCCCCGGCCAGGTTGGTGGCGATCATGGTCGCGCCCACCCCGCCCTTCGACGGAAACACGGTGATCACCGAGCCCTCGGGGTGTGCGTCCCGGCTCACGGACTGCGCCCGCACCGCCATCTGAATCTCGTCCACGTCGGTGTCGACCACGAACTCGCGGGCCCCCGAGCGCATGGCGCGCAGGATCAGATCCGAGTCCTTGGTCTGGCTCACCACCACGACGACGCCGCCGGCGGCGGTGACGTTGTAGATGTAGCCGAAGTTGTGGGGAGTCTGCGGCGACACCGCGACCAGGACCACGCCCGGCTTCACGCGGCGATACTCGTCGGCCACCTGCTCGGGGCGCACGGCCGAGGTCACGACCTGCGCCATGCTTTGCAGCGCGCGGCGCAAGTTGGCCTCGATGGCCTGGTCCGCCCCGACTATCAGAACCGTGGTTTTTTGCATGATGATCCTGCGTTGCTCCGTTCAGCGAATGAAGCCCAGCTCCCCGGCTGGACCGCGGCGGCCCATGGCGCTGGCGCCCGTCTTGTCGTCCGAGCGGCCCGTGGTGCCCGACATGCCCGACATGCCCGAGGTGCCCGTGGTGCCTCGCGCGCCCTCGGAGTGGCCCTCGCTGCCCATCAAGAACAGCGCGAAGTCAGTCGGATCGTTCTGCTCGTCCTCGGTGGGCAGGCGCGGCACCTCGTGCGGGGCCATCGGCCGGGCCAGGTGGGCCGTGACGATCACCAGCAGCTCCGTCTCGTTGCGGCTGTAGGAGATCGATCGGAAGAGCGCGCCCAGGATGGGCAGATCGCCCAGCAGCGGGACCTTGTCGATCTGCGATTGCATCCGGCTCGACATCAGGCCCGCGATCGCGAAACTCTGCCCATCGCCGAGGCGCACCGTGGTCTCGCTCTGTCGGGAGGTGACCCCGGGGATCGTGAAGCCGCCCACCGTGACCGCGCGGCTGTTGTCGATGTCGCTCACCTCGGCCGAGAGCTTCAGGTTGAGGAGCCCGTCGCTGACCACCGTGGGCGTGAAGGCCAGCATGATGCCGAACTTCTTCCACTGCACGGCCACGGCGCCGAGGCCGGTCGAGATCGGGATGGGAAACTCGCCGCCCGCCAGGAAGCGCGCCTCCTGCCCGGACATCGCCACCAGGGTCGGCTCGGCCAGGAGCTTGGCCATCCCGGTCTCCTCCAGCAGGCTCAGCATCGAGCTGAAGGGGAAGCTCGGCAGCCCCGAGAAGAAGACCGAGAATCCGGACCCTGGCGAGTTCGGGTAGACGCTGGGGCGGCCAGCGGTGCCGGTCCCGGGGATGGCGAGCAGCGCGCCCGGATTGCTGCCGGGATTGGTCAGGCCCCCGACGAATCGCCCCGCCGCATCCTTGGTGAAGAAGTTGAACCCGATCTCGCGCAGCCCGCGTCGCGAGACCTCGGCAAACTTCACTTCCAGCTGCACCTGCTGGTTGCCGGTGACCCGGATCAGGTTGGCAATCTTTTCGGCATGGAGCTTGGCGACCTCGGCGGCGCGCTCGGGCAACCGGACGTCCGACACCTCGCCCGACAGGACGATCAGATCACCGGTGGCGGGCGTGACCGTGATCTTTTCCCCCGGAAAGAGATCGGCGAACTGCCGTCGAAGAGCATCCAGGTTCCGCGTCACCACCAGCGACACGACCAGCGGTTGGTCGGCCTTGTTCCACAGCGTCAGATCCGTCGAGCCCACGCCGCGCGAGGTGAGCAGGATCTGCTGCTGGGTGATGACCTTCAGATCGGCGATGCGGGGATCCGCCACCGAGACCCTCACGATGGCCTCCGACAGGATCAGCAGGCGGTTCTGTCCCATCTCCAGGGCCATCTTCTGCACCGCGCCGAGCTCCCGCTCGATGCGGATCTCGGAAGAGATCGGACCGAGGCTGGCGCTGGGTCCGAGCAGCGGGGGAACCTGGATCTCGGCTCCCGAGACGGCCAGGCTGGGCAGGCACGCAAGCACCGCCAGGGCCAGCAGGCACTGATGTCGAGGCGCGCGCTTCATTTCCGGACCGCCACCTTGGGATCGAACTTGCGTTCCTCGAAGCGATCGCCTCGCAAGATCTCCACGGTCTCGCGACTCTTGGCTCCCGGCGGCCCGCCGGCGTGCGCGACAGGTGACGAGCGACGCTTCCGGAGCGCGGCGGCGCGAGCGGCCGCAGCAGCGGCGGCGGCGCCGCCTGGGCCATTCGCTGCCGCGGAGGAAGCGGAGGGCGTGGCGCCGGCTCCGGCCCCATCGGGATGAGGCGCGTCCGCGGTGCCTGCGGCACCCATCACGGCGCCGGCCTCGGACAGCAGGTTGGTGGCGTTGCTGCCGGCCGTGGCGACGGCCGCGGTGTCGGTCCAGCTGCGCAACGTCAGGACCAGCCGTCCCTCGTTGGCGGCCAGGGCCAGCTTCTCGGCCTGCTGCGGATTCACCAGCAGCGTGGCGACCGTGGCGGGGTTGGCCTGGCGACGCGCCTGATCGGCGATCTCGAGCTCCTTGCCGACCGCCAGCACCTTCACGTTCTGAAGAATGACCTTCGAGGTCGGCTCGGCGTCGACCGGCCTGCTGGGACGCAGGATCACGATCACGTCGACCCGATCATCGGGGTGAATGAAGCCCGCCACGCCCACCACGTCGTCCACCCGGACGGCCATGGCCCGCATGTGCGTGGGGATCAGCGCCGCCAGCCCGTTGCCGGCTTCCTTGGCCGCCAGTTGGGCCGGTCGGATCGGCTCCCCCGGGACCACGTGTGAGATCAACACCCGATCGATGACCTCCTTGGGATCGCGGATGGCGCCCGGCGGCAGCGCCGTCAACGGCCAATCGACGATCCGGATCTGGTCGGCGGTCAGGCGGGTGGCCATGGGGAGATCGACGGCTGCCACCACGATCCTCGCGACCGGCGCCGAGGAGGTCGCGGTCTGATGGTCGAGATAACGCATGATGAGCAGCGCTGCCCCCAGTCCGGCCACCGCCGCCACACCCCAGAACATGACGGCGTGGGAGCCCGATCGGCGGGCGCCCATTGATACGCGCAATCGCGCGGTCCCGCTCGTCACCTCGTTTGCCATCTGGTCCCTTCCCTTCCTGATGTGTCGTGTCGCCGTCTCGGGGAAACTCCGCCGGCACTCACCCGATTGCTGCCCACCTCGACAGCTTCGCGGAAGTTCCTGAGCCCCGATCCGCGAGGCGCCTCCGACGCCGGTCCCGCGGTCAGCGGCGGCTGTACCACCAAACGAACAGCGCTCCGATGGCGATGGCCAGGCCATAGGGGACCGAGACGCGCTCGGGGCGTGGGGACGATCTCGAGCGTCCGGCCTTGCCAGACTCCTCGGGCCGGCCGGGAGCCACGTCGGGCATGCTCTGATGAAGGACAGCCAGCTTCAGATTCAGCCCGATCTCGCGTCGCACACGGCGGTGCGATGCCATCAAGCAAACCGCCGCCACCCCTCCGCCGGCCAGCGCCGTCGCCAGCCAGTAGATGGGCAACTGGGCAGGCCCCACCCAGATCGCGACGGCGGCCGCCAGCTTGACGTCCCCGCCCCCGATCCCTCCCCGCATCCAGAACACATACATCGCCGCGACCGTTCCCACCGCCGCGCCCAGGGCGGCCAGGGCGGCCAGGGCCCCCGCATCGTGAACCTGTACGACCAATCCGGCTGCGGCGATCCCGCCCCAGACGACGTTCGGTATCCTTCGCGCGGCAACGTCCCAGCTCACGGCCACCAGCAAGGCCACGGCCAGCGGAACCAGGTGAATCAGGGGAAAGCTCACCCGCGCCGCTCCACGAACGCGACCACGGAACCTGGATGCCTCACTCGAACAAAATGTCGACGTTCGAAGCTGGTTTTCATCTCCGACGACCGCGCAGTCAATCGAAGCACCGGTAGGTCCAGCATTGCAGGACTGGCCGCGCCGTCAACCAACTCCGTGGGGATCCCGCAGGGGGCCTTCCGAGGCCCCTTGCGGCGGCGAGGCCGCTCTAGGGCATCGCGTTCGAAACGGTGCTGAACGAATTCTTGACCTTGTTTCCGAGGGCGAAGATCACGACGATGATCAGACCGGCGATGGCGGCCACGATCAGGCCGTACTCGACCGCGGTCGCTCCTTGCTCGTCCTTGAACAACTTCTTCAGATTGCGCAACATTGTCTCTCCTTCTGGGTTTGGGGTCAGGATGGTTTTTTCGGTCAGCGGAAGGCGCTCTCGGCGAGTCGCAATCTGCACCGGATGATTCCATCGGCGGAAGGCCTGGACCCCTGAAGAAGAAATTGCCGCGGCGCCGTGGCGACTGACCCGGAACTTCACGATGCCGTCCCCGCCGAACCCACCACCGGATCTGGCCCGGCGCCGGTGTGAAAGCCCGAGGCGCGCGTCCTCGGAATCGGCCTCGACGCCCCATTTTCGTCTCCGACGATCGCGTCATCGGTCCCAGAACGGGGAGGTCCAGCTTTGCTGGACCGGCCACGCCGTCAAGCAACTCCGTGGGGGTTCGCAGGGGGCCTTCCCAGGCCCCTTGCGGCGGCGTAGCCGCCCCGACGACCACGCCGTCTGTCCAAGCACGGGGAGGTCCGGCTTTGCTGGACCGGCCACGCCGTCAAGCAACGCCGCGGGGGTCTCGCAGGGGGCCTTCCGAGGCCCCTTGCGGCGGCGTAGCGGGTCAAGATCGCGCGCGCTTCTGCCGTTTCGAAGAGCGGCCACGTGGGTGTGGGCGGCCAGTCACACCCGGCTCGACGGGCGCAACTCGACACGACATGACACTCGCACATCGCACGTCGCACATCACACATCGCAAACGCGCGAGCGGAGGATTGACATTGCCGCGGAGCAGACACCGGAATTCATTTTCGTCTTGGGTCACGGGAACGGCAATCGCGGGACTTCTACTCGGCGGTTGTGGGGCTCCGGCCGGACAGTTCTATGTGGTCCAGAACCAGATCCCCAGCGATGGTTGTGTGGTTCCAGCGACCGAGGGCGCGATCTATCGCGGCGAGGGTGTCCTCGACGTCCGCGTGCCGAGCAGCAGCGGTTCGGACGCAGGCTATCTCTTCTTTCCCCTGCTCAAGAACGACTTGCCCGTCGAGGCCGACGACGGACCCGAGCCGAACCGGATTGCGCTCGGAGGATTCGAGATCGACGTCCGCTTCGTGGACGGACCGAGCGGGACCGCGGAGCTTTTTGGCGCCCTGGCAGCCGATCCTTCCACCCTGGCTCTGCTTCGCTATCAGGCGCCATGGTCGGGCAGCCTGACACCGGGCGGGGGCACGGCCGCCGCCACCACCAGTGCGATACCGGCCGAGCTGGTCCAACGCCTGCGAGACAGCGATCTCTTGCACGACGCAGCTCCGGTGCGGGTCAACGCCCTGGTGCGGGCGTTCGGAAGCAAGCAGGGAGGGTCCATCAAGTCCGATGTCTTCACCTACCCGATTCGAATCTGCGACGGCTGCCTCATCAACAGCACCACGGCCTGCCCGGCCAGCGGCACGATCCTGAAAGGGAGCGCGTGCAATCCGGCCCAGGACAGCGCGGTCGACTGCTGCACCCAGGGAGCGGATCTGATCTGTCCCGCCACGAGCGCCCCATGAGGATGAGGCGAGGCGCACCCGTGCCCGAGCTGACTTCCAAGCTGAGTTGCACTTTGACTTGCGTGCTCCTCGGCCTCGGGACCGTCGGGTGCGCGGGCAGCGATCAGGCGCCCCGACCCTACGCGCCTTACCCGGCCGGCGGAGCGGCGGGTGCGGTCGCCGATGCCGGGGCCTCCGGCTCGACTCCGACGATCGACCTCGCGATCCTGGCTCCCGTCGATGGCGCCCTGCAGGCCGCCGGCTCTGCGCCCGAGGTTCGCGCCCGGATCACCACCAACCAGGGATTCCTCGACCCATCCTCGCTCGGCTTCGTCCTCAGCAGGAACGACGCCCCGGTCGGTACCCCGGCCGCCGTCGCGAGCGGGATGCTGTCGGGTCCGTTCACCGATCAGGAGTTCGTCGGCAGGTTGAACCTGGCGGGTCTGGCCGGCGGCGCCTACACGCTGACGGTGCGGGCCCAGACCACCGACGGAACCTCGACGTCGACCTCGGTGGCCCTGAATCTGGACGCGGGTCCGGCGGTGACGATCACCGCGCCGGCAGCCAATAGCCATCAGAAGGGCAGCCTGGTGGTCAGGGTGGTGGTCGACTCGACGCCGTTCGAGCCGACCATGCTCCCGCTCGAGGCCACCATCGCTGGGCGCGCGGTCGACCTGCAACCGAGCTCCGGCTCCAACAGCTACGAGGGCACCGTCGACTTTCGCAGTTATGACCCTCCCCTCGACGGGCCGCAGCTTTTGACGGTCGCGGCCCGTAACGCCAACGGCACCCGCACCGTCGCCACATCCTCCTTCGTCGTCGACGAGCAAGGACCCACCATCGACGGCACCTCGCCGGTCGCCGCCGACGTGGTGGGCCAGGTCATCGACGTACACGCCCACATCACTGACGACGCCGGCATCATAGATTCGTCGGTGATCGCCCTCATCGGCGATCAGACCACGCCCCAGTTCAAGCTGAGCTTGCTCCCGCGCGGCGGCGGGATCTACGGCGCCCCCTTCGACACGGCCCAGCTCACCCGCTGCGGCCTGCTGTCGGGCGGACTGCCCACCCCGGGAACGTACTGCATGGTCTACCCCACCGTGTCGTTCCGGGCCTCCGATGCGCTTGGCAACGAGACCTCCCTGGCGTTCTCGTTCGGCATCGACAACCAGCCGCCCCTCCTGGATCTGAATCCGCCAGAGATCCGCGTCGCCCGCCGCAAGCAGACCATCCAGTGCTCCTGGATGTTCGATCCTCTGGGGGACCACGACATCCCGGGCAACATGCCCGACGACGACTGCGCGGTGGGCCAGCTGTTCCAGCTCCGCGCCCGCGCCGAGGACGACGTGAACGGCGGGCGCGCCTTGCAGGTCGCGCCGCTCGCCACCATCGATCCGGCGCGCATCGACGCCTATCTTCTCGACGACACCTCGCAACCCCTCACCGTGGACAGCGACGGCGACGGCATCTGCGACCAGATCAATCCCAGGCTCATCCCCACGACGAGCCCGCCCGCCTCCTCGCGGGAGGTCTTGAAGATCCGCCTCGCGCCCGTCAAGCCCCAGGGTGCCGCCGATTTCACGCCCGATCCGTCGCTCGTGAGCGAGGTCCGCTGCAATCCGGGCGACGACACCGATCTGCCGCCGCTTCTGTGTCGGGCCAGCGAGCCGACCATCGCGATCAGCTACGGGCCCAATCTGCCCGCGATCTGGAGCCTGGAGCCTGTCGAGCCGGACGGCCTGCGCTGCTTCGGCAACCAGTTCGATGCCTACGCCAACCACCTGGGGGGGAGCTCGGCGGGAGGCGCCGGGACGCCACCGCCCGGCTGGGCCTGCATCGCGGTCCAGGCCACCGACCTGGTCGGCAACACCGGCGTCTCGGCGCCGC
>Ga0066788_10000216_pt1 | contig 11668 bp, 9 predicted proteins | sample OrgsoiDNA2013048_FD_70943 | JGI IMG/M metagenome (GOLD analysis project Ga0066788, IMG submission 70943) | Permafrost soil microbial communities from the Arctic, to analyse light accelerated degradation of dissolved organic matter (DOM) -... | ecosystem: Environmental > Terrestrial > Soil >... | reverse complement strand
TCGCCCCGCTTGCGGGGAGAGGTCGGCGGCGTAGCCGCCGGGAGAGGGGCGCGGCGCTGCGCTCTTGGGAGTTGGTCCGAATCGCATGTGGCCGATCGTGGCGTCAGATGCACGTCCTCAGCGTCGAGAGTTTTTCCCGCTGATTGCTGCGCCGTTCCCCTCTCCCGGCGCCTTCGGCGCCGACCTCTCCCCGCAAGCGGGGCGAGGTGCGGATCTAGCGGGGCGAGGTGCGGATCTGACTCGTGTTTCCTCACGCCCAACACGCCTCCGGTGCCTGGAAGAGCTGTGATCCTCATTCGGAAAACCTGCTCATTTTAGCTGATCGGGTGAGGTCGTCGTCGTCGTCGTCGTCGTCGTCGTCGGTCCGGTCACGATGCCGATGATGCGGCCGGGCTTGTAGATGAACTTGGCGATCCCGCGACCCTCCAGGTGCTTGCTGACGTTGGCGACCGCCAGGGCGGCGGCGCGGGCGGTGCCCTCGGGGGCCTCGCGCGCGATCTCGATCGTGCCGCGCACCTTGCCGTCGACCTGGATGGCCACCGTGACCGTGGCATCCTGGGTCAGGGCCTCGTCGTAGGTCGGCCAAGGCGCCTGGATCAGGAACGGCTTCTCGCCCAGGCGCTCCCAGGCTTCGTCCCCTAGATGCGGCGCGAACGGGCCCACCAGCTTGACCAGGGTCAGGATGTCCTCACGTATCGGGGCTGGGGCTCCCGGTACCCCGGAGGTCAGCCCGTTGAGATACTCCATCATGGCAGCGATGGCGGTATTGAACTGCATACGCTCGAGATCCGCCGTGACGCGCTTGATGGTCTTGTGGCGAAGCGTGCGATGTGGATCATGGGTTGCCGAGGAAGCGGCGCTCGCCGACTTCGTGGAGGTCACCATCGACGGGTGCTCCTCGACCAGCCGCCAGAGTCGCTTCAAGAACCGGTTGCACCCCTCGATGGCGCGCGGATCCCAGGGCTTGGGCAGCTCGAACTCGCCCATGAACATCTCGTAAAGGCGCATCACGTCCGCGCCGTACTCTGCGATCACGTCGTCGGGATTGACGCCGTTGAGCTTGGACTTGGCCATCTTCTCGACCGACTGCTTGATCGGCTCGCCCGTGGCCGCCAGGACTGGCTGTCCCTGACGCCACTCCACCTCGGCCAGCTCGTGGTACCGGCCCATTTGATCGTGATACGAATAGGCCAGCACGGTGCCCTGGTGCCGCAGCTTCTTGAAGGGCTCCCGGGTCGTGACGAGCCCCATGTCGAAGAGGACCTTGTGCCAGAAGCGCGCGTAGAGCAGGTGAAGGACGGCGTGCTCGGCGCCGCCCACATATAGATCGACCGGCATCCAATGCTTTTCGGCCGACGGGTCGAAGGCGCGCTCGGGGTTCCTGGGATCGAGATAGCGCAGGTAGTACCAGCACGATCCCGCCCACTGGGGCATGGTGTTGGTCTCGCGCCGGGCTGGGCCGCCGCAGGTGGGGCAGGTGGTCGCGACCCAGTCCTCGATGTCGGCCAGCGGCGACTCGCCCGTGCCGGTGGGGGCGTATCTCTCCACCTCGGGCAGGCGCACCGGCAGGTCCGACTCGGCCACCGCCACGGCGCCGTGAAGGGGACAGTGAACGATGGGGATGGGCTCGCCCCAGTAGCGCTGGCGCGAGAAGACCCAGTCGCGCAGCCGGTAGCTGACGGTTCCCTTGCCGAGGCCCCGCCCTTCCAGCTCGGCGATGATCTTCTTCTTCGCATCGCCGGTCAGCAATCCGTCGAGCGAGCCAGAGCTCACGGCCCGACCCTCCTCGGTGAAGGGCACCCCTTCAGGCGCAGGGGAGCCGTCGGCGGGAACCACCACCCGCACGATGGGGATACCGAACTTGGTGGCGAACGCGAAGTCGCGCTCGTCGTGACCCGGGACGGCCATGATGGCGCCCGTGCCGTAGGTTGAAAGCACGTAGTCGGCGATCCAGATGGGGATCTCACGGCCGTTGACAGGGTTGCGGGCGGTGGCACCCGTGAAGACCCCCGTCTTGTCCTTGGTGAGATCGGTTCGCTCGAGGTCGCTCTTGCGGCGCGCTTGCTGCTGGTAGTCGGTCACGACGGCGCGCCGGTCGGCCGTCGTGAGCTCATCCACCAGCGGATGCTCGGGTGAGAGCACCACGTAGGTGGCGCCGTACAGCGTATCCGGTCGCGTGGTGAACACCCGGATGTCTCGCCCGGCCACGGGATGGGCGCTCTCGAAGACCACGTCAGCGCCCTCGCTGCGTCCGATCCAGTTGCGCTGCATGGCCAGCGTCGATTCGGGCCAGTCCACCTCGGCCAGATCCGCGAGCAGGCGATCGGCGTAGCGGGTGATGCGCAGCAGCCACTGGCGCATGTCCTTGCGCTCGACCGCCGTTCCGCAGCGCTCGCAGCGACCCTGGCTCACCTCCTCGTTGGCAAGGCCCGTCTTGCACGAGGGACACCAGTTGATGGGGATCGTCCCCTCGTAGGCCAGCCCCAGCCGGAACAGCTGCAGGAAGATCCACTGCGTCCATTTCACGTAGGCCGGGTCGGTGGTGTTGACCTCTCGATCCCAGTCGTAGGCGAACCCCACCGAATCGATCTGGCGACGGAACGTCGCGATGGCTTGCTCGGTGGTCAGGCGCGGATGGACCCCGTGCTTGATGGCGTAGTTCTCGGCGGGCAAGCCAAAGGCGTCCCACCCCATGGGATGAAGCACGTTCCACCCCTGCATCCGCTTCCAGCGCGTGATGATGTCGGTGGCCGTGTACCCTTCGCAGTGACCGACGTGCAGGCCGGCCCCGGACGGATACGGGAACATGTCGAGCGCGTAGTACTTGGGTCGGCTCGGATCGAAGGTGGTCTTGTGCAGCCCCGCCTCCCGCCAGCGGGCCTGCCACTTGGGTTCCACGGTTCTATGGTCGCTCGGCGTGGGCATGTGGGCGAACAATTCTACCCGAGCCCGCGGTCAGCGGGGGGCCAAGCGCCCGACGCCAGCCGTTCCGGCGTCCACCCTCGAGCGTGACCCGGTGGTGCCGGGCGATCCGGCGACTCCCCCCGAGGGCGAGGGCGAGGGCGAGAGGACGACTGCCTCGACCGGCGCGGAGGCGGTGGCGCCGGTAGCGGGGCCGGGGGCGAGGCCGGGGATGGGGCCCGTGCCGCCTGTGTCCGGGCTGCCGTCGAGGCCGGCGTCAGCCACGGGGAAAGCCGTCCCCACGATCGCCGCCGGCGACGGCAGGGGTCCCAAACCGAGCGCGAGGCGACGTTGTCGATAAAGGGGCTCGCCAAACAGGAGCTCGGAGAGACACACGTGGTACGGCAGGGGAACAGGTGATTGCACTCCTCCCACGGTGAGCTCGGCGTCCTCGTTGGTGACCACCCGGCGAACGCCCGAGCGCTCGGCCCAGCGCACCTCGACGTCGATGCGGGTCGCGGTCGTGATGTCCTCGGGCAGCCGCTTCCAGTTCTCGGCCAGGATCTGACGAACGGCCTCCAGTTGAAACTCGGTCTCGAACCTCAACCGCGAGCGACCCGATGGTTGCCCTCGCCCTTGCACCTCGGTGGCGCTCACCACGGTGGGTGGCTCGCCAATCTTCATGGCCAGGCGATCGAAGTAGGTCTGAACCCCGCACAGATCGTCGAACCCCACCCGTCCCGCGGGAATCTGCGACAGGTCCCGTCTGATGGCCGGGGCACAGGCGGCGCCCACCAGGGTCACGGCCAGCCAGCGCGCGCCGAGCGATCTCCGGGACATCGCGGCCTTCAATACAACCATCGCGTCAACCATCGCGGGTGGACCCAGTGCATCGCGCGGGGAAGATAGCCGTCCCTGCCCGATTCTGTAAACAGCTGCCCGGGAATTGGACCGTTCGGGCTTCTCCGTCGGGGGCCATGGTGGGTCGTGGACGCGTCGTCGTCGTCGTCGCGATTGGCGCGTCTCAAAAATCGGCCGGGCCGTTCACGAGCGGTGCGTATCCAGATTCGTCCGTCGAGGCCGTCCCGATCTTTTTGGTAGTGACTGATTTTCAGGTTGCATTCCAGACATTCGTGGATTAGTTCGCTGTCATGAAGGCGGGTCGAAATCTTCCACGCCACGGGCCCTCGGGTGGTCTGTGGAGGTTTTGCATGGACCGGCTGCGGGAGCTGCGCGGCGCGGACACCCGTGAGCGTGATCTCGCCAACATCCTCGGTTTCGAGCATTCCCGCGCCGTGCGCTGGAAAGAGGGCCAGATGTACGTCGACCGCGCCGAGTACCTCGTCCGCCTCGCGGATGCGCTCGAAGTGGACACGATGCTCCTCGTGAACCTGGCCTCGGGCGGCCTGACTGTCGAGCAGGCGCAACGCCAATTGCAGAAGGCCAGCCGGGGCGCGGCGGACGACTCGAAGAAGCGCAAGGGCGGCGCGGGGAACGCAGCCGGCGGCGGCGGGGGAGCGAGCGCGATCGGGGGAGGCGCGGCTTCGACCAAGGTGGATCAAAGCGATCTGGTGGCAGACGCGGGCCAGTTCGCGACCGATGCCGGTCGTCTGGAGGGCGCCAGCCGCGGCGTCGTGCTGTTGATCGCCGCCAACGGAGAGGGGCGCGCCACGTTTTCTCAGGCCGTCGGCCGTCATTCCGACCTGGGCGGCCTGGTGGCAACGGGTCTGGCCATCGGGATCGCGCTCGCCGAGCGCTACCGTCCGGAGTTGATCTTCCTGGACCTGGGACTCGCCAGTGTGCATGCCTTCGATGCCATCCGCGTGATGTCGGCGCTGTCCAGCCGGGCTGGTCGCCGGTGTCGGGTCGTCGCGGGGACCTCCAACGTCACTGACACCATCGAGAAACCGGCGCTCATGGCCGGTGCCGCGAACGTCACCTTGTTCCCCTTCGCAGATCACCTGTTCGACGGAGAGCTCGATCGCCTCGAGGAGCGACTCGGGCCCCGCAAGACCGCCAAGAAGTAGTCGCGGCCGTCCCGCGTCGTTGCGGGGCGCGAGGGAAACGAGGTAAGAGGCAGGCCACATGAGGCGCACCGCCTTGCCCTACCTAGCCTGCCCACACTGCCAGGCGGGACTCTTTCTCTCCTCCGTCAGCGTCGAGGATCAGGAGCATGTCATGCAAGGGGTGCTCGGGTGCCGAGGCTGCGCCGCTGAATTCAGGATCAAGGATGGGGTCCCGGTGCTGGTGGGCGGGAACGTCGATCGGCTCAAGACCGAGACCGCGGCGCGCTTCGCCGAGGAGTGGACCCGCTGGACCGACCTTCGTCCGTACTACGAGAAGCAGTTCCTGGGCTGGGTGGCTCCCTTCACTCGCGAGGACTTCGTGGGCCAGGTGGTCTTCGAGGGAGGCTGCGGCAAGGGCCGTCACGCCGAGTTGGTGGCGCGCTTCGGCGCCAAGGACATCGTCTCGGTGGATCTCGGCGCCAGCGTGTTCGTGGCCTTCGAGAACACCCGCCACTTGCCCAACGCCCACATCGTCCTCGGGGACTTGACCCTTCCTCCCGTGAAGCCGGTCTTCGATCTGGCGTTCTCGGTGGGCGTGCTGCATCACATGCCCCGGCCCGAGATCGGCGCCAGCAGCATGGCCGCTGTCGTGCGCGACGGGGGACGTGTCGTTTACTGGGTCTATGGCCTCGAAAACAACGAGTGGATCACGCGCTTCGTCGATCCCTTGCGCCGATCCATCACCTCGAAGATTCCCTACCGCGCCCTGCGCGCGCTGTCGGCGGTTCCCGCGGCGCTGATGTGGGCCGCCATCAAGCTCGTCTACCGGCCGGGCCCGGACGGCAAGGGGCCGGCGCGATTGCCCTATGGCCAGTATCTGTCGTCGATGCGGGGCTTCCCCTTCGATGAGCTCGAGCTGATCGTGTTCGACCAGCTCGTCACCCCGGTCGCGTACTACCTGCCGAAGGCCGAGGTGGAGCGCTGGTTCGCCGGTCCCGGCTTCGAGGATGTCCAGGTGCGGTGGCACAATCAGATGAGCTGGACGGCGACCGCGAGGGTGAGAAGAGAGGCTGCGGCGCCCGGTGGAGCGCGCGAAGGTGTCACCGGACCCGAGGCGGCCGCCGGGCCGGAAGCCGCCGCTGCCCCGGAGATCCCGGGGCCCGGTAGGTCCCCCGCCGCATCACGGACCGATCGTGATCCCGGGCTCGTCGGGGACGCGTAGACTGGCCGCCGAATCAGCGCTGTCGGTCGTGTCCTGCACGGCCGATTCGAGCCTGGTTCCACCCCGGTGTAGTCGCGGGACCGAGGCCACGATCAATCCCGGAAGTTCACGAACTGCAGATCGATCCCGAAGTCACCCTGCCGGATGAGCGCCATGGCCGCCTGGAGATCGTCCCGGCTCTTGCCGGAGATCCGGAGCTCATCGCCCTGGATCTGGGCCTGAACCTTGACCTTGGCGTCCTTGATGGCCTTGACGATCTTCTTGGCCGTGTCGGACTCGATGCCTTGCTTGATCTTGACCAGCTGCCGGATCGTCTGACCGCCAGCCGCCTGAACTTCCTCGGGATCCAGGCAGCGCTGGGAGACGTTCCGCTTCGCCATGCGCTCGCGCAGGACGGTCAAGGTGGCCACCGCCCTGGTCTCGTCGGAGGTGCGCACGATGATCCCTTCGGGCGTGCGCTCGAGGGAAGTGCCGGTGCCACGGAAATCGTAACGCTGGGCGATCTCTTTTTGGGCCGTGTGGAGCGCGTTGTCCAGCTCCATGAGATCCACCTTGGAGACGACGTCGAATGAGGGCATGGTTCGTTCGTTCGGGGTTCCGGGCAGCCCTCAGCGGCGCCAGGTGCCCGGTCGCTGGGAGGTCGTGGCGGCGACGCGCGCCGCCGCCCCCACCTGCTCGAGCGCCTCGGCTTGCAGCAAGGCCGCGAAGTTTTTGCGCTCCTCGATGTGCAGCCACGACGGACGATGCCGCGCGATGATCCATTCGGCGGCGCGGAAAAATCTGACGTTGTTCAGCACCGGGTTCATCCAGCCGACGGTGATGCAGTACTGCTGATCGTGCGGGCGCGCATGATGAACATCGTGATGGGCGGGGGACAGGATCAAACCCCAGCGTTGCAGCCGGCGCACGAGCAGCGGGACATCGTCGGCGTGGGCCCACTTGTGGAACTGATTCGTGGCGACCATGAACATGGAGACGAACGCCACGAAGGTCGACACGAAGAACCAGAAGCCCTCCTTGGCGGGGAGCAGCACGAACGCCAGCAGCAGCGGGCCACACATGCCAATGCAGTTGTTGCCGTTGGTCTCGATGAAGTCGTGTCGGGTTATGGCCTTCTGGTCGACATGATGCTCGCGAAACGGGCGAATGAAGTTGGGACCGAAGAACCAAAGGCTCTCATCGCCGATGGTGTCCCCGCCCCAGTGCGCGATCCCGGTCATCACATCGGAGGTGACGTACGCGGTCAACCCCGTGAGTACCAGGTTGACCCAGCCTCCGGGAGTGTGGATGGTTCGGGAGACCTGCACGCAAAAACCCAACAGCAAACCGGCCACCGTGACGATACAAGCAATCTCCAGCGCGCGGTGTTTCCGCGAGTATCCATACGACGTCGGGTGCGTGGAATTCACTCGGCAATTCCAAGTTTTTGGGCTGGGTGCTCGGGCGGTCCGGATTCAGCGCTCGGGGCGAATTCTCGCCGGGACCCTGCGAGCACCCAGGAATACTACAACAAACGACTCAAGTTTCACGTCACACCCGGTCGGGGGAGGACCCACGGCCGATTGCCGCCGAGCCAGCAAGCGGAAGGCCGAACCCTGGTCATTCTTGCTTGGGTCCTTGCGTCCGACTGGCGCCCGTTTCTGCACCCGATTTGGCGCGATCGCCGTGCTAACCTTGGTGATGATGAACAGGGCGGTGAACATCCCCGCCGGGTTCGTACCGGCCAGGCAGATTGCCACAACGGCCGTGCTGGCGGCGGTCCTGCTGGCGGGGGCGGTGATGGTCGCCACGCCGGCGCCAACCGTGGCATGGCTCTTGATCCCGGCGTTCTGGGTGTTCGCCAACTTCTTCGAGTGGACCGTTCACCGATTCCCCATGCATCGCCGCTTGATCCCGCGGATGATGTACCGGAACCATGCCGGGATTCATCACGGCGCGTTCACCGACGAGAGCATGGAGATGGTCGAGCCGCGCGAGCTGTCTCTGGTCATGATGCCTTGGTACACCATCTTGCTGTTGCTCGTGGCGGCCTCGCCCGTGGCGATCGGGGCTGCTCTACTGGGAGGCCTTCCCCTGGCCGGAATCTTCTATATCGGGGCGCTGACGTACTTCCTGTTCTACGAGACAGTGCACGCCCTGTATCACGTCCCGGCGGCCAGGCTGGCGCGTTTCGGGATTGGCCCCGCGGGCGTCTTCGCGCGCATGCGGGCCCATCACGCGAGACACCACGCTCCCCGTCGCATGGCGCACGTGAACTTCAACGTCACGGTGCCGCTGGCCGACATCGTGTTTCGCACGCGCGAGCGGGCGAGCGCGGATGCCGGCCAAGGTGAAGGCGACGGCCGCCCGGCCGTGGTCACGCCGGACTTCCATTCTGCTGCGCGCGTCGCGGGCGGGCGACGCGGCAGACCTACTTGATGCCGGGCGCCAGCTTGGTGGCCTGGGCCTTGGTGCAGACCTTGGTGGAGACGTTGAGGCTGACGAAGTATCCCTTGCCCGGCATCCACAGTCCCGTCGAGTTCGCGATCATCGGGGCTGCCTTGGGCGACTTCGCCTTCTCGGTCAGGTAGGCCTTCCCAACTTTCTTCCATTGAAAGAATGGGTCGTTCGGAGAGGAGGGCACCTCCTTCTGCGCGGGCGCGTACACCTGAACGAACGTCTCGTCGTCCTTTTCGCCCTCGATCTTGAAGACATACTTGCACGTCTCCTTCGACCCGACCTCGCCCAGATAGGTGGCGTCCGATTTCCCGCAGGCCTTGAAGACAGTCTCCTTGGGGAGGTGCGCCGTCACGGTGGGATCGCAACACTTGCCCCCGTTGAAGGCCTTGCAGTTGAGAGGGGCGGTCGCGATCGCGCCACCGGCCGGCGCCTTCCCGGTCCCGGCCGGGGCGGTGGTCCCCGCCGGGGCGCTCGCCGTCGGCTTGTCAGCCATGGCCCGGCTCGCGTAGCCCGCCGCCGCGCCCAGCCCGATCGTCACCACCACGGCAAGAATCCTGAGGCACCTTCGCGTGGTCATGAACTGTCCTTTCAATTGTCTGTGGCTGGTTTATGGTTTCCGGTTCCGGTCAGACCGGACGGTATCACGGTCGAGCGTCGTCGGTCGAAGCGGGACAACGCGGCAGGCGTCGCTGCAGGCGTGGCAGGCGTCGCCGCGTGGGTGCTGCCCGGCCCCAAAAGCGGGCGCGATTCGATGATTGACACCCCTGTTCCCCCAGGGTAGATCGCTCGCGCATGGATTGGCCGGCTCTGCCGTCCACGTCCAGGTCCGGTGGAAGTCTCAGCCGGTGACAATCTGGGGTGGTAGTTAAGCTGGTTATAACGCCGCCCTGTCACGGCGGAGGCCGCGGGTTCAAGTCCCGTCCACCCCGCTAGTTCGAAGGTCGGAGATTCTGTTGTGGTGCCGGTAGGTTGGCGCGTTTTTCGAGGGCCGGTGTCAGCGACTGTCACACCGAATGTAACTCGGTCGAGGTCGGACGGGCCCGAAGATGAGCCTCCGACCGCCGCCAGGCGCGCGGGGACGGGGGCGGGCGGCGCCACCTTGAGCTTGGCGATCTCCTCGCAGAGCGCCGGCCAGGGCAGGGTGGTGTAGTCGTCGAAGACGTCGCCCTTCGGGCCGTGGGTGATCCAGCGGAGGATGTCCTTCCGGCCCCCGTCAGCGAGGGCCAGCGAGATGAACGTGCGCCTCAGATCGTGGATGCGCCGCCGCCGGAACCCCAGGCGGTCGAGATCCTCGTAGAACTTCTTCAGCATGTGGTTCGCGCTGCGGTTGCGGCCCTCGCGCGAGGGGACGATGAGATCGTCGGTACCGGGGGCGGTGCCGAGCATCCGAGCCACCCCACCGAGCTTCCACTCGGCCAGCATCCGGGCCAGCACGGGGTGGACGGGGACGAGGCGGGGGTTTTCCGTCTTCACTGACTTCTCGGTGCCAGCGCGCGTGCTGTAGCTGTTGGCGGTCAGCAAGCGCCCGAGCCGGGCGGCGGCGAGATCGTAGTGCCGCCAACGCAAAGCGGCGCCTTCTCCGAACCGCATGCCGGTCAGGAACAGCACGCCGTAGAACATCCGGCGATCCTCGGGCAGCCGTTCGTCGCAGATGAGGGCCACCGCCTCGGCGTGAGAGAAGACGGCGCCCTGCCGCCACTCGCGGTTGTGGTCGACCTTACCGGGTATCTCGTCCTTCTCCAGGCAGCACGGGTTCGTTGCCATCAGGCCTTCCCGAATCGCCTTCTGGAAAAGGCCGTGGCTCAGGTAATAGATGCTCCGGATGGTGCGCGAGGCGAGCCCCTTCTCCCGGAGCGCGAAGATCATCGACTCGAGATGGGAGGGGCGCACGTCTTCCAGCCGAAGCGAGCCGATGGCCGGAAGGATGTGCAAACGCAAGCGCGACTCGTAGTCGTCGATCGTGGCCACCCCCTTTGCGCGACGACTTGCGATGAACACCCGCGACCAGCTCGGCTACCAGGGGTCGAGAGCGTTCGAACGGTTCTCGTGTGTCCGAGAATGAACGGTTCGTACCGGAGCACTCGTCCGGCGGGGCGGCTCGGACGTGCCTTCCAGGCAGCGACCGCCGTCGCGGTGATTCGTGAGTCCCTGCGAGAGCCCAGCGACTTTATCGACTGTGCGCCTGAAGAGATGGTCAACGGTGCCCGTCTTGCCGGCGGGCATCCAGTCCAGCGTCGCAAGTGGCTACGCTACCTTGAGGAGCGGTATGGCTGGTAGGGCCCCGGGAGGGTCGCCGGGCTGTCGGGCTGGGTACGAGGGGGGGTAACGGCGTTGGCGGGGGCCGGAACCGGCCACAGGTCACTGTGGCCTCGGGCCGCTGCGTGACCCAACGGAGCACGTTATTGAGCGCCGTCCGCGAGGGGCGTGGGCTTGATTCACCTCGGATTCTGCGATTGTATCTGGGCGGACGTGCCCGAGGCGGTCGGCCTCCGGAGCAGCGGAGGAATCAGCACCCGACCGCAAACCATGCTGCTTCTGCTGGAGGGGCTGGCCGACCGCTTCTCGGAGGACGAGTGACCGCGGGCCTCCGACTGGCCGAAGCGAGCCGTCACTCAACGGACCAGACGGGCCGGCGGTGGAAGGGCGGCCCACTGCCTCAGGATTTCGGGGTTGTCGCAGGTCGGGCAGTTGTCGTGCTGGTGGCAGTGCGCAGCCACCTCGGCCAGCAGCGCCGCTTCGTCGGCGCCGAAGAGCCGGGCACACGCAACGTTGCGCGCGGAGGCGGCGAAGTCGATCATCTCGGGGTGATCTCGCTCGGGCACCAGCACGGGGCGGGGTAGGGTGGCGCACTCGCGCTGAGCGAAGGCCGTCGCGACGGAGTCAGAGAAGGAGAAGGTCCCCCCCGTCAAACCGTGGGCGAGCAAGGCCGGGCCCGAGACCGGATAGGATTCCTCCGAGCCGCATTTGATGGTGGCGAGGGCGGCATAGGGGGCGTGCGTGATGAGATCGAGGCGGCCGTCGCGGTCGACGTCGCGAGCTTCCTCGACGACGAATGTGCGGGCGGGGAGAAACAAGCCGAGGGCACCGGCATGGATTGTCC
>Ga0066788_10000215_pt1 | contig 11682 bp, 8 predicted proteins | sample OrgsoiDNA2013048_FD_70943 | JGI IMG/M metagenome (GOLD analysis project Ga0066788, IMG submission 70943) | Permafrost soil microbial communities from the Arctic, to analyse light accelerated degradation of dissolved organic matter (DOM) -... | ecosystem: Environmental > Terrestrial > Soil >... | reverse complement strand
GATGGTGCCCATGTCCTTGTCACCTCGTCCCGAGAGGCTCACCACCATCACGCTCCCCGCGGGAAGCTCGGCCGCGACCGCCGGCAGCGCCGCGATCGCGTGGGAGGTCTCGAGGGCCGGCAGAATTCCCTCCGTGCGCGCCAGTTGCTTGAACCCCGCCAGCGCCTCTCGATCCGTGACCGCCAGATAGCGGGCTCTTCCCGAGTCTTTCATCTGGCTGTGCTCGGGTCCCACCCCGGGATAGTCGAGGCCGGCCGAGATCGAGTGGGCCGGCAAGATCTGACCCTCGTCGTCGCACAACACGTACGAGAGCGCCCCGTGCAAGACGCCCACGCGGCCCCGGGTCAAGGTCGCGGCATGATGGCGTGTTTCCAGGCCCTCCCCCGCCGCCTCCACGCCGAAGAGACTGACGGTCGCATCCGGCACGAAGGCGTGGAAAAGCCCCATGGCGTTCGAGCCGCCCCCGACGCAGGCCACGCAAGCATCGGGCAGGCGTCCCTCGGCGGCCAGAATCTGCTCGCGGGCCTCGCGTCCGATCACGGCCTGCAGATCGCGCACCATGGTCGGGTAAGGATGTGGACCTGCCACCGAGCCGATGACGTAGTGCGTGGTGCGAACGTTCGTCACCCAGTCCCGCAGCGCCTCGTTCATCGCGTCCTTCAGCGTGGCTGTCCCGGCCTTCACGGAGTGCACCGTGGCGCCCAGCAACTTCATGCGGAACACGTTCAAGGATTGGCGCTCGACGTCGACGGCGCCCATGTATATCTCGCAGGGCATGCCGAACAGAGCACAGGCGGTGGCGGTGGCGACCCCGTGCTGACCGGCACCGGTCTCGGCGATGATCCGGGTCTTGCCCATCCGGCGCGCCAGGAGCAGCTGCCCCAGGCAGTTGTTGATCTTGTGGGCGCCGGTGTGACACAGATCCTCGCGTTTGAGATAGACGCGGACCCCGCGACCGACTTCGGCCGAGAGCCGGGCCGCCAAACCGAGCGGGGTCGGTCGTCCCACGTAGTCCCGCAGCAGCCGGTCCAGCTCGGTCGAGAAGCGCGGATCCGCCGCGGCCTGTGTCCACGCCTCGTCGAGCTCATCGAGAGACGGCAACAGCGTCTCTGCGACGTATCGGCCGCCAAAAACGCCAAAACGACCGGCCCGGGTCGCAAGATTGTCCGACATGGGCGCCGAACTATATCCTGGAGGATCGTCATCGGCCTGGTTTAATGCTTCGAGAAAAAGCAAAAACTCGGCCTTGGTCAGCGTTCGCGCGCGACTATAGTCGCGACCATGACAGACCGATATCGCGACGTGTCCACCTGCCGGCGTCGTCGCTGCCGAACCCGTAGATCGTCGCTTCTTGTGTTGCTGCTGGTGGCCATGGCCACCGGGCTGGCGGCCGCCCGACCCGCACATGCGCAGGCAGACGATGAGGACGCCGCGATCGAGGAGGCAACCAACCTCAACCGGAAGGCCCTCGAGGAATATGACAACCTCAATTTCGACGCCGCTCGCAACATCCTCGAAGAAGCTCTGCAGCTCTGCTCGAAGCGGGGGCTCAACAATCACCCGATCAAGGCCAGGACCCACCTTCACCTGGCCGTCGTGATCATGGCCGGTGGGCCGAGCCGACACGACGAGGCCATCAGGCAGTTCAGGAAGGCCCTCGCCATCCAGCCGGACATCAAGCCCACGTCGCGCATCGCGAACCCGGAGGTTCAAAGTGCTTTCAACGAAGCCAAGCGCGGGCTCGGGGCGGGCCCGTCCGGGGCCGCGAGCAGCGACGCCAGATCCGCCCGGAGCAGGAGCGATGCCGCGGCCGCGGCCGCCGGCGGGACTGAAAAAACCTCGCCACCGGCCGCCACTCAACCGCCCCCGCCCACTCCGGAAGCTCAGGCCGCCCAGTCCGCCCCGGGCTCATCACGAGAGGCCAGCCCCCCAGCGAAGACGCAGGCGACCCCCAACTCTTCGACCGGCGGTCCGACGGAGGCCGGGCCGGGCACCAGGGGGGCGACCGTCGCCGAGGCGAAGGTCGGCAAACCCGAGGAGGAGGAAGAGGGCGGGACCGAGGAGGAGGACGAGACCGAGGCCCCACAGAAGTCGAGCTGGTATCTGGCGCTCGGTGTGGGCACGGGCCTCGGGTGGACCTCGGGGAACGGCGATATCAACAGCCAGACCAAGGTGACGTCCAAGTTCGGCTCGTCATGGCTCGGGCACGCCTTGCCCGAGGTCGGCTACTTCGTCAGTCGTGACGTGATCCTCTCGTTGCAGTTGCGGCTGCAGTTGGTCTCCGGAGCGACGTCGGAGCGAGATCCGAGCGGCACGACGTGCGGATCGGACCACGTCTGCGATCCGGCCCGGGGAGCCTTTGCGGCGCTTGCGCGCATCACCTGGCTGCTGGGACAGGGCAAGCTCGTACCCTATCTGTCGGCTGAAGCCGGCGGTGGCCAGATCCGGCACCTGGCCACCTTCCCCAACTCCGTCAACAACGCCAACTGCGGCAGCAATCCCACGCACGCGATGATGTGCGTCGACACGGTCACGGCGGGGCCCATCCTGCTCGGTCCGGGAGCCGGCGTGCTCCTTCGTGCGACGCCTGGGTTTGGGCTCACGCTGGGCATCAACAGCCTGGTGGGCTTCCCGGATTTTACCGTCCATTTCGATCTCAACGTCGGCGCAGCGGTCGAGCTCTGAACGCGGGACCGGAGGGCCTGTCCCCGCGGGGTGGGGGGACATGTGGTTGTTAGCACCGTCCCACCTACTTCGGCCCCCGAAATCCATCCCACACCAGGCACCTGGGCCGCCTTTTGTAAGGCGCTGGCTGAAGTCTTTGACCAATGGGTCGAAGAGATCTTGAGAGGCGAAAGTGCTCGTGAGCGGCTCGCTCACGATGCGATCCCCCTCGCCCACCCAAACTATGAAAAGCCTGAAGAGATCGTCTCTCCTCAATTTCGTCGGCCTGATGGGCCTATTCCTGGTTCCTCTCGCGGGGTGCGCGATGGGCCCCGAGCAATGCGCCGGGTGCCTCGCGCTCCTGGTCGGGGACGCGGGACAACCGGAGATCCCCGACGACGTCGCGACCGGCAGCGGGGACGACGCGGCGCTCGACGCCGCAGCGCCAGGGACCGGGGGCGCCCCCGGCTCGGGCGGTCTGGGATCGGGCGGCGTGATGGGCACCGGGGGCACGCCCGCCTCGGGCGGCGTAGCCGGCTCGGGGACCGGCGGGCAAATCGGAACCGGGGGCGCCGGCAGCGGCGGCACCTCCACGGGCGGTTCGAGCAGTGGTGGAGCGAGCACGGGCGGAAGAGGTTCGGGGGGCTCCGGCACCGGGGGCTCGGGAACGGGTGGCGGCAGCCCGGCCATCGATCCCGATCTGGTCCTCTGGTACAAGTTCGACGAGAGCTCCGGCACCACGGCCGTTGATTCGGCGATGTCCGGTGGCACCGCACGGAACGGGACCCTCATGAAGTCGGGGACCGGCACGGCAGCCTTCTCGACGACCCATCAGGTGGGGGCGAACGCGCTGAATCTGGTCGGGAGCAGCAACACCGTTGGTGGCTACGTGACCATCCCCAACCCGCAGACGCTGGCCCCGGCGGCCCTGACCATCTCCGCCTGGGTCAACCTCACCGTGAATGGCGCCTCCCAGAACTGGGAACGGGTGTTCGACTTCGGCGTCAGCACCTCCGTCTACATGCTGTTGACCGCCCGGGCGGGTGACGGGAACAACGAGGTCCGGTTCGCCATCACGAAGAAGGGGGGCTCCACCAACGAGGAGCGGCTGGGTGGAACTGGCGTGCTCTCCGTGGGAGCATGGCATCACCTGGTGGTCGTGCTGGCAGCCGGGTCGCCCTACACGGGGCAGCTCTACATCGACAACATGCCGGTGAGCACGAATACCAAGATGACGTTACATCTCGGCGATCTGACGACCATCGTCACCAGCTACCTCGGACGGTCACAGTTCGCCGCGGATCCCTATTTCAGTGGCTATCTCGACGACTTCCGCGTCTACAAGAGGGCGTTGACGGCGGCCGAGATCGCTGCGTTGTATGCGCTTCGTTAGCCGAGCGTGGAGCCGCGCCGGGATGGCCCGGCGAGCTCGAGCTCGGCCCCTGCCTCGCGCGCCGCACCGATGAAGGCGGCGAGGCGCGCGCGATCCTTGCGGCCAGCGGCCAGCTCCACCCCACTGGACACGTCGACTCCGGCCGGGCGCGTGGTGGCAATCGCACGCCGAACGTTGTCGGCGTCGAGACCCCCTGCGAGCAAGAAGGGGCGAGCCGGCCGGGCGGCCGCGATCGCGGCCCACGGCGCTCGCGTGCCCGCCCCGCCGTAACCGTCGACAAAGGCGTCGAGAAGCAACAAATCGGTGGCCCAGCGGTCGCTGTCCTCTAGCGAGCCCGCGTCGCGCACCCGAACCGCCCGCACCAGCACCGCGGGCGGTAGTGCCTGGAAGTCCTCGGGGCGCTCGTCTCCGTGCAGCTGCGCCCGGTGCAGCCCGAACCGCTCCACGTGGTCGAGGACCTCGTGCACACCGGCGTTCACGAACACCCCGAACTTCAGCACGCCCTCAGGCACGGCCGCCAGCACCTGGGCGGCGGCTTCGCCCACGAATCGCTTCGACCCACGCCAGAAGTTCACGCCGATGGCACCAGCGCCCAGAGTCGCCGCCAGGGCAGCATCCTCGGGGATCGTGACGCCGCAGATCTTGATAAGAAACGACATCCTCCAGCTCCGCGATCAATCCTTGGCCTGTGCCTCTATCTCGGCCTCGGCCCGTGCCGGCCCGGGCGCCAGCAGATCCGCGAGCGCGACCCCCGGATCGGCGGCGCGCATGAGGGTCTCGCCCACGAGGACGGCGTCGATGTCCGCGTCACGCATGCGCCGGACGTCGGCCGCACCGCGAATGCCGGACTCGGCCACCAGGATCCGATCCGGAGGAATCGCGGCACGCAACCGGATCGCCAGCTCGCGATCCAGGGTGAAGGTGCGCAGATCGCGGTGGTTCACGCCGATGATCTGCGCCCCGAGATCCACCGCGCGCGCCGCCTCGGCGGCGTCGTGGGTCTCGACCAGAGCCTCGAGCCCCCAGCGCTTGGACGCGGCGTGGAGGGTGGCGAGGGCGGCGGCATCGAGGGCCGCCACGATCAGCAAGACGGCGTCAGCGCCGGCCGCTCGCGCCTCGGCGATCTGATACTCGTCGACGATGAAGTCCTTGCGCAGGATCGGCACCGCCACGGTGGCCCGGGCCTTGACCAGATCCGAAAGGCAGCCCCCGAAGAAGGGCTGGTCGGTGAGGACCGACAGCGCGGACGCTCCCGAGCCGACATAGGCCAACGCCAGCTCCTCGATCTGCGCTCCCTCCCGGAGCCACCCGGCCGATGGCGATCGGCGTTTGAACTCGGCGATGGCGGTGACCCGCCCTGGCTGCCGGAGGGCGGCTCTCAGGCTGCGCGCCGGCGGCAAATCTCGGATCGCCCGCTCGAGCACCGACAACGGACAGGCCGCACGTCGCGCGGGTAAGTCCGCGCGGGTCCGGGACAAGATTTCATCGAGAATCACGGTTCAACCGAATCACCGCGCCCACTGCGCGGGGCGATCGCCGCGGCCCGATTGGGGGCCAGCTCGCGCAGACGCTCGAGCACGCGCTGGGCGCTACCGTCGTCGACGGCCCGCGCGGCGCGAGCGGCGCCTGCAGCCAGCTCTGTCACCTGGCCGGTGACGACGAGGGCCGCGGCCGCCGTCATCAGCGCGACATTTCGAGCCGGCCCGGGCGCGCCGGCCAGCACCTCGAGCAGCACCCGTGCGTTCAACGCCGGATCGCCTCCGCGCAGACCGCTCGGATCGGTGGGTGGCAGCCCGAAATCGCGGGGCGTGACCTCGTAGGTCCGTACCTCACCATCCCGCAACTCGGCGACGAAGGTCGATCCCGATGGCGCGATCTCATCCAATCCACCTTGGCCGTGCACCACCATGACCCGTTCGGAGCCCAGCATCTGGTGGGCTCGCGCCAGCAGCTCGCACCGATCACGAGCAAAGATGCCGTTGACCGCGAAGCGCGCACGCGCGGGATTGGTCAGGGGCCCGAGCAGGTTGAACACCGTGCGGATCCCTAGCTCCTTGCGGGGCCCGGCGGCGTATCGCGTGGCGGCGTGGAAGGTCGGTGCATACAGGAACGCCAACCCCACCTCGCGCAGGCACCGCACGGCCAGCTCGGCCGACGGCGCGGGGTCCAACCCAAGCGCCTCGATGACGTCGTGCGAGCCGGAGCGTGAGGACAGGGCCCGATTGCCGTGCTTGGCGACCGGCACGCCACAACCCGCCACGATCAAGGCGGCCAGCGTCGAGACATTCACTGAACCCGAGCCGTCGCCGCCGGTGCCGCAGGTGTCGACCAGCGACGGCGCCTCGAACAACACGGGCACCATCCGCGCCCTCATGGCCCGGGCCGCGCCCACCACCTCGCTCACGGACTCGCCCTTCGAGCGCAACGCGGTCAAGAGCCCACCGATCTGGGCAGCGGTCGCCTGCCCGTCCATGATCTCGCCGATCACCGCCGCCATCTCCTCGGTCAGGAGATCCTCGCGGCTGGTGACACGAGCAATCGCGTCCTTGATGCCGAACGGAGGGCGCTCGGGGACGGAACCGATCGGATCGGCAATGGACCCCGGGGGGAGCGGGGGCGAGCTCATGGTCGGCCCTTGCGGTGCAGGAAGTTGCGCAGCAGATCCTTTCCAACCACCGTCAGGAACGACTCGGGATGAAACTGCACACCTTCGACGCCCAGGGTCTTGTGGCGCAGCCCCATGATCTCCTGTCCGCCCGCGCCGTCGGAGGTGGTGGCCGTGATCTCCAGGCAGTCGGGGAGACTGGCGCGCTCCACCACCAGCGAATGGTAACGGGTGGCCTCGAAGGGGTTCGGCAACCCGGTGAACGCCCCCTGCGAATCGTGCGCGATCATCGACGTCTTGCCGTGCATGACCTGCCGCGCCCGCACGACCTTGCCGCCAAAGGCCTGGCCGATCGATTGGTGACCGAGGCACACGCCCAGGATGGGGATCCGGCCGGCGTAGCGCGCGATGACTTCGAGGCTGATCCCGGCGTCGTTGGGCGTGCAGGGACCAGGCGACACCACGATGGCCGTGGGAGCGATGGTGGCGATGTCCGCGGCACCGATCTCGTCGTTGCGGACCACCCGTATTTTTTCGCCGAGCTCCGCCAGGTACTGGACCAGGTTGTAGGTGAACGAATCGTAGTTGTCGATGACGAGCAGCATGGTCGGCTCAGCCTTCGGCAAGATCAGGCGTGACCGCCCTCGTGACGGCGGGCGAGGTGGCGGAGGACCCGATCCCACCGCCCCGGCGCGCCATCTCCACGGCCGAGATCACCGCCCGCGCCTTGTTCACGGTCTCGTCGTACTCGGTTGACGGCACGCTGCCCGCCACGATCCCCGCCCCGGCCTGCACGTAGATGGTGTCCCCCTTGGTGACCAGGGTCCGGATGGCGATGGCCAGATCCAGGTTGCCGGTGTACGAGATGTAGCCCACCGCCCCGCCGTACAGGCCGCGGCGAGACACCTCCATCTCCTCGATGATCTCCATGGCCCGGATCTTGGGAGCGCCACTCAGCGTGCCGGCCGGGAAGGTCGCCCGCACCACGTCCCCCGGGCGCAAACCGGGCGCCAGCGTTCCCCGGATGTGCGACACGATGTGCATGACGTGGGAGTAGCGTTCGATCCCCATCCGCTCGGTGAGCTCCACGGTTCCGGACACGGCCACCCGTCCCACGTCATTCCGCGCCAGATCGATCAACATCACGTGCTCGGCTCGCTCCTTGGGATCGCTCTGCAGCTCCGCCTCCAGAGCGGCATCGCTCTCGGGAGTGGCTCCCCGGGGCTTGGTGCCGGCGATGGGGCGCAACGCGATCTCGCCCCGATCGAGCCGCACCAGCACCTCCGGGGAAGCGCCGGTGACCACCGCCTCGGGAAACTCGAGGTGGAACATGTACGGAGAGGGATTCGTCACGCGCAGGGCCCTGTACACATCGAAGGGATCGATGTCTCCCCGCGGGACCTCGAAGCGCTGCGCGTACACGACCTGAAACGCGTCGCCCGCCAGGATGTACTCCTGAATCCTTCGCACGTTGGACTCGAAGGCCTCGCGCGATACCGTGGCGCGGGGAGCCGGAGGGCTCACGGGGGACGGATCCAGCGTGCGCAGGGAGGGCGTCGGACGAGCCAGGCGCTCGAGCACCCCGTCGATGCGCGCGCAAGCCTCGTCGTAGGCCTGGCCCGCGTCCGGCCGCTCGCCCTTCCCTTCCCCCACCTCCGCGGCGGCCACCACCTTCACCGTCCCGCGCAGGTTATCGAAGATGACCACGATGTCGGTGATGCAAAGGCAGATCTCGGGCAGGCCGAGCACGTCGGGCTTGGTGGCGGGCAGCCGCTCGAAGGCCCGCACGGCGTCGTATCCGATCCATCCCACCGCGCCGCCAAAGAAACGGGGCAGGCCGGGGGGGACGACCGGCGCGAGATCGGACAGATAGCTGTCGACAAAGGCCACCGGATTGCTGGACTTGAATCGCTCCACCCGCTCGAACGCCGCCGCTTCCGGGTCTCCCGATCTCGACCCGCCCTCCGCGCGCGGCCGCAAGATTTCGATCTCGTCGCCCCGGGACCGGATGACGGCGCGCGGGCGCACCCCCACGAAGCTGTAGGCGGCCCATTTTTCACCCCCCACCACGCTCTCGAGCAAGAAGGAATAGGGACGTCCGCGCCCGAGCTTGGCGAACGCGGACACGGGCGTGTCCGAATCGGCCACCACTTCTCTGTACACGAAGGCCAGCCGCCCGCGGCGGGCCAGCGCGACGAAGCCGGCGCGGTCTGGAACGAAGCTGGGCATGGAATCGGTTAATTTATCACGGGTTCGGGATTCCCCCGTCGTCACAAGATATATTCGCCGCCCCGTGACCCCACTGCGCCCGAACAGCGACGACCGAACCGCCCGATTCGTCCGGTGGACCGTGCGTCATGGGCGCTGGTTGTGGTTGCTGGCGCTCATCCTGGCGGGGCCGGCCATATGGCGAACCGGGCACCTGTACGCCAACCTGCGGAGCGACGTCGAGGAGCTCTTGCCCCGAGACGCGCCGAGCGTGAAGGCGATCGACGAGCTCCGGCGCCGGATGCCCGGCCTGCAATTTCTGGGCGTGCTGGTCGACGCCGGACCCAACGCCTCTCCCGAGCGAATGCGGGGGGCCCAGCGCTTCATCGAAGCCCTCGCGGCGCGGGTTCGAAGTTATCCCGCCGAGCTCGTGGGCGGGGTGCGTCTCGGCTTCGCGGCGGAGCGCGCCTTCATCGAGCGGCACGCGCCGGTCTTGCTGGAGCTCGACGATCTGCGCCAGATCCGGGAACGCATTCAGGACCGGCTACACTACGAGTACGGCAAGGAGACCGGAACCCTGCTCGTCGATGACGGACCACCTCCGCTCGACTTCTCCGACCTGGAGCAGCGATATCGGGCGCGGGCGCCCACCGACCAGCTGACGGGGGATCGCTTCTCCAGCGCCCAGCTGGGCCTGTCGCTGCTGCTGATCGAGGTGGGGGGATTCTCGACCGGCGCGCAGGAGGCAGAACGGCTGATCGACCGGGTGCGCGCGGACGAGAAGTCGCTGGGAGGTCCCGACGCCTACGCGCCGGGCCTCAAGGTGGGATTCACGGGGGACGTGGCCGTCTCCGCGGAAGAAACCGCGGCCCTGATGGAGGACCTGACCATCTCGTCGATCCTGGTGGTGGCGGCGGTGATCCTGGCTCTGTATCTCTACTTTCGTTGGTGGGCGGTGGTGGTGGCGCTTCTGTTGCCGCTGGGACTGTCCGCCGTGTTCGCCTTCGGCCTCGGCAACCTGCTTGGAATTCGCGAGCTGAATTCAAACACGGCCTTTCTGGGATCGATCATCGTGGGCAATGGCATCAACTTCGGGATCATCCAGCTGGCCCGGTACGTGGAGGCGCGGCGAGGCGGCTGCTCGGTCACGGACGCGCTGATGCTGGGGATGTGGGGAACTCGCGTCGGCACGCTGTCCGCGGCCCTGGCCGCCGGGGTGGCGTATGCATCGCTCATGGCCATGCAATTCCGGGGTTTTCGCCAGTTCGGTGTGATCGGCGGTCTGGGCATGATCTTGTGCTGGGGGCTGACCTTCGTGCTCGCGCCGCCCCTCATCGCCTGGCTGGATCGGAGTGCCGATCTGCACCTGCCCCGTCGTTCCCTCGCCAGGACGAATCGACGGCCCATCGTTCTTTTGTCCCGGTGGGTCGGGCGGCACCCGCGCGCCATCGTGATGACGGCGGCCGCGCTGACCCTGCTGGCGCTGACCCGGATCCGACACTTCGGGGCCGATCAGCTCGAATATGATTTCTCGCGCATGCGACGGGCCGACACCTGGCGCACGGGGGAGGGTTACTGGGGCAAGAAGATGGATGCCCTGCTCGGCCAGTACCTGACGCCCACGGTCCTGCTGGTGGACAACGAGATCGAGGCGCGTGAGATCGCCGCCGGGGTCAGGCAGGCCATGAAGGTGCCTCCCCTGTCGGACATGGTGGCTTCGGTGCGTAGCATCGACGACATCTTGCCGGCGGATCAGGATGAACGCCTGAAGGAGATCGCGCTCATCCGAAAGAAGCTGACTCCCAACATCCGCGCGGAGCTGACGCCGGAGCAAACCAAGAATGTCGAGACGCTGCTCGGGCGGGAACCGCCGGGCCGCATCACCGCGGAGGAGATCCCCGAGACCTTGCTCAAGGGCCTGCTCGAGCATGATGGACAGGCCGGGCGCGCGGTGCTGGTCTATCCCAAGCCCACGGCCGGGTTGTGGGAGGGTCCGCGCAACGCCGCCTTCGTCGAGGCCCTGCGCGCGGTCGCCCTCTTGCCTGAAAAGACGGGAGGCCGTGCCGCCCGCGTGGCGGGCGGGCCACCGCTCACGGCCGACATCATCGCCTCGATGAACCGCGACGGTCCTCTCGCATCGATGATGGCCTTCGGCGGCGTGGTGCTGACGGTGATGCTGTTGTTCCGTCTGGGAATGGCGACGCCGTTCGTGCTGGGCTCGCTGGTCATGGGGGTGACCTGGTTGCTGGCGCTGGCCATGAGCTTTCACGTCAAGATCAATTTCATCAACTTCATCGCGTTTCCCATTACATTCGGGATCGGCGTCGACTACGCGGTGAACGTGATGGCCCGGTACCTGCGGGACGGCGCTCGGGATGTGGCCGGGGCGATTCGCGGGACGGGGGGAGCGGTCGGGCTGTGCTCGGTGACAACCATCCTCGGCTATTCGTCGCTCCTCCTGGCCCAGAATCGCGGGCTCTTCACGTTCGGGCTCCTCGCCGTGATGGGCGAGCTGACGTGTCTGTCGGCGGCGATCGTGGTGTTGCCGGCCGCCTTGCTGCTGGTCAGGCGCCGACCGCGCGAGCCAATTCCGGCCTCCCCGTCCGCCCCGGCCACCCCACCCCCTCCGCCTCCAGTGGCGACCCAGACCCCGACCGGGGCGGCCTAACGCGCCTTCGGCGCTCGCGGGAAGGGTGGGCTGTCGCGGCCCCGTCGAGTAGCCCCGGGCCCTTGACAGGCCCGGGGCCCTCCCCAGATCCGGACGAGGAGATTTCCACCATCCGGCTCTTCCGCCGAGGTTGTCTCAAGAAGA
>Ga0066788_10000214_pt1 | contig 11706 bp, 13 predicted proteins | sample OrgsoiDNA2013048_FD_70943 | JGI IMG/M metagenome (GOLD analysis project Ga0066788, IMG submission 70943) | Permafrost soil microbial communities from the Arctic, to analyse light accelerated degradation of dissolved organic matter (DOM) -... | ecosystem: Environmental > Terrestrial > Soil >... | reverse complement strand
CGAGCAGATCCGGTTTCTCGTGCAGCTTCAACGCCTGCTCGACGAGGGCCTGTTTGTGGCGACCTACAAATTTGCGCTGCTACTCGCCTTTGCCGGCTTGGGCATTGAACCCGACGATTCCGACGCAGAGCTCACCGTATCGACCGACGTATCCCCCGACGCCATCGCGGAGCGGTTCATCCGGTATTATTAACGGCGGGCGGTGCCGTCTCCGGCAGGGGCAGACACCGTGTGCTTCAACAGAACACGGGGAAACAGGCCGCTGTCGAATATTGTCCGGAAGGCACGGGCCACCCTGGGCGATTCACTGGCCGCCCGCCATCAACCACCTCCAGGTCGGAGGCGGCTGGTCCGGGAGATTGCCGAGGTGGTCCGAGTCATACCCCTGTGGAAACTCCAGATGGTTGGGGTGAGCACATGGACTTCCCACGATTGCTGCATATGCCGTACATCAATCGCACCGAGGGCATCGGTTGACAGGCACGCGGCCAGGCGAGCCAACCGGTATTTCCCGAGTAGGAATCGATTGCGGCACCATGGAGTCCGACTACCTCTCATGATGCCTCTTCAAGAACGCCGGGACGCGCGTCGTCTAGTATCATGACTTCGATGTTTCCTAAATTGTGGATCACTGCCGTCTGCGTGGTCGCTTTGCCGGTACGCGCCATCACGATTGACGTAGCGCTAGATTCTCCGATCAGCGCGGGCGATCTCCACCCATAAGCCGAGAGACCAGTCGTAACGCCACAAGATCCACAGATACTCCCGGCGATTGTGGCCCCGCATCTGGCTCTGGGGGGACCGGCGCATTCGGGAAGTATGGCCCGTTCGCTCAGTTGGGATCGCTCCACCAGCGCGCCCGGTGGATAGATCCGGCTTCCTATCCTCTCTAGGTTGCATTCGGCGGATGCCAAGGTTTGGGTTACCAGCGTCAGGTGGGCATGTTTTCGATTGGCGCGGCCCGAGGAGCGGGGATTGCTGGATAAACCGAGATGGCACGATACCGGGGGAGGCTGCCAATCACGACATATCGGCCCAGCGATCCAGGCCGAGCCCTGGGTTCATACGCTGAATCGCCTCACGCAACCTCTGCGTAATCCACTTGGGTCGTAGGCTCCGGGATCGGTGCACCGTCTTCCCTCATGCCTTCGAGGTGAAACTCGATGCCTTCTTGCATGAGCCGCTTGATTTCCTCAACCGTATCGGCGGCGGCCACACAGCCCGGCAGGTCGGGGACATAGGCGCTGTAGTTGCTGCCCGCTGCTTTTTCAATCACGATGGCGTATTTCATTTTAGACCTCGCTCAATCCCGGCTTGCCGGAAAATGTCGGCTAGCGTCTTGGGGTGCATGTCATGGCTGGGTTTGCCCGCTACAGTTACACGTCCCCGTTTGGTCGGGTGAACGTACTGCTGGTGGCTTCCCTTTTGGGAATGAAACCGCCATCCGTCCTGCTCGATCAACCGGATGATTTCGCGCACCTTCATTTTGATTCAGTATAACTCAGCGATGAGTTATGGTCAAGCGTCGGGCTTCTTTCCCCATCGCACCTCGGCGCTCGCTTTCCCGGCCCGACGCGCGATTTCTCTCCGTTGTTCGGGGGAGAGATTCTTGTTCCGAGCCTTCGCGCCCCTCGCACCGAGCATTACGGCTGCTGGATTCTTTCTCGTCGCCTTCTTTGCCATTCGTCCTATCTTAGCGCTGAATCATTTTACATGAAAAAAAACTATTGAATTATAACTTAGCGCTGAGTTAATATAGATCATGGCAGAATAGCTGCAAGTCTCCCCCGACGTGGCCACGTCGATCCGCGCCATAGGGTTGTGGGGATTAGCCCATAAAGGCCGAATAGGAGGAGTGCTGATGAATGCGGCATTCACGAGGCGGCTGGAAGCCTTGGAAAAGAGGCTCCTCCCTACTCAAGACTGCGACCGGCCTGCGCGTGAAACGGAATCATCGGTGAGCTTACTCGAACGTCTTGAAGCCGGGCGACGGCGCGTGGCAGAGGCGCGGGGGCGCCGAGGGTTGCCGCATCGGCTGAAGTCGAGCCGCGCGATGCTCAGGCGGGCGTCGAACGATTGTCGAAATCTTGCATGCCGGGCGCCACCGATCAGCATTGGCCCATCAGTCGTTGGTGGAGGCGCGCGGCTCGCCCTCCACGTCGGTCTCGGATTGAACGGACGTGAGGCGCGCGGTCGACTAGCGCGGAAAGCCAGATCTTCAACAGCTCTGCTTCGAATTCGCGGATGCCGTACTGGGTGTTGCCCTGGCTCGCGCCAGCGGTGTTGAGGAAGCCGATGGTTTTCGGCTGATCTCGCGGAGTCGCTGGTGAAACTCGACCTTCATCATCACGGGCCAGGAAAGATCCAGTGATCCCTGGGGCGCATCCACGATCCAAAACGGAATCGATGATCGAATTTCATGATCTAGTTGCGGGTGGATAAGCGGGATTTGTAGGGCGGTGTGTTGAGTCCGCGGCGTCCGCAGTTCGCGTCGTGCCCGGGTTCGGCTAACTTCGTAGCGGCTTCTTCTTGGCCTTCGGCGGCCTGCCCATCTTCTTGCGCCCCACCGGAATATCCCAATCGTGCTCTTTGCAGTTGGGGCACGTCGCCGGGCGGCCCGCGATTCGCTTGATCCAATGGTGGTGGCAGCGGCGGCAGCGGCAGATCATGCTGTCGGGAATGGACATCCCTCAGATGGTAAGGTAGTTCCTCCGTGCGGGTCAACCCAAAAAGAAATGCAAGGTTTCGCTTGATAATAACTAGCAACTCATGATAAGCTACTTATATGAACATCCGACCGACCCACACCGCCGCCACCTGCCCCGCCTGCAACACCGATTATGACCGCCTCCCGCTCGATTACGACGAAGACGGAATCGGCTACGCCATCCTGGATGTCCATCTCTGCGCCCACTCCACTTGCGGCAAACTGCTCTGCCCCTGCTGCGATCAATTCCACTGCGACGGCTGCGGCCACACCTTCTGCGCCGATCACCTGGTCTCAGTCGCGGACGGCACAGACCAACCGCTGCACTGCTGCCCGGCGTGCGCCGATGAGTGCGAACCGATGGAACTGCCCATCACTATGCCGCCCGCTTCCGAAACCCGGCCGCTGGCAATCCCGGCAACCGCCTGACGCGCGTTGCCGATGCCCCGCCGGACGGTGCTCACCACCCGTCCGGCCCTTCCCGAAGAGTTGGGGCCGAAACGCCGATAACGCGTCGGAGGAATCTAACATGGCAGCAGCCCAAGCAAACCGCCCACCGCGCGAAGTCGTGGACTTCCCGCCCAACGTCCCGGTAACCGTGGCCCTGAAATATGGCCAGGGCAAGATCGTCTCTTCGCAGTACGGAGAGCGCTTCATGTTCTCGCTCGTTGACGGCCGCGTGATGTTTCTCGATCCGGAAGTAGCCGGACAAATTGCCTCGCTCGGCATCAATGTCCGGGAATCGTTCTCGATCACCAAACAATCGGACGGCCGCAAAGATCCGCCCGTGTTCTGGCAAGTCGCGCGGATCAACGGCGAACAGCCGAACGGCACCTTGGTTGTACCGGCCCTCCCGGCGGCCCCCGCGATCCCAGCGATCCCCGCCAGCTCCACGCCCGAACCTGACCCACGAAAGCAGCCGGGCCGCGCCTTGATCCACGAAGCTAACACTCTCGTGGATGCATATGCTGAAGTGCTCCACCGGGCTCTCACAACCTACGAAGGCCGTGTCAAACCTGACGAAATTCGGGCGTTGCTCATCAGCGCGTATATACAGAGATCCAAGCTTTCGAGCGTGGCGTAGGGGCGCTTTGTTAAGTTTACCGGCCATTCGCGCTCCCGGAAGTCACCAACTGCTTTCAACGAATTCTCAATAGCTGAGACTGCCCGTCGCTAAGCCAAGCGGCGGGCTGTCCCAACCGATCCACCAATCATGCCCACCTCACGACAGCTCCGCTCGTTCCTCGCCTATGCAGTTTTGGACCGCAAGCCGCTGCGCCAGGCGAAGAGCGCTACACGCAACGGCCCGCCCCGCGACGAAGCTTACAAGGCCTGGATTCGCATGCTGCCCTGCCTCGGCTGCCACCGCGAAGGCCAGAGCGAAGCCGCCCATACCGGCACTGACGGCGGCATGTCGATGAAGGCATCGGACTATTCTTGCGTCCCCTTGTGTTCGGATTGCCACAGGCAAGCGCCCGGGGCGTACCACCGGATCGGCAAGCTTACGTTTGAGCGGGCGCATGGCGTGTGCCTCGCGGCGGAAGTGCGGCTGTTGAACGCCCTCTTCTTCCTTGCGGATTGAGTGAGTTCGTTAGGGGCGCGCCACGTCTTCAGGAGGGAGGCCGAATCGCGCTGAGGATTTGTTCTGTTCTGCAAGCATGCTACCTTCGATTGGCGTTGGGGAACCAGCTTACGACAGGGAGAGGCCCGAGACCCGGTTTGCGACCGCACGTGTATGACACGTGGGCCTGCCACTTACGAGCCGGCCGTCTGTTCCCGAATTGTAACCAGGGCGGCGCGAAGAGCATTGCCGGTTTGCCGTTTTCAAGAACGGGTCGAGGGAGGTTCAGCATATCGGCCGTTTGCTGCGTATTCCGGGGCAAGGCGAACAGCATTCCGGGGTGAAGCCGAACAGGATTCCGGGCTGATTCCGAACAGCATTCCGGGCGCAAGGCTGTGACCGAACCCATAACTTGGCCAGGCGTGGAAGCATAATTTGGCCGTAGGCGCCGCTGATGGTGCTTTCGTGTCCGTCGTGCCTCTCCCAACGAAATGTCTACCCGGGAAGCATAACGTGGCCGTGAGCGCGGGTAGGAAGCATATCGCGACCGAGAGCGCAAAAATCCTTGCTATTAATTCGTACGTAGGATATTATGCGCATATACCATGAGTAGCATAGGCGAGACAACCGAAGACGTTCGACGGTGGTTCGTCGGTGCTATTGCACGACTCTGGCCCGTGGCGGAGGGATCATTATCGTTACGCCGCTGCCCTTGCATCCGAGAGGGCTGTCCAGCGTGCGCTAAAGGGGAAGGCCATCCGAGCTACATCTTGTATGCGCGGAGGAGCGGAAAGCGTGTTTCTATTTATGTGCCCGAGGATCTTGCGCCGGACATCGAGAGCGCAATCCAGAACGGGCGCAAACTCCAACAATTGGTCAACGAAGCCGGCGTGCGGTACACCCAGGCAGTGAAGCGAGAACGAATGTCGCAATCCCGGAAGTGACGCCGCCCTTTTGGCCGCAAACTGGGCGGGAGGCGGACACATGCTGAACGAGACGGAACTATTGGTGTGGTTTCGGCGGCTGGTGATAACGGAACGAGCGCAAGCTGCGATTCGCCAAGTGCGATCCTCTGACCCGGCGAGACGTGTCGGAGGAGGTCGGCGCAATGTGACCGGCCGGTATCCGAGCAAGAAAATGGGCGTGACCATCCAGTTCGAGAGCCATCGCGTTGAACTGCCGGTCATATACGAGCTGGAGCATGACGCAGACGTCCTGGAATACTACGACCAGCCGCCATCGATCAAGCTGGATTATGAAAGTGCCAATGGAAAACGACTCGGGGTGCTGCACACGGCGGACTACTTCGTCCTTCGCAACGAGGGCGCCGGATGGATTGAGTGCAAAACAGACGAGGAGCTGACGCGGCTTTCGGAGCAAAATCCGAATCGATATCGTTTGCAGGACCGCTGGCGCTGCCCGCCAGGTGAGGCGTACGCCACACAGCTAGGATTGAAATATTTGGTTCGGGCGTCCTCCGAGATCGACTGGACATTTCAAGCCAATATTCAATTTCTCGAAGACTATCTGCGGGATGGCGGCGGTGTTCCGGTCGCCACTGCCGAACACGTGATCGCGCGGGCAGCATGTCAGCCGGGGATCAGCCTGGACGAGTTGTTCACCGCAGCCGGCGGTAGTTGGACCCGCGACGACGTGTACTCACTGATTGCAAGCGAACGGATCTACGTGGACTTAACGGATGCGCGCCTGAGTCAGCCCGACAAGGTGACGGTATTTCCGACGGCAGCGGCTGCAGAGTTGCACCGGGCAACTCCGCTCTTGCTCGCTGGCGCTTCTGATCCGTCGCGATCAGCTCTTGACGTGGGAAGCTTGATCAACTGGGATACCAGGCCATGGAAGATTGCGAATGTGGGCACCGCGACGGTGAGCCTGCTCGACGACCACGATAATCTGTCAGAGATCCCCTTGTGTACTTTCGAGGACCTCCTGAAACGCGGTAGGATGGCTCGGGTCGAAGCGACGTCCCGCACAAGTGGGCCTGCCCTCGAACGCGTATCGAAGGCGAGCGAGGAGGACCTCAAAGAAGCGAATCATCGGTGTGATTGCGTGTCCAGATTTCTTGCAGGGGCCAAGGCGGCCGACATCGGCGTGCCCGAGCGGACTCTTCGACGATGGGCAAGCGCATATCAACACGCCGAGCGGCAACTCGCAGCTGGGTTCATCGGCCTGCTGTCACGAATTGGCCAGAGAGGAAATCGGCGGAGCAAGTTACCGGATGCAACCCGCACGCTCATGATGGAGTTCGTTGAAAGCGATTACGAGACGCTAAAGCAAAAGACGAAACGCGCAAGTTGGCTCACACTTTGCCTCGCGTGCGAAAACAAAGGCATCATTGCCCCGAGCTTTAAGACCTTCAGCCTCGCCATACGCGAGCGCCCAGGGTACGCTCAAACGCTGAAGCGACAGGGACACCGCGCGGCCTACGCGTTGGAACCCTTTTACTGGGAGCTAGCGCTGCAAACCCCCCGTCACGGTGAACGGCCGATTGAGATCGGGCACATCGATCACACCGAGCTGGATTTGGAACTGGTCTCTGCGGACACCGGCCGTCCTCTGGGCCGGCCGTGGCTGACGCTCCTGGTGGACGCGTTTTCCCGACGAACCCTGGCCTTCTATCTCACGTTCGATCCTCCCAGTTACAGGTCCTGCATGATGGTGCTTAGGGAGTGCGTCCGACGACATGGTCGTTTACCGCAGATCCTCGTGGTCGATGGCGGCGCGGAGTTTAAGAGCACGTATTTCGAGACACTGCTGGCGCGTTATCAATGCATGAAGAAAACCAGGCCGCCCGCCAAGGCGAGATTCGGGTCAGTTTGTGAGCGCTTGTTCGGCACCACGAACACGCAATTCATCCACAACCTGAAGGGAAATACACAGATCACGCGAAACGTTCGGCAAGTGACGAAGTCGGTGAACCCGAAGACTCAGGCCGTCTGGACGCTCGATGATCTCCAGCAAACGTTGGCGGCTTATCTGTACGAAGTTTACGATTGCACAGACCACCCTGGGCTCGGCCAAACTCCACGAGCAGCATTTGAAACCGGGCTTGTGCTAACCGGCCACCGGCCCAGCCGCATCATCCCGTACGACCGCGAGTTCATCATCTATACCCTCCCGACCACACGCAGCGGGTCCGCGAAGGTGGACCGGACGCGCGGGGTCAAGCTGAATTATTTGTACTACTGGTGCCAGGGTTTCGACGACCCGGCTGTTCAGATGCAGACTCGTCAAGTCTCTGATAGTAGCCTCGGACTACAGGAGCGAAGGTGTAATCGCCTCCGGGATTCATCGCGCGTTAGCGGAACTCGATGGAATCCCTCGGACGAACAACAACGGCCATCCGTGAGTGGGTGGTCCTTCGAAACCTGTGAAAAACCAGTGAATACCAACCTGCGGGTGATGTCTTGATCATTGTCAATTGCCTTCATCTACTGGTCGCTCACGCCACGCTGCTGTGATTGGCCCTACACCACGGGGCATTCCATTCGTCTTTCGAAAAGGGATGGATCGACGGAGTCCGACGGCTGTTGTCAGGAGGAGCTGTCGCCGACATTGGCAGCATCTTCGCAATTGTGCATCATCACGAATGGAGTAGCTATGTCCGCAGCATGGCTTTTGCACACTGGCATGCGTTGCGCACCGCCGAATAGGCTCCCAGCAGTTTCCGGCAGTCGTCGCAGCCCACACGGACAGTGGGATACCTCAAAGCAAGCTTCACGGCTCAGCCGATTGCACTCGATAATCCCGGCCGAGTCTGCGCGCTTTTTTCCGGCATCTTGGAAAGGGCGCTCAAAAACCCCGACTACCGTGACTGTTATCGCAGTTAAGGTTTACAGGTCTGAGCATGTTCTCTTGCGCCATCCTCGATTGGGTTGCGGGCGGACTCGCGTCGGGTTCAGCCGGAACCGCAGGCGGAATAGGTAATTAGGTAAGCTAAGCGCGACGTGTATAATCTGTCTAATGCGAATCACGCGACCGGCGGTTGTCGCCCTTACCGCTGTGACACTGTTGCTGTGTTACGCAGGCACTATCCAGGGCATGGCCGGCCAGTGGGTTACCGACGAGGACATGGGGCACGGCGCCCTAGTTCCGTTGGTCGTACTTTGGATAGTGTGGAGGGAACGCGCGCAGTGGGGCGCCCTGCCCCGGCGGCCCACAAGGTGGGGATTTGCCATTCTGGGAGCAGGCGCCGCGATGCAGATACTGGCCCTGGTGGGGGGCGGTCTGTTTGCCGGTTCGGTTGCCCTCCTGGTATCGGTCGCGGGCGCGACCCTCTGCCTGGGCGGCTGGCCCTTGCTGCGTGCGTGGAGCTTCCCGTTTTTGTTGACGCTGTTCATGCTTCCAAAACTGGACATCGTCTACAGTCAGGTCACTCTCCCTCTGCAGCTACTGGCGAGCCGTCTGGCCGCCGGTCTGCTCTCGCTGGGAGGCGTGCACGTCGAGCTGGAGGGTAACATCCTGAATGTTGGCGGCCACCGCGTCGCCGTGGAGGAGGCCTGCAACGGAGTTCGCTACCTGCTTTCCCTGGGCTTTATTGGCGTGGTGTTCGCCTATATGGTCGATCCAAGACCATGGATGCGCGTCGCACTCCTGGTCTCGGTAGTTCCGATCGCGATCATTGCCAACGCCTGCCGGGTCGCCGCGTCGGCCTGGATTCCGCGGCTCGATTCGGGAATGCCGCACATGCTTTCCGGCGTATTTGTGTTCCTGGTGAGTCTGCTGGCTCTGGGGATGGCGCGTGAAGTCTTCGGCAGAGTTTACGGACGCTGCCATGGTTGAACGGCGCGCCATTCTGGTGCCACTATTCCTGGTCGCCCAGGGACTGTTGGCGTGGAGCGCGGCCCATCGCGAGACGCCGCCTGCTTTTCCGGATCTGGACCGCCTACCGGCCAATGCCGGAGAGTGGGGTTTCACCGGCGCGAACCAGACCGCACAGGACTTGCTGGAATCTCTGGGTCCTGATCGGCTGCTCGACCGGAACTACGTTTCCACCCCGACCGCCTTGATGGGCAATCTCTTTGTCGCCTGGTACCGCTCGCAGCTTGCCGGCAACCGGCAGCCTCATTCTCCGCAAATGTGTCTGCCGGGTTCCGGCTGGATGCCTATCCGGACCGGTGAAGTGACGCTGCACACCACTGCCGGACCCATCCGGGTGAATCGCTGGCTGGTGGCCAAGGGTCCGCAACGCGTGGCGGTGCTGTACTGGTATCAGAAGCCGCAGCGAGTCCTGGCCGGGGAGTGGACGGCCAAGTTCTGGCTGGGAGTCGACGCGCTACGCGACCGCCGCACCGACCTCGCGTTCGTTCGCGTCGTGGTGTGGTCGGCGGGCAGCGACGATGGCGCGCTCGCCGCCGGAGCGGACTTCGCCACCGCGGCCTACCCGCAACTGCGCGATGCGCTACCGCGCTGAGCGGAGGTCAGTTCTTGCAAGATGTGTCAGTTCCACCTCATTATCCGCATCAACCGATCACGCCCCTGATAGGCCGCGAGGCAGGCAAGTGCGATCGCCATAAGAACCAGCGTCGGCGGCGCGGGTGTAACTGGCGGCGCCTGCGGGGCGATGATGATCGCGCCGCAAGTGGTTGTCACTGCGGTAGACGCCGAGTCTGTGACACGGGCCGTGTAGTTGAACGTCCCCGCGGTAGTCGGCGTCCCGGTGATGGCGCCCGTGGACGTGTTGAGCGTCAGCACGGGCGGAAGACTGCCTGCACTGATCGCGTAGGTGTAGGGGGATAGCCCTCCGCCCGCCACTAGGGCCGAGACGTAGGGTTGGCCCACCTGCCCCGCCGTGAACGCGCAGCTCAGAGTCAGCGGCGCGCCGGAACCAACCGGCCCTCCGGGATTTGTGACTGCATTGCCGGCTAACGTAACTGCGCCAGTCCGCGCTAAGGCTCTGCCGTTTAGCACGGCGCCGGTTGTGAGCGTGATGGATGCCTGAGCCAGAATCGTTCCGGCGAAGAAGGTGGTAGTTCCGAGAGTCGCCGAGCTTCCGACCTGCCAGAAGACGTTGGAAGCCACGGCGCCATTGATCAGGTTCACCACACTGTTGCCGGCCGCCGTTGTGAGTGTACTCCCAGTCTGGATGATGAAGACAGCCCCCGAGTTGCCGTTGCCGTTGAGCGTAACGGTCCCGGTAATCCCCACCGAGGTCGCGTTACAGTAGACGCCCGGCAGAAGCGTCATCCCTCCGATATCCCCGGGGAGAGTGTTGCCGCCCGGGCATGGTCGTCCCGCAGCGTCGTTATATGCTGTGGTCAGGTCGCCTTGTGCGGTTGCTGCTGGCCCGCCGATGCTTGTAACACCACCAGTCACGATTCCGGGCGGAAAGCCTGTGACGGCGCTACCGGGGCTTAAGCCGAGATTCCCAGTCACTACGGTCGCGCCGGTGTTGGTGACGGTGGACCCGCCTAGAACCGCGAAGCTGCCAGCCGAGTTGAGAACCACCGGGGTCTGGGCCTGGAGGCCAAGACTAAGTGCCGTCAACAGCAAGGATATGTAGAGTGTCTTCATGTACGCTCCTGTGAGCCTCGCTTTCAAGTTTTGTTTTACAGGGTTTCGGCCATTGTATCCACAACCATCGCCGCTAGCATATACGGAATGTACTCAATAATACCAAGCTGCCGCTGCCGGCCTCGGTTCGTACAAAAAATAACCACAGGCTCGGGGCGGAGGGCCTCCCTGGCTGAAAATGAAGCGAGTCACTGCGACACGTCTTCAAAACGACACTTTCGCGTCTCTCGTCTAAATCGCGCGGACGGCCTTCCTGGAGGGGGTGGTCCAGTCAGCCAGGCGATTGCTGTCGCGAAGGTCGTTTCATGAGGTACATGAGGTCGAGTACCACCAAACCGCGGTTCACAGGTATTGCTTCCAATTTTGCAAAACTATCGGTAAATTGACAGCCAAAATGGAACCATAACGTGGCAGCCAGGGCCATTTAATGGTTCCAGTCACAAAGGCGAACACGGATTCCGGGCTGAAGCCGAACACTTTTTGGCTGACCCCGGAATGCTGTTCGGCTTGCGCCCGGAACGTTTTCCACAGGTAGACGGCGCTGGACATTGACGCCGGGTAAGGGACCCTTCCAGTAGGGAGAATCCATTGCCCGCGAGGAGAAAGTCCATGTAATGTGCCCTCCGCCGTTATGTGGCCGGACCGCGCCATCGGGAACGAATCAGGGGGAGCGGCTCCTTTTCGGCAACATAACGTTACAACGATTGGAGCCAGTCCAGCAGGGCGGCATCAGTTTGCCAGACGGGTTTGCGTGGAATCCTCTTCTCTGCGCCCCCAGGCAATGTGCACTTTTCCAGGGCTGCCTGCTTAGTGCGGATCGTGATTTCAGCGTAGCGATTGGTAGTCTCTAGGCTCGCGTGACCGAGCCAAGCGCGAATGACATTCACCTCCACGCCGGACTCCAGAA
>Ga0066788_10000211_pt1 | contig 11824 bp, 11 predicted proteins | sample OrgsoiDNA2013048_FD_70943 | JGI IMG/M metagenome (GOLD analysis project Ga0066788, IMG submission 70943) | Permafrost soil microbial communities from the Arctic, to analyse light accelerated degradation of dissolved organic matter (DOM) -... | ecosystem: Environmental > Terrestrial > Soil >... | reverse complement strand
GACGAGCTTCCTCTTCTGTTGGCGGAGGGCCTCGGTCAACATCCCGCCGAACTTACGAAGGCCGGCCTGGTTCGCGGCCTTCGTGTTGATGACCGTCACCGTCTCGGCGTTCCGATCGAGAATGTCGAGCAGCTCGAGCCATCCGTCCTTCTGTTCGAGATCGATGCAATGGCTGTCCACGTCGTTCTTGTATGCCTTCCAGACGTCGGGCGCGGACGTGTCCGTCTCGATGAGCAGGGGGGCGTTCTCGGCGGTGAGCAGGTAGTCCAGGAGCGCCATGGACAGCATGCTCTTCGCCGAGGCGAAGACGTTCCTTCGGTGGTGCCGCGACAAGGGGTGGACGAAGATCAACGCGTTCGAGCACGTGCAGGGCCTCGGTCGACGGCGGCGCGGGAAGCCTCAGCTCACCACGGACGAAGCCAGGAAGTTTCTGGCGAAGGCCTTGGAGCTCGCCGAGGACGATGATGACGGCGCGATCGCGGCGGCGATGGCGCTGCTCATGGGGATGCGGGCGTCGGAGATCGTCGAGCGAACGATCAGAAACCTCGACGACGATGGGCGGTTGCTGTGGATCACCGACGCGAAGACTCAGGCAGGTGTTCGGCGCCTTGAGGTTCCGCCTCAGCTTCAGGCGCACTTGCAGCGCATCGCCCGCGGCAAGGAACAGGGGGATCGCCTCTTTGGTCCCGGTGCCACCCGGTACTGGGTCCTCAGATCCGTTCAACGAATCTGCAAGGCGGCCGGCGTTCCGATTGTCCCCGCGCACGGCCTTCGCGGAACGCACGCGACCTTGGCCTCGGCCACGAGTCGTTCAGCACCACGGCACGGCACTACGCAAAGGCCGACGCGATCGAGGGAGCACAACAACAACGCGTGCTGGAAAAGTTCACGGTGGTTCACGGACGCCGCAGCGTTCCACCGCCAGTCGCGTAAGTACCGAGAATCAGTGCGGTCGGGGAGAGTCGAACTCCCACAATATTACTATCACCAGAACCTGAATCTGGCGCGTCTACCAGTTCCGCCACGACCGCTCGTGGTTACAGCTACTTGGGCTAGGTTTACCTTCTCAATTAGGGCCGGGACAGCGTGGGGACAATCCCCAGCGCGACAGACTTATCGCACTTGCCCGGCGACTCGGTCAAGACCGGCGTTCGCGACGGCCGAACGCCCTGAGTACGAGGAACTGATGACGGCTGCAAGCCTCGACGGGACACGACTGCGTCATCTCGGGACCGGGTCGGCGGGACCTAAATCAAGCCAAGCGCTCGTGGCACGGGATGGTGAAGTCAGGTGGTAACGCGATGTGGACGGTATATGCTCACATCCACTTCGCGTGAATAGTGAACGTGGGTGGGGGCGCCCATGGACTTGGGGAGGCCAGCCACGCACGTCAATGATTCGGTCAGGTCGGCGACGGTCGCGGACTGTAGGGGATACGGAACGTGGTGCACACGAGCCTCGCTCAAAGATCGGCCGTTCCACGCGTAGAGCAGGTAGCGCTCGATAAGGAAAAATTCCAGTGTCCCGGGCGCGGCGGCAGCCGCCGGTCCCGCCGGCCCATAGCGACCTCGAAACTCGCCCGAGCCCTTGGCATGCGTACGCCGACGGGACTCGTACACGATCGTCGGACTCGTGGGATCGCCGGTCACCTGCATGGACATCCGCGAGTAGAAGTACGGTAGCCCATATGTCAGACGTGCCGCCACCACAGCGAGATGGCTGGCAGCGTCGAGACTGAAGAACCAGACGCCGGGAGAACGGCCGTTGCGATGGACGTAGGTGCGAAGATTGAGCTCATGAAACTTCGGAACGAGCGGCAGCGCGAAGCTGGCCGTCTGTGAAAGCGAGATGGTGAACGGGACGATGCCGACGTAGGCGACGCCGCCGAAGGTGTCGGGCTCCAAACCTGGCGGCAAGAGATGCGAGACGGCGTCGTGATCGACCGGCCAATGGAGAAAACCGAGATGACGCCAGAGCTGACGCATGACGGGTCGCTCGGCGGGCTCTGCCCGGCCGCGCAGCCGGTCGTCGACGGTGGGCTCGGTGGTCATGGCTCTGGAGTCCCCTTCGAGGGAGGCGTCCACTGAATCAAGTTACGGCCCCCCGCGGGCTACGGGGCCAGCACCAACGTGAAATCGAATGTGATGTGCCCGAGGACGGGACGACCACGTTGGCGGTCGCGGGCGGGTTTCCGTCGCCGGTGTGCCCGTACCAGCCACGGTAGTCACCCGTCGTCGAAGACGTGCCGCCCGAGCTGTCGACGTCGACCACGCCCAGCAGAAAATAAGTCCCCGCCACGACCCCACCGATCGAGTACGACAGCGTCGACGTGCCGTTGGTCGTGCCGGTTTGCTCTCCGATGGTAGGTCCCGTCAGGCCGCTCACGATGCGCACGAAGAAACGCTTGCCGCTGGCCATTCCGGGCAGGGTCAACGTTCCCTTCACTGTGGCGCCCGCAGCGTCCTGGTTCGATTCGCCACATGCCGTGGAAAGAACCAAAATGAGGACCATCACCCCCGCTTCGAACCGCTGCCGCCACATGACGCGACCGCCAGCCTATTACACCTCAGCCGGGACAGCGACTACCGCGGCTGGTACGGGCACACCGGCGACAGAGGTCTGGAACGCCCTGCTTCAGAGGCTGATCTATTGCGAGCTTTTGCCTTTGGAAGGTGTCTCGAAAAGGCCTGTGAGAAGACGCCGTGTGGTGAGGACGCATCGCACGTGGCCAACAGCTACTTTGAGCTGGGAAAGATCACGAGAGACGGAGTGTATGAGGAATTCACGAAACTCGCCGAAGCCGAGTCCGTTGAAGCGGCCAAGCCTACGATAGTCGGGGGCCACAATCTGGCCATCATGGCGTGCCTGGAGTTTTACGAATCGGCCAAGCTGAAGCAGCTCGCGCAGAGGGCAACCTCGCGCCCGAAGAAAGCACCGTGATACCGTCCCGCGCTTCTTGGCCGAAGTTCTGTCCTTGTTTTCCCCCGCGAAGGAATCGAGGGGGCCGGAAGGGGTGGGCCCCCGCCGGAGTTGACATATTCCGAGGGCCGCGACGGGCTTTGAGAGCACTGACCTCAATGTGCTCCGCGGCACCAAAGATAAGTGGCTATACCCCTTTTGGAAGGGGCTGGGCGGCAGAAACGGGCGCTTTTTCCGCGCTGTCGCCGCCGGGGGCAAAATCCGAGTCCGAGGACCTGCCGTATACTGGGTTCGTGAGCGAGGATCTAAAAAGAGCCTGGCTGGCGCACTACGGCGCGCCCCTCTACGGCGAGAGCATGCTCTCGGGGCGCGACGCGCCCGATCTGGAGAGGCTCGTCGTCGACGCCCTGGCTCTCGGTCGTCGAGACCCGTCGGTGGCGCGCGCGCTCCCTGTGCTCCTGTGGAGGCGGCGCGGCGACCTTGACATGGCCAAGTTGCGTGGGCTCGCAGGCGCCAGGGGCCGCGAGCGCACCGTGGGGTTCTTCCTGGACCTCGCGGCGAGGCTCTCCGGCGATCGCCGCCTCCGGAGTACGGCGGCGGCTCTCCGACCGCCGTCGCCATTTCCACGGACGAACTTCTTCACGAACCACCGAGGGCCGCTCGCGCGCGCTCTGGCCGAGGAAAACACGCCGCCCGTGGCGCAGTCCTGGGGCTACCGCATGAATATGGGCATGGACGCGTTCGAGACCTTGTTCGCCAAGGCGAAGGCCACGCCGCGTGGTGCACCACGTCCAACATGACGCCCGGCCTCGCAAGCTCTCCGCTCCTGATCGCGGCGATCGCGCTGGGAGCACTTGGCGCCTTGATGGTTCTTGCCGGCCTCTTCGCCTTGTTCGGCCTCTATCCGGTGCGGTTCGTGGTGCGAACGCTTGTCGGGCTGTTGCTCTTGTCGCTGGCGGCAACGATCGGAGCCATCGCCGTCGGCGTGCAGGGCTATCAGGCGCTGACGCGCGAGGAAATCGCGGCCCGTCTATTCGTTCGGCCCACCGATCCGCAACGCTTCGCGGCCACGGTTCGCTTTGCGAATGGTCGCGAGGAGACCTTCGATGTCGCTGGCGACGAAATCTACGTCGACGCCCACATCCTGAAATGGAAGTCGCTGGCGAACCTGCTGGGCCTGCACACCGCCTACGAGCTCAACCGGTTGGCGGGACGCTACCGCGATATCGGGCAGGAGCGCTCCGCGGTCAGAACCGTGTATTCGCTCGGCCCCGAACGACCGATCCATCTGTTCGAGATCCGACAGGGCAACGCTTTCCTGGCGCCGCTCCTCGATGCCGACTATGGCTCGGCGACGTTCGTCCCGGTGACGCGACCGGCGGAGTGGGAGCTGCGCGTCTCCACGACGGGTCTCATGATGCGCGAGGTGAGCCCCCGCCGATGACCGAGCGTTTTGCCCCGTCCCGGACAAACCCGGTCCTGCGCGGTTGGGTGAACTGCTTTCGTGTCGGCAACTCGGGTCGAGTATTCGACAAGGTCGAACACCTCATCGAGTGCGGATTCGAATACGACGTCGACTTCCAGTCCGTTGCGATCCAGAAAATGATGTTCTCGGCGGACGACCGATTGATCCGTCACGGCTCGACGTAGCGCCACAATCCCTGATCCCACATCAGCCCCACGAAGATGTTCCGCGTGCCGTCGCTGGTCACGACCACGCCATTGGGGCCGATCACAAGCTCGCCGGGCACACTGGCGGTGGACCAGGTTGTCCCGGGCTGGGGCGCGGTCTCGAACTGGGTGCCCAGGTCGCAACCGGCGCAGGCCCAGGCGTACATCGCGTAAACGTTCTTCGATGTTCCCCACACCACGGCTTCGGGCGTTCGCCCGCTGTCGACGCGCGACCAGCTGGCGCCGAGATCGGTGCTGCGGTAAACGCCCTGCCCATCTGGACCGTTGGTGCCGGCGACAAACAGGGCCCGGCCGCTCTGGAAGATCTGCGAGCTCCCGTGCGGGTGCTGCAGGCCCGCGAGCCCGGTCGGGATGGTCCAGCTTGCCCCCTTGTCGGTCGTCATCACGGGGCTGCCGCCGTTCTGCGCGATCGCGAACCAGGTCCGCCGCGTGGTCGCCGCGTTGCCGGTGTCGATGAAATACGGATACCAGGAGATGCCGCCCGAGGGGAAGCCGGCCCCGCCGACCGCCTGCCAGGTGGCGCCGGCGTCGCTGGATTCGACGATGCCGTCGGCCTCGTGAAGGCCGCTGATCAGGTGTGTGGCATCGGTGGGATCGACCTTGAGCGAATAGAGGCTGACAGTGAGAGGGGTCTGGGCGAACGTCATCCCTCCGTCGACGGACTTGTAGATGGTGTTGTAGCCGGCGGCCCAGATCGTCGCTGGGGTCGTCCCCGCCACCGCGATCACCGCGCCGCGCGGGACGTCGGGGAGCGTGTTGTTGATCCGCGTCCAGGTGTAGCCGTAGTCCGGCGACTTCCAGAGGCCCGCGCTGCTGCCGCCGACATAAAGATCGCTCGGCCGCGCCGGATCACCGACGATGCTACCTGGGCCAAACACGTTGGCAGTCGGGCGGAGAACCGAGGCGAGCAGGTCGGGGGGCGTGACGTTTATCCAGACACCCGGAGGGCAGGTGCCCGCCGCGACGCAGGGATCGGGAGACAGCGGGCCGACATCGGGCCCGACATCGTGGCTGACATCGTGGGTGACATCGGGACCGCCACCCGCGTCGCCAGGGCCCACAGCCGGGTTCTTGGCAGCGCTGCAAGCGAAGAGCAGGCACAGCACCACGGCAACACCGCCAGCACCCCACACCCCGCCCGAGCGCGACATCCTGTCCATCATCATACCGCGCCTCACGCCCGGCCGCGGCGACAGATTCCGTTGGCATGCCGGCCAGCGCACACATCGGGCGGTTGCCGGCTCGCGCCAGTGCCGTTGGAGCCCAGGCGTGCGCTGGTCGGCGCCTGCCGGAGTGGCCCTCGTGACCACCCAGCAAATCCTCCGCCTCAATAGACGCGCACGAGCGCCGCGCTCGCGGGTGGCACCAGCAGCGAAACGGTGTTCCCCGAAGTGGCGAGCGGATACGGAGGCCTTGGCGTCCAGGTACCGTTCGCCGAGATGGCCGCACCGCCGAGGGTAATGCCACTGGTCGCCATCAGCGAGGCCGAAGGGGGGCCCTGAAGGTAGGTCGCGGTCGCGCTCTTTGCAGCGATGCCCACGTCCAACGTCACGCGCACGCCGATCATGGGGTCTTTGTTGTCGAGAACGACGCTGGTCGTTCCGTCCGCGAGACCGAGCGAATAGGCGGTGAAGTCGATCACGACCGCGCCCCCGCCCGCGGTCGTGCTCGCGGTCGTGGCGAAGGCCGGACCCGTGCCGGCCCGCGAGAACAGCAGCATGCCGTAAAAGAGGGGTGCGGCGCCCGTGACGACACCCAAGTCTTCCTGGATGGGTGAATAGATGAACGGGGTCGATCCGTCCATGCCGGCCTCTCCGCCGTGGAAGTTGACTCCGCTCGCGCCGTACTTGGCGCTGGTGAAGAAGAAATCCAGCGACCAAAGCGCCGAGATGAGCGCGTCGCTGAGGCCGGGCTGGCCGTGACCAGAGAACGTGTTGCACTCTCCCACTCGAAATCCGTCCGGGATGTGATTGGTGGTGGCGGCGGTCGACATCACCTGAAGCATCTCGATGAGGCCCTGTCCCGAGGTGATCGGGAAGGGATCGGGGGTCAGCAGCTTGCCGAGGCTCGCGGAGGCGGTGTTGGCCGTGCCCGCATAGTAGTGCTGGGTCAACAGGATCAGGTTGTTGCCTGCTTCATCCTGCGCGAAAGGCGTCGAAAGAGACGTCTGGTCACCGCCGCCGCCCGCGGGGCCCACCAGGTGGGCGCCCGGATTGGTGGCGAGAATGGCGGCCGCGAAGGCCTCCCACTTCGGCTTCAAGGCCGCCCAGGTCCCAAATCGGTTGATCTCGTTGCCTATCTCGAAGCCGTAGAGGCTCGCACCGAGCTTGGTCGTCACATACGTTGCTTCGGCCGCCGAGCTCGCGGGTGTGGCCGAATCGAAGTTGACGCCGTAGATGACCCTGGCCTGGGTCGCATTCAGGAACTCTGCCAGGCCGTCCACCATCGCCGTGCCGATGCTGTGAGAGTAGGGGGGGCCGCCGGGGCCTGGCGGGGCGCTTGGAACCCACGTGCACTTGTCCACGTCGTCCGCCCCAATGCGAATGACCGTGGGCCCGAGCAAGTTGAAGAGCCCGATCATCGCCGCGTTCTTGCCGGTGAAGGTGCCGTTCGTCAGATGGGTCTTCTCGAAGCTGAATCCCGCGAAGCCCTGGCCTATCCGACCCGCGGCCTGCGCGCGGTTCACGCTCACCTGTCCCGAGATCGTCAGACCTGAAAAGGGAGGCCCCCCTGCGACGCCGCCTCCGCCCCTCATCGAGCCGCCGGACAACATGCCGGCGCTGCCACCCGGAGAACCCCCGGCCGGCGAGGAACCCCCGGACGCCGAGCCGCCCGACGCGGCCCCCGCGCTGCCGCCCGACGCGCTACGACCCGGGGCGGTGCCACCCGGCTCGCTCCCGCCCGACGAGCTGCCGCCCGACGACGATCGAGCGGACGCCGAGCCGCCCGATGCGGTACCAGTCGCTCCTCCGGAGGACGATGGTTGCGAAGGCGAGCCCCCCGAATCGGACCCGCCTGACGCCGACCCCCCTGCCGAGGTCACGGCTCCGCCAGAGCCGTGGTTCGACGAAGCGGGCCTGGAGGCCGAGCTTCCACAGCCGCTCGCAACGAAGACCACGAAGAGGGTCGAGGGCACGGACGGCCAAACATGTCTTGGCGGCGTTGTCATTGGGTTGGCCCGATCTTGGAGTGGCGTGCGTCTCCGTCCGGGGGACTCCAGGGTCGTGGCAGTCGCCGAAAGACGATGCCCCTAATTCGTGGGGGCAGTGAGCTCAAGGGCCATTAGCCGCCCCCAAAAATGTCGCCGATCAGAAACGCGACGTCAACTCCGGCCGCTCCGGGCCCTGCCGTTCCTCGCTTCGCGGGCTACAGGACCGGAGTCATCGCCGGCGACAACAGGTGCACGATCGGGACCTCGGTCACCAACCAGACCTCCACCCAGGTCCAGGACTGACCTCGACGGAAGGGGCACGCTCATCGACGTGACCGACGCGACCAGCAGACCCCGCGGCTGCGCTTCAGCGCGCTGACCGGCGTCATTGCCATGACAGAGACGCTGCCGCTCGAAAGCGCCGCGGACGCCTACGCCAAGATGCTGGCCGGCAAGCCGCGTTTCCGCATGGTTCTGACCATGAATGACCCGGATTCGAGGGCCTCCGCACGATGAAATCGTCCCAGGCATAGGCGGACGCCGTTGTTGCCGTCGCGGGTCATCGCGATGAAGTCACTGAGCTGCTCAAGTTGGGTCAAGCCTTTGCGCGCGCACCGTGGTTGGGCCAAGAGAACGCCGTCAGGGTGGCGGCAGGCGAGGCGGGGCAAGGGCGGCAGCAGGGCTGACCCGGGTGGCTCCCTGCAACCCGCAGCCTTCGGGCTGGCCGTGGTCGCAAGTTGCAACCAGGTCGAGGAATTGACCGTATTGAAACGGGTCTGACGGCGCCGACGGGGTTGGTCGAAGAGCGCTCTCTCAGGCGAACGCGAAGGGCACGGGCCTTGCTGACCCAGAAGGACATGGAAACCCTCACCTCGTCGGAGTCTTCCTATCCTCGTGCTCGACCGGGCGAAGAGCGTAGAAGGAATCTCGCCGACCTCCTGCGCGCGACCTACGATGGCAGGCGGCTGGCCTGGTTTCGGCGGGTGCTCGGGGCGCTCCTCATCATCACCGGGGCTCCGGCAATCGTGCTCATCGAGTGCGGCAGCCCGATATTCAAAAGAGCCACCATGATCCTGGCGCTGATCTGGCTGTGCCTGGTGTTGCCCATGGTCCGGCTGCTCTGCCTGGAGTGGCGGAACACCCGCCTGACGGAGCGTCTTCGTGTGCTCGTTTACTCGGATGACCACGGCGGATGACCGCCGGATACTTGGGGCCTTGCCCGTCACCGCCGGGCTTCAGCGGGTGGCCGCGAAACCCTCCTTGGCGAGGGCTTCCTGGAGGGACAGCAGATCTTGATCCGCCGCGGCGGTCACGCCTGGCTTTTGCCGCAACGAAAGCTCGAGTGAGCGGACATTGCTGTTGCGGCGCGAGAGCTTGACGATCTCCTTCGATATCTCCTGGAATCGATCGAACGCGGCCACGGCGGCGGCCAGGTCCGAGCGACCCTGGATCTCGACCAAAGCTTCCAGAGTCGTGACCCCCTGTCTGGCTCCCGCTTGCAAGGTGTCCATCTGTTTTTCCAGCTCGGTCATCACGGAATCCTGGGATTCGGCGATGTGGGGCGCCTGAAGGACCTGGATCTCCCGGACCGCCAGCACGGCTTTGGTAATCGCCGATTCCAGGCGGCAACGATCTGCGGCGCGCACAGCCCCCAGCTTCTCGAGCGAATCGCGGAATGAGTCGGCTGCCTGGCGGGCGGGCCCAAAGGACAGGCGCTGAGCCTTGAGATTGGTGTTCTCGACCGCCAGCTCCAGGATGGCACGATCGATCTTCTCGTACTCGGCGAAGTGCTTCTTGAACTCGTTCAAGAAGCCGATCTCGGCGGGAAAGGCCAGGCTGCGCAGATGCGGTTCCAGCGCCACCAGATCGGCCTCGAGGGCGCCCTTGTTTCGGTCGACCTCGCGCGCGAAGGCGATCGATGCCTCGTCGGTATCCGCCATCACGGCGCGGTTCGAAGCGTCCGAGCCCTTGTTGAACTGAAATCGGACGTCTGCCGCCAGTCGTCGAGCTTCGGTCAGCTCGGTCAGGACGGCGTCCGGTCCACCGCGGCAGCCAGCGCCGACTCCGACTGATACGAGGGCTGCGGCGGCCAGGAAGCGGCCTGGGGCGCGGGCGGCTCTTGAGATCGTTGGGGCTGGTGGGGCGGCTCTCCGTACCGCGACAGCGACCGTTCCGAGCGAGTCGAGCATACGCGACGGTAGCACGACCCGGGCGGTCGGGCGCGGCAGCCTCAGAGATCCCTGGGGTAAGCAGCGGGTGGGGTTCACGGCCACCGCGACCATCGACCGCAAGGAATTCGGCGTCACCTTCAACCAGTTGCTGGACCACGGCGGCCTCGCGCTCGGCGAGAAGGTGGCCATCACCATCGACGTTGAGGCCGTTCACGCGGCTGGTGCTCAGGCCGCCTGAGCGCGAGCTACGGCCGGTCCTGGCATTCCGGACCAGATCCTGACCCCGCTTCTGGGCCGCCGAGCGGCGGCCGCGGCTGATGGGTACCCCCCTTTCCCCCTGGCCTGTGGCAATCTCCCATTCAAAAGATGGGGAAGACGCTCCGGGAGAGGTTCCGCCGCGGGGGTTGGCCGCGCCGGCTAACAATCGGCGCGGCGGCCTCGCTGGTGCTGTTTGCGTTGATCGGATTCGTGGTCGTCCCTCCGATCGTCAAGCATCTGGCCGAGAAACAATTGAGCGATCTGCTTGGGCGCAAGGTGGAGATCGCTCGGGTCCGGATGAATCCGTTCGCGCTCTCGCTGAGCATCGAGGGATTCCAGATCTACGAGGCGGATGCGATCACGTCGTTCGTCGGGTTCCGGCGCCTCTACGTCAACGCCCAGCTTTCGTCGGTCTACCGGCGCGCTCCGGTCATCAAGGAGATCAGCCTGGAGTCACCGCGCATCCGCGTGGTGCGCCTCAAGGCCACCCCCGACGCCTGGGCCGACACAGCCGCCTACAACTTCTCGGATATCCTGGCGCGTCTGGCGGCGCGGCCCAGCGCGCCCCGACCCCCGCCCGATCCCGACGCGCCCGCGCCGCGATTTTCGTTCAACAACATCCGGCTCACCGACGGAGCCATCACCTTCGAGGATCGCCCGCTTGGCAGCCGCCACGAGGTCACCGTGCTGGCGGTCGGCGTCCCCTTCGTCTCGACCCTGCCGGTCTACCTGGATTCGTTCGTCGAGCCGGGTTTGAGCGTACGGGTGGACGGGACGCCGTTCGTCCTGGCGGGACGCACCAAGCCGTTCACGGATTCGCTCGAGACGCTCCTCGAGCTGCGCCTGGACGCGCTCGATCTGACCAAGTACGTGCCGTTCGTGCCCCTGGCGCTGCCTTTCGCGGTCGAGTCTGCGCGCTTGACGCTGGCCCTGGATCTCTCGTTCGTTCGTCCGCGAATCGACGCCCCCAGCCTGAGGCTGAAGGGTCGGGTGGCGCTCGAGGGGCTGGATGTTCGGGAGAAGCGCCCCGCAGGCTCGCCGATCTCTCTGGTCAGCCTGACCAAGCTCGACCTCGAGCTCGGGGATTCGGACGTGACGGCCCAGAGCTTCAAGGTGGAGAAGGTCCTGTTGTCGGGACTCGACGTGCACCTTCGCCGGCTGCGCGACGGCAGCTTCAACCTCGAGCACATGTTGCCGGTCGCGCCGAAGCCTCCGTCCGGCACGACGTCCGCCAGCACGGCTGCAGCGCGTCCACGTCCTCCGCGGCCACACGGACCGAGCGCCCCCCCGTCCGCGACGTCGTCGGTTGGCCCGCGGTTCAGCGTGGCCGCCTTCACGCTCGAGAAGGCGGCCGTGCACTTTCGAGACGAGACGGTGAGTCCCGCGTTCCTGAGCGAGGTGCGGGACATCGGCGTCTCGGTGCGGGGCCTTTCCAATTCCCCGGGTGTGTCGGCGCAGATGAAGGTGGGCCTGCGCGCGGTTCCCGGCGGCGTGCTCACGCAGGAGGGCGTGCTGCGCTTGACACCGCTCGCGGCCAGCGGCACCGTCACCTTGTCCGGCATCGAGCCGGGCCGCTTCGGGCCCTACACGCGCGATATGGTGGCCTTCGACATCGTCAAGGGCCGGCTCCGAC
>Ga0066788_10000210_pt1 | contig 11849 bp, 10 predicted proteins | sample OrgsoiDNA2013048_FD_70943 | JGI IMG/M metagenome (GOLD analysis project Ga0066788, IMG submission 70943) | Permafrost soil microbial communities from the Arctic, to analyse light accelerated degradation of dissolved organic matter (DOM) -... | ecosystem: Environmental > Terrestrial > Soil >... | reverse complement strand
CGAACAGAAGGGCTGCTCCGCCATCGACTATGTGGCGGCGACCAACCGACTGTACGTGTCCTGCCAGGGGGGCCCCTTCAACGACCCCGATGCCGTCGCGACCTCGGCGCTCGTCGAGATCGATCTGTCGGGCGAGAGGCCCAGCCTCGGACGCAGCGTGCTCGCGAGCACGCTTGGAGCCACCCCGATCAACCTGTCATCCGTCGCGGTGCTGGGGGAGACCGCCTTCGTGGGAACCTGGGGAGCCCTCGATCCTTCCACCAACGCCATGACCACTCCGGATAGGTTTTATGCCGTCGCGCTCGGGACCGGAGCTGCCGCCCTGTTGCTGGAGGGGGGAGCCTTCAACTTCGGGCGCGCCAACGTCGATTCTGTGCGCAAGAAGGTCTTTCTCCCCGACGGTGACGCCGCCAAGCCGCGCGTGCATGTATTCGACGGATCGGGCGATCCGATCGTCGCAGCCGAATCCTTCGACGCGGATCCGGCCGCGCACCTTCCCCCGCGCGAGATCGCCTGGTATTGACGCGCGATGGAGAGCAGGGACGACCGGGGTCGGGGACTCAACCAGGCCGGTGGCTGTTCGGTGGACTGGACCTGGCTAAAGGGGGAGCGGATCGCCTCCGTGGAAAATGGACTGGAGACGCTGACCATCACCTTCGAGAGCGGACGGGTCTTCACCGTGCGCGCGCTGCTGTGGCAGGGCAAGCCCTTCCTGGCCTTCGATCCTGTCCAACCCCCGGCTTTCCAACCCACGCCCCGGCAACCCCCGGGGTGATGGGCGGTCCGTCGCGCCAGGCGGGTCAGCTCTGGAGGGCGGCCAGCAAGGCGAGCACGCTCTGGCGGGCATCCCCGAACAGCATCAGCGTGTTGTCGCGGTAGGCAAGCGGGTTGTCGACTCCCGCATAGCCCGCGGACATGCTGCGCTTGAGCATCACCACATGCGCGGCCTTCCAGACCTCGATCACCGGCATCCCGTAGATGGGGCTGCTGGTGTCGTCGAGCGCGCTCGGGTTCACGATGTCGTTGGCGCCGATCACCATCACCACGTCGGTGTGGGGGAGCTCGGGGTTGACCTCCTCCATCTCCTTGACGATCTCGTACGAGACGTTGGCCTCGGCGAGCAGCACGTTCATGTGTCCGGGCAGCCGACCCGCCACGGGATGGATGGCGTACTCGACCTTGATTCCCTTGGCGATCAGGAATGAGGAGATCTCCTTGACCGCATGCTGGGCCTGAGCCACCGCCATCCCGTAGCCGGGGACGATGACGACCCGGTGCGCAGCCAGCAGCAGCCGGGCTACCTCCGCGACCGACGTCTCGTGGACCACGCCGGCGGGCGCGCTTCCGGCCGCGGTTCCCTTGGCCTTGGGCCCCGACGGTGCCGCCCCGAACCCTCCAAAGACCACGTTCCAGATGGACCGGTTCATGGCCCGGCACATGATGGTGCTCAGAATTGCGCCTGAGCTGCCCACCAGCGCCCCGGTCACGATCAGCAAGTCGTTGGACAGCATGAACCCGGCCGCCGCCGCCGCCCATCCCGAGTAGCTGTTGAGCAGCGAGACCACCACCGGCATGTCACCACCGCCGATGGCCATCACCAGGTGCACGCCCAGCACCAGAGCCAGCGCCGTCATCGACAGGAGCAGCGTCATGCCATGCTCGCCCGGATCGTTCACGAACATCACACCGAGTACGATGGAAGCACCAACCAGCAGGCCGTTGAGAGCATGCCGACCGGGCAGCATGAGGGGGCGGCTTCCCACCAGGCCACGCAGCTTGGTGAAGGCGATCACCGAGCCGCTGAAGGTCACGGCGCCCACGAATACGCCCACGAAGATCTCGATCAGGTGAGCCGTGCCGCGCCCCCCGTCCCCGGCTTCGCTCTGCAGCGTCGTCGCGATTCCGACCAGCACGGCAGCCGCCCCCACGAAGCTGTGCAGCATGGCCACCAGCTCGGGCATCGAGGTCATGGCCACGCGCGACGCGACCAGCGCTCCCACCGCACCCCCTCCGATCAGCGCGGCCGCCAGCAGAAAAATGGCTTGCCCCCCTGTGGCGACGGGCGCCCCGGCCCCGGCCCCGGCCCCGGCCCCGGCCGGAAGGAGGTTGCTCATCACCAGCGCCCCGCCCGTCACGACGACCGCCAGAGCCATCCCCAGCATGCCGAGGAGATTCCCGCCCCGGGCACTCTGCTGGTTCGATAGACCGCGCAGGCTCAATATGAAGAGCATGCTGGCGCCCAGGTAGCTTATCCCGCGGAGCGCGCTCAGAAATCCCAGCGTCATCAGGTACCTGTCATCCGAGTGCCTATTTCCGAGTGCCTATTTCGGGGTGCCTATTTGCGGAACATGCGCAGCATGCGCTGGGTGACGAGGAAGCCGCCCGCCACGTTGACGGAGGCGAGCAGGATGGCGGCGGTCGCCAGCAGGTCGGCGGTCAACCCGGCCCCGCTGCCGAGCACCACCATGCCACCGACCAGGATGATGCCGCTGATGGCGTTGGTGACGCTCATGAGGGGAGTGTGCAACGCGGGCGCGACGTTCCAGATGACGTGCCAGCCAACCACGCACGCCAGCAAGAAGACCGTCAGGTGCTGCACGAGCTCCGGCGGCCCTGCCAGACCGGCGAACGCCAGCAGCGCAATCACCATCGCGAGGCCGATGCGTCCGCCCACGCCCTTCTTCTTGTTCTTGCTGCCTGGAGAGGGCGGGCTCTTGCCGACCGACCCGGCCAGAGCTGGAGGTGATGCTCCTCCGGTTCCGCCTGATGTCGGCGCGGGCACCGCTGCCGCTGTACGCGCCGGGGCGGATGCGCCCGCTGGGAGCGACGCTCCCACTGCGGACGCCGCTGGCGGCGCCGGAGGGGTTGCCTTGGGTCGCGCCGGCGCGGGCCACATCAGCTCACCGTCCTTCAGGATGAGCGCGCCTCGGTGGATCTCGTCCTCCAGATCCAGCACGAAGCCCTTTCCCTTGGGGAACAGCGACTCGACCAGGTTGTAGATCGTGGTCGCGTAGAGATCGCTCGACTGCCGGGCCATGCGACTCGGCAGATCCGTGTAGCCGATCAACGTGACGCCGAACTTTTCCACCACGGCGTCTCGTTCCGTCAAAGGGCAGTTGCCGCCCTGTTCGGCCGCCATGTCGACGATCACCGATCCCCGCCGCATGGCCTTGACGGCATCGACCGTGAGCAACTGGGGCGCCGGTTTGCCCGGGATCAACGCGGTCGAGATCACCAGATCCGATTCGCGAGCGTTTCCGGCGATGAGAGCTTGCTCGGCTGCCAGGTAGGTCTGGCTCATCTCCTTGGCGTAACCGCCCTGGCCCTCTCCCTCCTCCTTGAAATCGAATTCGACGAAGGACGCGCCCAGGCTCTCGACCTGCTCTCGCGCCGCGGCCCGCGTGTCGAAGGCCTTGACCACCGCACCGAGGCCCCGTGCGGCGGCGATGGCCGCCAGGCCCGCCACGCCCGCGCCCAGCACCAGCACCTGGGCGGGTTTGGCTCGACCCGCCGCCGTGATCTGACCTGGAAGAAAACGCCCATAGTGGTTGGCAGCCTCCAGCACCGCGCGGTAGCCCGCGATGTTGGCCATCGCCGAGAGGGCATCCATGCGCTGCGCCCGCGTGATGCGCGGGACCGCATCCATCGCCAGCACCGTGGCCTTGCGGGCCGACAATCTGTCGAGGAGTGGCTTGTTCTGGGCTGGCCACACGAACCCGATGAGGACCGCGCCGAGCTTGAGGGCGTCGACCTCGGCCGGCTCGGGCGGCCTGACCTTCAAGATCACGTCGGCCTCGCCGAGGAGGCCCGCCGCGGTCGGGACGATCCGCGTGCCCACGTCGGCATAGTTGGCGTCGCTGTATCCAGCCGGCTCGCCGGCGCCGGTCTCCACCAGCACCTCCAGCCCGAGCTTGATCAGCTTGATGACGGTCTCGGGCGTGGCTGCCACGCGACGCTCGCGCGGGGAGATCTCTCTGGGTATGCCGACCTTCATGATTGTGCGAGCGGCGGCGCCTCAGCGCCGGGCCGGATCTCGGGCCGCGACGTGTGACGTCAACACTTCGGTGACCCGCCCATTTCCATGGGCGGGCAGGATACCGAGAACCGCGCGCCTGTCCAATGGACAGAACACCTGATCACGGCTTCGCAATCACCTCGGTCGCGTGCTACAAACCATGCGGAGGTCATGTTCATGAAGAAGCTGATTTTAGCGACCGTTTCGGTTTTTGGATTGTCGGTGCTGGGCTCGGCCGCCCAGGCCTGCGACGGGATGAAGAGTCGGGCCAAGGGGGACAAGTCCGATCAGTCGGATCACTCGACCGCGGCCGTGAAGAAAGACGCTAAGACGGGGACCAAGGCGGATCAGAAGTCCTAGCAGCCAGCCCTTCATGCGCTCTCGACCTGTCCCGAGGTCGTGCGGCTGGGGTTGGCTTCGGCCTCGAGGGTCACGGCCAGGTCAGGTTCGGTCTGGCTCTCCGCCTCGGTGTCATTGACCGGGCGACTGCCCGGCTCGGCCTGCGTGTTTCTCGACCCTGACAGGGGCAAGACCTCGATCTCGTGAAACACGCCGTAGTCGAGCCTGCGCGTTCCGTCCGGCAGATCGGTCAACAGGTCCTTGAAGCGGGCATTCCAGACCACGTCATCGAGGCGGTATGAGTATCGCGCGTGAATGTTCTGCCCCACCGTCTCGTCGACGCCATAGAGAGTCGCGAAGATCTGCGCTCCCTGGTTGCGCAGGCGAGCGGCCGCCCCCGGTCCAAAGAACGGGCTCTTCTCGTCGATGGGGTGCATGGCCAGCCAGGTCAAGCTGAACAGCGCGTTGCTGTCTCGGGCCAGCGTCAGCTCATGAGGTCTGCGCAGGGTCTCCCCCTCGGTGGTCTTCTCGGTGACGAGCAGGATCAACCGAAGATGGGCCTCGAGCACCTGGTTGTGCCGCCAGTTGGCGAGACGAAACATGAGATGGGGAACGCCGTCGCGCGGCGCGATGACCATCCGGTCCGAGAACACGATGCGTGCGCTTGGCCTGGAGAACTTGGAGAAGGTGATACCGGTTACGAGCGCGACGGACAGAATGCCCACCACCGCCTCGACGGTGACGACCACATGCGCAAAGCGCGTCACCGGCGCCATGGTGCCGTATCCGATCGTGGCCATGGTTTGAACACTGAAGAAGAAAGCATCCTCGAATGATCCCGGGCGGGCGCTCGAGATCGCCCCGGGTTGCCTGACGTAGAGGAGCGCGAAAGCGGCGTTGGCCGCCACGAATCCCACCGCCACCACCAAGAAAAATCCCAGCCAGGACTGCTTGAGCAGGAAGTGATAGACGTCCTTCTGGGGTTCCCAGGGCCTTCCGACGGCCTGGATCGGCGGAAATTGCCCCTGTCCAGCGGGCCGGGACGTGGCGGGTCCCCCTGAGCCTCGAGTCGCCATGAGCGTAGCATTCTAAGCGAAATGGTCCTCGACTTCCCGGGTGACCGGAGGTGACGTTTCCACTAAAGCTCCCGCCGCATTCCGCCGAGAGGTGCGTTACCAATGACGATAATTGCATGCGACCCGGTGACCCGGGCCAAGACTCACATCACGGCCTGGATCGACGACTTATATGTGGGTGGGTCCCGGCTGGGTCTCTCCACGCGGGAAGAGCTTCTGGCGCAGTTGGCCTCGGCCAGGCCCGTGACCCGTACCGATGGGACCCTGGAGTTGGTGCTTCCGGCGCTGTCCTCCCTGGGCATGGGGATCTTCCAGCGCTCGTTTCGCGTGGAGTCGGTCCTGGTCCGCGTGGTCCCCTACGGCCTGGCCTGAGCCCGCCCGCCCGCCTCGGGATCGCCGCCATCACTTGATCTGGACCACGAACTTGACCCACTGGGGCACGTGGTTCCCGGTGGGCTGCTCGATGCTCAGATTTTGGTCCGGCAGCCAGACGGGGGCACGGCTCGGATCCGTCGAGAATTCATTGCCCACGAGGATGGCCGTGAACCAGAGCTGAGGCTTGGCACCTGTTCCCGCCCCGTTGTTGACCTGGAGCCCGTAGGGACGGCGCGACGAGAAAGCCAACCAGTACAGTTGTTGGCCGCGAAAGCCCCCGCTGTCGGGGCTCCAGCGCGGCCAGGAATTCGAATTTTGGGGGCCCCCGTTGGCGGCTGCCAGCGCGGTCTTCCTGTTACCTTTCGGATCCGTCAGCCACAGCGCCGCCGTGATGTCGTCGTACCCATCGCAGGGGCCGGTCCCGTAGTTCCCTGGATTCATGGGACCCGAGCACTGCGACTGGTTGAAGACGAGCAATTTGCCGTCGTGGCTGACGGCCGGGTAGTAGCTGGTGACGCCCGACTGTCGCGGCACGATAAGCTGGGCGTCCTCGTGAGGTCCGGTGGCGTCCGCCGTGGCGGCCCAGATCTGTCCACCGGTCTTGGTGTCGCCGTTGTTCTTGGAATCCTGGGTTTCCTGGGCGAGGTCGTAGGTGGTGAACGCGAAGTGCATGCCATCCGGGCTCCAGAAGGGATCGCTCTTGCGCTCGGCCGTCGCGGTGGCGAACAGATCGTCACGCACCACGGCCAACGTCGGATCGACCTTGTGCAGCGTCAGCTTGCCCCGGTACATGTTGACCATGAGATCGCTGTTGGGCCCGAACGTCGTGAAGGTGGCGAAGTTGGCCTTGCGGTATCGCTTGAGCGCCTCGAGCCCGGGCAAGGGAGCGGTCGATGCCGTCGGATCCAGCTCGTTGAGCGTCGTGGTCGCGATGTTGAGGATCGCCCAGTTCGAGGCGTCGGAGCCGCCGATCGAGAACGCCATGAGGTTGCCGTCGGGAGAGATGGCGTGACAGCCGATGCACCGTCCCGCGCCCCACGAGCGGGTGCCTTCCGCGCCCGGCTGCGCGGGCGGCGACTCCTGGAAAGGTGGCACGGTGTTGGGCGATCCACGATCGGTCCACACCAGCTCACGCAGGGGCGTGTCGCCGCTGAAGTTGTATCGCATCACCGCGGTCCCGCGCGGATCGGTAGGGTCGGGGGCCGTGTAGCTGGCAACAGCGCCCGGGTTGATGGTGGTCCAGTAGTAGAGGCCTCCCGACAGCGCCACGTCCGCCCAGGCCAGGTGCACGCCGGCCGACTCTGACACGCTGCCGCCCGACGACGAGCCGAGCCGCGCGGTCACCGTCAGGTCGCGCTGGGCGCTGGTCGCGACGAACCACTTGGTGACGCTGCTGTCGACCGTCACGTAGCAACCTCCGCCCACGTTGGGCGTGGCCTCGCACGTGCCGTAGTACATCAATTGAAGCCCGTCGCCCACGAAGGCCAGCCGCGCAATGTCCTGCGCGCCGGTCTTGGCGATCTGAAAGGTGACCTTGCCGAAATTGGACGGGAAGATCGCGCCGTCGAGGGGGTAGGAGAGGGTGGCGCTCCCCGACGGTGCCCCGTCCAGCTTGCCCATGTTGGCGGGCGAAAACCCGTCGGCCAATCGGTTCCCGGTGAAGGTGGCGGTCAAGTCGGCAGACGCGGTGATCATTCCGCTGGTGGCGGTGACGGTGTAGATGCCGGGTGCGCTGACGGTGACGTTCCCGTTGGGGACGGTGCCGCTGCGGGGGCTGAGCGACCAGAAGACCTTGTTCGACGCGTCACCCGTCGTGTTGTCGAGGTAGGTGGCCTGGGCGGCAAACTGTTTGCTCGTGGGGACCACCATGCCCGTCGGGTCGAGGTTCAACGTGACCGTGCCACTTGAGGGACTGACCGTCAGCTTCGCCAGGTTGCCGATGGGCATCACGCCCCCGCCGAAGGGGCTGGAGCCGCCACTTCCCCCGCCGCTCGCCCCGGGGCCCTGTTGCACCTTGGCGCAGCCGATGGAACTGGCGGCGATCACCAGATTGACCACTGCGGCGGCCAGCAGGGGGAAGACGCAGGCCTTTCCGGATCTGGGCTGGGAGCTCATTGCGAAAACTCCAGGTCTTGGGGCAAAAGAACCCTGAATTTCTAACCCCATACTGCCACTTTCTGGGAAGCATGGGGTGGGTGGATGCCTCCCCCCAAAAGGCAGAGGCCAGAGAGCAGCTCGGGCCCTGGGGGCACCTCAAACCTCGAATGACAGGGCGGCAAAGCTCACCACGCTCTGGTCGTCGATGTTCCATTGCTCGTATTCGAGGAGCTGACCGGCGACGCCGGGATGCGCCCGCAGGAATGTATAGAGCGGTGCCGACCCACACCACCTGAGATCGTCGTGGCCTTGCTCGTGCAATGCGGCCCAGAAACCATCCGCATCTCCCTGGAGGACGCGCTCGAGTCGCTTGCGATCGCGTTCGGCGACACCGCTCATGGGTCCATCGTGCGCAAGCGCGCTCCAGGGATCGCCGTACCGGCGCCCGACGTGGGCCATGTCCACCCCCAGAATCCAGAAAAGACTCGCCCCGCGGGCCGCTTGCAGCTCGGCGAGCGCTCCCAGGACCCGCGCCACACCAGGATCTTCTTCCGGCCGTCCGGTCGGACCAGTCATCTGACCGGTCGTTTGACTGGTCATCTGGCAAATCATGGGCCCGCACAGGATGGGGAGGATCTTCACCCTCGGGCCGAAGCGATGTTGCAGAAAAAGGACCTGGAACTCGATCGAGTGTTCGATCGCATGACAGTAGTCCTCGAGGTCGACCCCACCCGGGGCCATTCGCTCGAGATGATCGACCAGCCCGACGTCCGTGAGCGCCTCCCCGAACGGAGTCTGGAACGACTTTCGAGTCAGACCGAAACGATTGGGAGGTCCGTAGTGCGACGTTCCCAGGATCACGAAGGTGCGGTCGGCCAGCTCGTCGCCCAATCCTCCATAGGCTGCGGCGTAAGTCGAAGCCCCGCCCTCAGGACTGACGTGAGGGGCTGCGATCGCCACCGGACGACGGTTCCTGCCCAAAATCGCTCCGGCAGCCGCTACCCCAGGCACCGGCTTGCGCTGGGCGGTCCACGTCTCGAGGGTCTGTCTGAGAGGGCCGTGCTCGTCGGGATACCCCCCTCCCGCGAAAGCGGCCGGGCGAACCTCCGCGCTCGCGAACGCGCGCCGACGGGTCGCCCGCAGAGCGCGGAACACGTCGTCGTCCAAAAATCCCGACTCCGACAGACCACCGACCAGCCCCCGCGTGATGTCGTCGGGATCTGGGCCCCCCGTCAAATTGATCACCAGCATGCGCAGATCTTCCGCGCTGTGGGCGCCGTCAAAGCAGGCGAGGCACCGGACCAGCAACGGCGGCAGGACCATGGCCACCTCCGAGTAGCGCATCGGATCCCGGACGAGCAGGCCGGGGCGATCCGTCAGAGGCGAGGGGAGAAAGTCCAGATCGTTGCGCAAACGGGGCAGGACTGAGGGCATGGGGTACCCTGGATGTTAGCGCCCCCGCCGAGCGCAGGCCCTATCCCCTGACGCGGTTCAATCCGTAGCGCCGTCGATGGCGGCGAGCCAGTGAGGCTCGAGCTCGGGCTGGTGATCGTCGTGGCGAGGCGGAGTGCCGTGATGCGCTGCAACAGTGAGGCCACGAGCATGGGCTGCGACGGACCGGCGTTTGCTCGTGGGGGTGCGAAATGAATTTCCCACCAGGGGAACCCTATGGCGAGCCGCGTACTCGCGGAGGCCGCCGGCCCGGTAACAGCGCGCCGATCGAAGAGTCGCGCTATTGTTCTATGAGAAGTCGGAGCGAGGTTCGCTGCGACCAATCACCAGCGCACCCCGAGGGGGAGAGAATAATGAAGGGACCACACTTCTTCGAAAAACGGAAAAAGGAGATGGCCCGCCAGGAGAAGGCGAAACAAAAGGCGGACCGGAAGGCCCAGCGCAAGGCGGGCAAGGGCAAGGATGGCGAAGGCGGGGAGGGCGACGAAAGTGACGAGTTCCTGGACGTGGAGGGGATCGGCTCTGGCTCGGAGGGTCAGGCCGACAGCGAGCCGGGGGACTCTCAGGTCGGGACCGGGTCTAACACAGCGGACCCAAAGACGAATCCTGCTGGGGGTGCGTCCCTCAGAGATTCCGGAGGTGGCTGAGCGATCACCCGAGGCTATGATGATTCAGCGCGCGGCGTGGCAGAGAAACCGACGCCCTCGTCGCCTTTGCCGTCGACCCACGCATGAGCCATTCGATCGGTATTGAACGCGAGGCCCAGACGCCCATGAGCGTCGACCAGGATCAATCCCCCCTCCCCGCCGAACTGGACGAGCTGGGGAATGATCTGCCGGGCTGCGGCCGTGGGATGGACATCCCGGACTAGCAAATCGACCGCGGACTTGCCGAGAAGTGCCCGAATGATGGCCTCGCCGAGCCCCGTGCAAGAAACGGCTCCCGCGCCGTCGAACGCATAGGTGCCGCACCCGATGAGCGGCGAATCGCCCACCCGGCCAGGAAGCTTCCCGGCAGTGCCGCCGGTCGAGGTCGCTGCCGCCACGTGAGCCCCATCGAACGCCACCGCCCCCACCGTGCCGTACTGGCTCCCCCGGGCTTTCTGCCACCGCAACCGCGCCTCAGGGGTGACGAGCGACGCCGGTTCGATGCTTGTGACACCCTGCTCGCGAGCGAAGGCCTCGGCGCCTTCACCCACCAGAAACACGTGCGTCGTTCGCTCCATCACCAGCCGCGCCAGCAGGATCGGGTTCTTCACCGTCCGCACGGCGGCGACCGCCCCGGCCCGGCCACCGCATCCGTCCATGAGCGCGGCGTCCATCTCCACGGCACCGTCCCGGTTGAGCGCGGAGCCGGTGCCGGCGTTGAAGTGTGGATCGTTTTCCAGCATGACCACGGCGGCCACCACCGCGTCGATCGCGGAACGTCCCTTTGCCAGCATCGCGTGTCCGGCGCGTGCGGCGTTCAGGCATCCGGCCTGCGTTTCGGTTGCATCCTCGAGAGAGGTGAAATTTCCGGCGCCGCCGTGCACGAGGATCGAGACGTTCATAAAAATGCGCCCCTTGATTCCACTTTACTCGCAAGCGTCCCGGCGAGGCCTCCTTCTTGGACGCCCCGGTCGTTTTTGGTTATCAACGTTGTTGTAATATGAGCGGCGCAAGCTGGATCATCGTGACGATCCCCGTCGCCGCACTGGGGGCGCTGGTCGTGGTGGCCCTCGGAAGGGACTCCGAGGCGACACGCTTGCGCGCCGAGATGAGAGCGAACGTCGACCGAGGAGGAGTCAGCGAGCTCGGGCATGCCCAGGCCATCTCGCGCCGGCTGGTGGTGGCGAACCCGGATGACGGTGAGGCGGCAGCCGCGCTGGCCTTCGTGGACGCCAGCCTGGCCGTGGACTACGGAATGGAGACCGACCGTGAGGCCAGGCTGATTCTCGGACGCAGCTTTCGAGCGGACCCGCCGCCGGGTCCCCTGTCGGCGGTGGTTGCGGCAGCGCGCGCGCTGCTCTTGTTGCGGGACGGACATCGCGGTGCGGCCGCGCGGGTGGCCACCGCGTCCGCCGAGGCGGAGCCGGGCGCCCCGCATCCGCTTTACGCCCTCGGACGGGTGAGGGTCCTGAACGGTGAAACGGCCGGAGGAGCTCGCGCGCTCAAGGCGGCCAGCGTGAGCTCGCCGGTCTTCATGGTCGCGCGGGTTGCGTGGGCGGAGGCGCTTCTGGATCTGGGCGACGCCCAGGCGGCGCATGGGACCCTGCGAGACCTCCTCGAGAAGGTGCCGGGCGACCTGCGGGCTCGCTTGTTGATGGACGAGGTCGAGCAAGCTCTGGGTATCGTCGGCACCGACACCTTGCGGTCCGCCTGTCCAGCGATCCACGATCGCTGGCCCCCGGCGGCCGTCCAGGCGGGGTGCGCGCTCGCCCGATCGTCGCGCGCGCGGCGGCGGGGAGCGCGCGGGGACGCCCTGGCCGAGGCGGAGGAGGCCGCTCGCCTCGCTCC
>Ga0066788_10000208_pt1 | contig 11905 bp, 6 predicted proteins | sample OrgsoiDNA2013048_FD_70943 | JGI IMG/M metagenome (GOLD analysis project Ga0066788, IMG submission 70943) | Permafrost soil microbial communities from the Arctic, to analyse light accelerated degradation of dissolved organic matter (DOM) -... | ecosystem: Environmental > Terrestrial > Soil >... | reverse complement strand
AGGTGTCCCAGATCCTCGCGTCGCTCGCGCAAGGGCGGCAACTGGATCGGCTGCGCACCCAACCTCCCCATCAGCGCGTCCTGGATGGCCGGCGATCCGGTCGAGCCCGCCACCCGACTGCTGGCGGCGATGATCCGGACATCGGCGGTCTCGAGACGAGTCGAGCCAATGGCCATGTACTTGCGATCTTGAAGGAAGCGCAGCAGCTTGCTCTGAACGTCGAGCGGCATCTCCGCGAGCTCGTCGAGGAACAGGGTTCCCCCGCTGGCGGCCTCTATGAGGCCCGGCTTTCGATCCTTGGCGGTCGAGTGTGCCCCCCGCTCGTAGCCAAACAGCTCGCTCTCGACCAGCTCACGTGGCAAGGCCGCGCAGTTGATGGCCATCATCCGGCCCCGTCGACCGCTCGTGACGTGGATGGCATTGGCGAACACCTCCTTGCCGACTCCCGTCTCGCCCAGCAGGAACAGCTCGCTCGGCGAGGGAGCCAGTCGCTTGAGCTTGCTGCAGATCGTCGCCAGCGCCGGGCATAGCGTGGCGACGGGGGCGAGGGGATCGGCGAGATCGGCCTCGACGGCGGCGATCTCGACGTCGGTCATAGTCCGAAACACCAGCACCTGGGAGCCGAGGAACAGGACCGAACCTTCTCGCAGGACGGTAGGCCCGGTGATCGGTCGACCGTCGACCATGGTTCCGTTGGTGCTGCCCTTGTCTTCGATGACGAAGGTTTCGCCATCGAGGGTGATCTGGGCGTGATAGCTCGACACCGAGCGGTCGGGCAGCGTGACCACGGTGCGCAATCGTCCCGGGGGGGGGCGGCGGCCTATCTCGGCCCCGGCCCCGAACAGCGGCATGAGGCGTGCGCGAGCGAGGCCGGCGATGTCCGAGGCGCTACCCACGATGGCCAGGGTCGCCATACGCCCCGCGTCACGACCCACCGCCCGGGTCGGCACGGTCCGGCTGATCTCATCTCGTGGGATCAAGATGTTGCGACTCGGCATGACTTAACGTAGCAGGACTATCTCAACTCAGGGGACTATCTCAACGCGGCGGGTTACCCCCGCAGCATACGGAGGGTAGGTTAAGGTATACCCTTTTCGTCAGTCTTGAGTGATGGGGAAAAATTCAAGAAGGCCCTCGATGACTCCTCGGGACCGAGTGTCGACGATGAGCCGCCTTCGGTTGAAGGGCCCTCGGGCGAGGTGCCTTCGGGCGACGGGCACGTTGCAGAGGTTTCGGTCGAGCTTTCGGCCGGCTCGTCCCGGATAGTCGCGCACACGATCTCGGGCGATTCCCTCGACGAGGAGACGGCGGTCTCGGCGGGCGCACGAATTCGGGAGGCTGAACACATCCAGCCCGGATTCGTCCTGGCCCAGCGGTATCAAATCGAGGCGGCGCTCGGCGACGGCGGCAGCGGAACCGTGTATCGCGCCTGGGATCGGATCCTGGGGAATCTGGTGGCGGTGAAGATCCTGCATGCCCAGCGGGCCCGTGAGAAGAGCTGGATCAAGCGCCTGGCGCGCGAGGTCAAGGTGGCCCGGGCGGTCGGGCACCCCAACGTGTGCCGGGTCTTCGAGCTGGGACACGCCGAAGGGCACTGGTTCGTCACGATGGAGCTCGCGACTCACGGCTCGTTACGGGACATGTTGCGCTCTCCCGATCAGGTTCGGTCTCGCCCGCTCCCGGAGCGGCTGCGCAATATTCGCGAGGTATGCGCGGGGCTGGCCGCCATGCACGCCGTCGCCATCATCCACCGCGACGTCACACCCCAGAACGTGCTTGGCATGGCTGACGGACGTCTGGTCCTGACGGACTTCGGCCTGGCCATCGAGAGCGGCGATCAGACCACCGTGCACGGAGGAACTCCTGCCTACTTGCCGCCGGAGGTGGCGCGGGGCGAGCGCTCCGATCAGCGCTCGGACGTGTTCCAGCTCGGCATGATCATGCACGAGGTGCTCACGGGCGTGCGTCCGAGCTGGGCGCCCGATGGAAGCCGCTTGATCTTGGCGGAGCCCTCGACCGGCGCCAGCCCGGTCGAGGAAGAGCTGGTTCGCTTGATCAGCGACTGCGTGAACACCGATCCCGGACAGCGGCCGCCCTCCGCGGTGGCGGTGGCAGGCCGCGTCGCGGCGGCGGAGGTCGCGCGTCCCGCCCCGGTGGTCTTTCGCATGGCCACGCGGGCGCGGCGCTTCGTTCGAAAGCACAAGCATTTGATGTGGGCGGCCGCCGGGGCCGTGGTGGTGGTGGGCCTGGTCAAGACCGCTCAGGTTGCCTCGCGCCCCGCGCTGTGCCGGGGCGCGGCGCAACAGCTGGCCGGGATCTGGGATGGTCCGCGCAGCGCGGCGGTCCAACTGGCCTTCGCGAAGAGCGGGAAGACCTACGCGCAAGAGACCTTCGACCGGGTCCGCACCATCCTGGACCAGTACGGGGTGGCCTGGGCCGGGATGTACACGGATGCCTGCGAGGCCACCAACCTGCGCGGCGAGCAGTCGGGCGAGGTGCTGGATCTGCGCATGGCCTGCCTGAAGGACGAACAAGGCGAGCTCCGGGCACTGGTCGATCTCTTTTCATCCGCGCAGGGCGAAGTGGTGTCGCGGTCGATCGGTGCGGCGTCGGCGCTGGCGCCTGTGAGCCGGTGTGCCGAGGTGCGAGTCTTGCGCGCCGTGGTGCGGCCACCCGACGATCGTCAGACGCGCGCCAGGGTCGAAGACCTCAGGCAGCGCCTGTCGGAGGTGAAGGCTCTGTACGGCTCGGGTCGGTTGGTGGAGGCCTCACGGCGGTCCAGGCCGCTGGTGGCCGAGGCGCGGGCCATCGGGTACGAGCCTCTGCTGGCCGAGGCGCTGGCCGTCCTAGGACGCGCGGAGTACCTATTGAAGCCGAATGCGGAGGCCGAGTCGGTTCTCGACGAGGCGATGTTGGTGGCCGAGGGCTCGCGGCACGATCGCGTGTTGGCGGAGGCGGCGGTCGACGTGGTCAACATGATGGGCGTGATCGGAAACCTCGAGAAGCTGAATCAATTCGTCCCTCGCGCGGAGGCCACCCTGAAGCGCATCGGGGGCGACCAGCGCTTGCAGAGCTGGATCTACGCGGCTCTGGGCCAAGCGTTGAACCTGAACGGACGATACGCCGAAGCGCTGACGATGCATCAGAAGGAGCTGCAAACCAAGCTGTCGGTCTTGCCGGCCACCCACTGGGACGTCGCACTCTCGATAGGGAATATCGCCAATTGCTTGCAGTCATTGGGACGCAATGATGAGGCACTCGCACAAAACGAGCGGGCGATCGCCATCCTGGAGAAGGCTCTGGGTCGGGAGCATCCCGACCTGGCGCTGCACGTCTATAACCGAGGTGAGATCCGTCTGGCGCTGGGTCATATCCCGGAGGCGCGCGCCGATTTCGAGCGCTCGCTCGGCATCTGGAAGGAAGAGCTTCCTCCCGATCACCTTTACAACAGCTTTCCCCTGACCGGACTTGGCCTCAGCCGGCTGGCGGAGGGGGGCAGCGCGGTGGCGGCGGCGATCGAGCCTCTCGAGCGGGCGCTCGCGATTCGCGATCACGCCGGGGCCGCCCCCGAGATGCGCGCTCAGACGATGTTCGCGCTGGCTCGCGCCCTTTGGCGAGCGGGGCCAGAGCGGGAACGTCCGCGGGCCCAGCGCCTGGCCGAGGAAGCCCGCCGCCTGTTTCCCGCCAACAAGACCGCCGAGCGGTTACAGGTGAGCGAGGCGCTCGCCGACTGGCAGCAGTCGGACGGCAGAGACGAAGGCCATGACCATGACGCCACCTCGCGCCACAAGGCCCGTCCGTAGTGGCTTCGTAGTCGCTAGTCAGTCGCTAGTAGCTCATCAGTAGCTCATAGTCACGGCCCGTCGGGAAATTCGGAGCCTGATCGGGACCGGAGGGGCCCGCTGGCCTTCGGTCCCGATCAAGCCCGACAGGCTAGCCTCGCCTTATCAGGCCCGACAGACTAGCCTCAGCCTCAGCCTCGGCCTAGGAGCGCGATCCGGGTGCGAGTGGCCGTACCTCCACAGGGAGCGAGGAGGCCGGCCTGGACGGGACGGGCCGCGAGAGTCGTTGCACTCCGTCGATCAGGGCCGTCGAAAGTTGATCGATCTCGCGTGGGCCGAGATCGATGGAGGGCAGCCACGGCAAGGTGATGATCGGCAGCCCCGGATCACCGCGAAGGCCGTCGATCACGCGCTCGGCGGTCAGACGGTGGGCGCGAACGCCAGCGGCTATGTCCAGGGTCGCGTCCAGGTCGGAGTCTCCAGTGGTGCGTTCCGCCAGCCTGTCCAGCACGGCGGTTCCGGCGCCCTCGCCGAGATACCCGGGGGGAACAGCGTTGACGATGAGGGGGCCGAGCGGGATGCCGAGCTCACGCCGCGCGGCGCTGGCCAGCTCACGGGTCTCGCTGGCCGGCAGCTCCTCGGGACGGGTGACCATGACGAACGCCGCTCGAGACGAATCCGCCAGGAGCTCGCACAGCGCCCGCGCGTCCTTCACCAGCGGGCCGGTCGGCGTGGCGTCGATGATGGCCCGAGGGATCTTGAGCATGGCGATGGCGTGTCCGCTGGCCGGACCGTCCAGGATGACCAGATCGTACTTGAAGCCTCGGCCCGGGCCTGCGGTACCGGTCGCGCTCCCGATGCGTTCGGAGGGATCGGCGGCCCGTGCTTCGGTGGTGTGCCACCACGCCTTGCCGAGCATGGCATAGGCGTCCAGGCCTGGAATCGCCGACAAGAAGCCGCGGACCGCACGGCTGGCGAAGAGGGCTCGATAGACCGCCTCGTACTTGAGAACCAGCAGGGCGTACTGGTGAAGCGACTCCTTGGGGGTCATGTTCACGGCGTCGATGCCGGGGGCCAGGTTGCTCACGGTGGATCCGATGGGGCGACCGGTCCCCATCATCCTGCCCAGGCGCTCCACGGCGTCGGTTTGCGCGATGAGCACATTCTTGCCAGCCGCGGCCGCGGCCTTGGCGATGGCTGCGGCCACGGTGGTCCGGCCCACGCCGCCCTTGCCCGAGAGCGCCAGAAACTGCAGATCGATCAGCGACGGAGGCATGCGTCCCGACACCATAGCCCGTCGGTCGTCAAAACCGATAGGCGAGGCCCACCCCCAGCCCGAACAGATCTCCGAACAGCGCCAGCCTCTCTCCTGCCTCGGTGACGAAGGAGGAGACGCCGCGCAGGGCGGTGTAGTCGGCGCGCAGGCAGGCCTGCCAATCGACCGACACCTTCAGGTCGAATCCCAGCGACACGCGTCCGAGGGCATGGGTATCCCGCGCGGTCCCGGGCCTGAGCTCCTGCGCCGCACTGTCGAAGTATCCCAGGCCCACGCCCGCGCCCAGTGTCAGGTAAGCCCGGAGCCGGCTCACCTGCACCGAGGCGGTGTGGATGAGGACGAAGCTGGTCTCGGACGTGACCCGCGGGGAGCGAAACGTCTCGGTCATGTTGTCCACGCTGACCGATCCCTCCTCGCTGCGGGAGAATCGATCGTGAGAAAAATCGACCCCCAGCGCCGCCTCCAGGCCCTCCGCCAGTCTCAGGTAAGTGGTCTCGAAGGTGCCGGCGATGCCGAAGCCCGCCGAGGGCGTAACCGCCAGGCCCGGGCTCCCCAGGCGATAGCTGAACCGGGGCATCACGGCCACCCGCTGTCGAGGGCTATCTCGCCAGGCCTCGGCGGCAGAGGGAGTGGCGGTTGGTGCGAGGGCGGCTCCCGCCGGGTCGGCGGCGGGGGGAGACGCAGCTCCGGGCGCCCACATGCTCGGCGACGTGGACGTGGAAGTGGAAGTGGATGAGGGCGTCGACGATGGGGCCGTGCTGCTCGGGGCGGGCTCGGCGTCGCCCCCCGCAGGTGCGCCCACGGCATAGGGAGGCGCGAGCACGCGCGCCCCCAGAATGGCCCCCAGGACCAGGGCCACGAATCGCCCCTTGGCTTCTTCAGTCAAGCGAGACCAGATCTTGCCCGGTCTCCACCGCGACCCCCTCGACCGCATGAACGGCGGAGACGATTCCGGCGCGAGGCGCGCGCAGCTCGTTTTCCATCTTCATGGCTTCCAGCACCAGCAGGGTCTGGCCAGCCGTGACCCGCTCGGCGGCCCTGACCAGAACCTTGATCAGCCGCCCCGGAATGGGGGCTCTCAGGGTCACCGGCCCTGCCGCCGCGTCGTGGACCCCGAGCTCGACCTTCTGCGAGTGGGCCGCCGGCCCCCACTCGTGAGACACCGCGGCCACGCAGATCCGGGGCTCGCCATCCGGGTGACTCACCTCCACGGTGAGCTTGGCGGCCGTTCCACCATCAACCTGGAGCAAGCGGGCCTCGGTCCCATCCAGCACCGACCAGACACCGTGCCCCAGATCTCGCACATCGGCAAGTTGCTCGCGACCGTCGATCACCATCCGCAACTTCCCGTCGGCCTGAACGTCCCCGAGCTCGACCAGCCGGGTCTGGCCATCAATCACCACGGCGCAACGAAAGCGGCTCATGACCGACCGATCTAAGCGCAATCCCTCCCCGGCGCCACTTGAGCGGCTGCGCCGCCGCAAGGGGCCTCCGAAGGCCCCCTGCGAGACCCCCACGGAGTTGCTTGACAGCGTGGCCGGTCCAGCAAAGCTGGACCTCCCCGTGCTTGGATCGACTACGCGGTCGTCGGAGATGAAAACTTGCTTCAAACGTCAACATTTTGATCAAGTAAGCGTCTGGGGCAGCTGTGCCACCGGCGGCTTCATTCCATGAAGGCCTTCAGCTTCTTCGAGCGCGAGGGGTGGCGGAGCTTGCGCAGGGCCTTGGCCTCGATCTGTCGGATCCGTTCCCGGGTGACCTGGAAGTCGAGGCCCACCTCCTCGAGCGTGTGGTCGGCCCGCTCGCCGATGCCGAAGCGCATGCGCAACACCTTCTCCTCGCGGGGGGTCAGCGTGGCCAGCACCTTGCGGGTCTGCTCGGCCAGGTTCATCGAGATCACGGCGTCGGCTGGCGAGATGATGCTCTTGTCCTCGATGAAGTCTCCCAGGTGGGAGTCCTCTTCCTCTCCGATCGGCGTCTCCAGGGAGATCGGCTCCTTGGCGATCTTCAGGACCTTGCGAACCTTGTCGACCGGGAGCTCCATCTTCTCGGCGATCTCTTCGGGCATCGGCTCGCGCCCGAGCTCTTGCACCAGGTAGCGGCTGGTGCGGATCAGCTTGTTGATGGTCTCGATCATGTGGACCGGGATGCGGATGGTGCGGGCCTGGTCGGCGATGGCCCGGGTGATGGCCTGCCGGATCCACCAGGTGGCGTAAGTCGAGAACTTGTAGCCCCGTTTGTACTCGAACTTGTCGACCGCCTTCATGAGGCCGATGTTTCCCTCCTGAATCAGATCCAGGAACTGCAATCCCCGGTTGGTGTACTTCTTGGCGATCGACACCACCAGACGCAGATTGGCTTCGATCAGCTCGCCCTTGGCCTTCTCGGCCATCAGCTCGCCCTCCTCGATCTCACGCACGGTGCTGTACAAAACTTCCTGCGAGAGCTTGGCGTCCTCCTCGACCCGCTTGATCTTCTTTTGCGCGGCGGCAACGGCCCGGGCCATCTCCTCCAGCTCGTCGGCACGGATCCCGAGCTTTTTGGAGACGGCGCGCTGGCGCAGCTCGGACGAGCGGATGTCCTTGAGGGTCCGCTTCAGCTCGGGCTGATCGAGGCCGGTCCGATGCTCCCAGTCGAGGATCTCCATGTTGGCGATCTCGATGCGCGATACGAATTCCTTGAGCATCAAGACGATCCGATCGATCTGTCGCTTGGCCAGGCGCATCTCGGCCAGGGCGTCCAGGATCTGGTACCGGAGCGACTCCATTTGCTTTTGGGTGCGCTGGCGCTGGGGCTCCGAAGCCGCGGTGATCGCCAGCTTTTGGTCGAGGCGCTGGTGGTCCGCAAAGAGGCGGCGCACGTTCTCGATGACCTTGCACACCCGTTCGATGTGCCACTGCTCGTTGAGCTCTGCGTCCTCGTCGTCGGCGTCCTTGACCACCTCCCTGACGCGGAGCTTTCCCGCCCGAAGCTTCACGCCGACTTCCAGGAGTTGCTCGATGGCGAGCGAAGAATTGAGGACGACCTGCAGGACCCGTCGCTCACCTTCCTCGATGCGCTTGGCGATCTCGACCTCGCCCTCCCGGGTCAGCAGCGATACCGAGCCCATCTTGCGCAGGTAGAGCCGCACCGGATCTGTGGTCTTGGCCGCCTCCTCGTTCTCGTCCTCGTCCTCGTCCTCATCCTCATCCACTTTGGCGGCCTCTACCGCCCCCACCCCCGCCTTTTTGGCCACGGGCTCTTGCTCGGTGTCGGACTCGGGCTCGAGCTCGTCCTCGTCGTCCGCCTGCGCATGAGCCTTCTCCGGAACCTTCAGCTTGCTGGACGCGTCGACGACCTCGATACCTTCTCCGGAGAAGGCGGTGAGCCAGTCGTCCATCTGGTCGGACGAGACGATGCTGTCGGGCATGTGCTCGTTGACCTCGTCGTAGGTGAGGAAACCCTTGGCCTTCCCCATCGTGATCAGCTCACGCTTCTTGTGGTCGCTGTCTCTCGCCGCGGAGCCCGCGCCGCTTCCGTCCGCGTCGGTGCCGCTCACGCGCTTTCGTTTCGAGGTAGACCGCGTCCCCGCCTCGCCCTGGCCCTCGTCTTCGTCTTCGTCGTCGTCTGTCGCCATCGTCAAGGCCTCTGTAGGGCGGATTTCAGCCCATGTTTGGTCTTGTCCAGTTCGATTCCCCTCACCATCATCGCCAGGGTCGCCGCCGAGTCGCCGCGGCTTCTGGCCTGCTCCAGCAGTCGGGCGGTCATGGAAATCTCGGCCTCCACCCGCTGCAACTCCAACCGGGCCGAAAGCGCGCGCAGCTTGGCGGACGGATTGTCGGCCTGGGAAAGCCCGGCATCCATCAAAGCCGCCGACACCGAGCGGCGTACGTCGGCGGGCCCACCTTGCAGCCACTGGGGGACGTCGAGTCGACCCGAGGTGGCGATGGCATTCCGGGCCGCGCCGAACAGCTGGCGCGCCCCCACGTCCACCAGCAGCTCGCCGGCGCGCGCCGCCTCGGGCGTACCGCAGAGCTCGGGATAGGTCGCCATCAGCGCCAGCAGCTCAAGCTCATCCCGGGGCAGGGCCCGCTCCACGGTGTCGACCGTCTGGCCTGCCGCGGCGTCGCCGGCCGGGCTCCCGGCTGGTGCTGGGAGCGTCCCGGCCGGATCGCGGCGTCGGTCCAACTCTCTGGTGTTGCGTTGCTGCCCATTGTCCTGGGCCTCTCTCATCGCGCGGTTGACCTGTTGCTGGGTCAAACCTAGCACCACCGTCAGCTGGCGGGCGTAGAGCTCGCGCGTGGTGGCGTTGCCAACCTTGACCAGAAGAGCCGAGACGGATTCCAGGGCGGCGATCCGACCGGGCACGCTGGTCTCGCGGGCGGCATCCTGGATGAATTGATCGAGCATGGGACGGGCCCCTTCCACCAAGGCGCGAAAGGCGGCTGGGCCGTTCTTGCGTACGAAGTCGTCGGGATCCTCGCCCGCGGGCAAGCGGGCGATGTATCCATCGACGGAGGCATCGACGAAGAGGGGGACCACTTTTTCTGCGGCGCGCTTGCCGGCGGTGTCACCGTCGAATATGACGACGATTCGACGGGCCACCCGTCCCACCAGAGCGATTTGCTCGGCGGTCATGGCCGTGCCCATGGGAGCCACCGCTTCCTCGATGCCGGCCTCATGCAGCGCGAGCACGTCGAAGTTTCCCTCGACCACGACCGCGGTTCCGGATTTGCGAATGGCGTCGAGCGCCACGTGCAACCCGTAAAGACATTCCTTCTTGTGGAACAGGGGGGAGTCGGGCGAGTTGACGTACTTGCGATCCTTGGCGTCGGGATCGAGCAGGCGGCCGCCGAATCCGATCACCCGCTTTTGCCGGTCGAACACCGGCAGCATCACCCGGTCGCGAAAGAAGTCGTAGCGGCCTCGCTCGTTGGCTCCAACCAGGCCCAGATGCTCCGCGTCCGCCGGGGCCACCTTGTGGTGCAAGAGGTGGTCCTGCAGCGCGTCCCACCGCGCGGCCGCATGGCCGATGCGAAACCGCGCCCGGGTCTGATCTCCGATGCCACGTCCCCCCACGTAGGCCCGCGCCGGGGCCCCGCCCGGTGCCGCGAGATTCTCTTCGAAGAAGCAGGCCGCCAGCTCCATGACCCGCAGCAGGCGATCCCGGTCGGATTCGGCGTCAACCCGGGCCCGCCGCTCGGCCGGAGACAGGGGCTGACGTTCCGGGAGCTCTATCCCGGCCTGCTGAGCCAGATCACGCAGCACCTCGGTGAAGGCCCTCTGCTCGATCTTGACCAGGAAACCAAACACGTCCCCTTTTTCGCCGCACCCGAAGCAATGAAAGAACTGTCGGGCCTCGTGCACGTGAAAGGACGGGGTCTTCTCGGCGTGGAAAGGGCAGAGCCCCTTCCAGCTGCCCGTCCCCGCCCGCTTGAGCTCGACGTACCGCTTGACCACGTCGACGATGTTCGTCCGATCGCGGACGTCATCGATCTTCTCTCGGGGAACCAGCGGCACGAGTCAACCTATCCTGCGTCGTTCCACCCCCAGATTGTCCCTCCGCCCAACCATTTTGGCCAGAGCCGAAGGCGGGGGCCCCTTTCCAGGGCCCCTACCCTCAGTTGGCCCTCACTGTCCTTCGCCGCCCTGCAGGTCGGCCTCGTCGGCGCGTTTGAGGATGATGAACTCGGAGCGGCGGTTGCGGCTCCAGCAGTCCTCGTTGTGCTGCGTGCACACCGGCTTGGTCTCGCCGTAGCCGTGGCTCCTCAGGCGACCCGGCTCGACCCCTCGATCGTACATGGCGCGCTTGACCGACGCTGCCCGGCGTTCCGTCAGATCCAGGTTGTGCGCGTCGTTCCCTCGTTCGTCGGCGTGACCCTGAATTTCGATCAACTGGATCTGGGGGTTGCCCTTGATGGTGGCCGCGATGGCATCGAGGAGCGGGAACGACACGGGCTTGATCTCGTCCTTGTCGGTCTCGAAGTAGATCTTGTCCAGGATGTCCAGCTTGCCCTTGCGCACGATGACCCGGCCCTTGTCGGGGCAGCCGTCTTCGTCCTCGAAGCCATTGTAGGTCTCCGGCTCGTTCGGGCACTTGTCGTTGACGTCGAGGATCCGATCGTGGTCGTTGTCGGGATCGGGGCAGCCGTCGGCGTCCTCGAACCCGTCCTTGTCCTCGGGATCGTTCGGGCACAGATCGTTGATGTCGAGGATGCCGTCCTTGTCGTTGTCGGGATCGGGGCAGCCGTCGGCGTCCTCGAAGCCGTCCTTGTCCTCGGGATCGTCGGGGCACTTGTCGACGTTGTCGGGGATCCCGTCGCCGTCCCGATCGTTGGTGGTGCTGTCGGGGCAGCCGTCCGCGTCCTGGAAGCCGTTCTTGGTCTCCGGATCGTTGGGGCACTTGTCGTCGACGTCGAGGATGCCGTCCTTGTCGTTGTCGGGATCGGGGCAGCCGTCGGCGTCCTCGAAGTCGTCGAAGTCCTCGGGATCGTCGGGGCACTGATCGACGTCGTCCTTGTACCCGTCGCCGTCGCGGTCGCCGATGTTGGGCTCGAAGATGAAGCCCACGAAGGCCCGGGGGGCGGCCGCGCCGTAGGTGTTGCTGGCGAGGCGCCACCCCACGCCGAGCAGGAAGAAGGAGTTGCGCGCCATGTACAACTTGATGCCACCCACCGCCTCGATGATGGGCGGCAGGCTCACCTCGTTGCCGGCCTCGATCCGCTTGGCGCCGAGGCCCAGCTGTCCGTAGACCTCGCCCACCACGTCGAACTTCTGGGGCACCACGCCGAAGGAGACCCCGAGCCCGCCCACCAGCTCGTTCTTGACGCGCAGGCCGTACCCCGTGTTGATCAAGGGAGCCGCGCCC
>Ga0066788_10000206_pt1 | contig 11945 bp, 9 predicted proteins | sample OrgsoiDNA2013048_FD_70943 | JGI IMG/M metagenome (GOLD analysis project Ga0066788, IMG submission 70943) | Permafrost soil microbial communities from the Arctic, to analyse light accelerated degradation of dissolved organic matter (DOM) -... | ecosystem: Environmental > Terrestrial > Soil >... | reverse complement strand
CATTCCGGTCAACATCTATACCGCCACCGAATCGCATCAGCCGGAGCTGCATCAATACGACGCGAAGACGGGCAAACGTGTCCGCTACCGGCGGGTGATCGAGGGGACCAACGCCGAGGTGCCGTACCAGCAGATCGTGGACGGCTACGAGGTGAGAAAGAACAAGGTCGTCCTGTTGACCGACGAAGAACTGGCGGCCGCGCATCCCCGGGGCGGCCACACCCTGGAGCTGGAGGAGTTCGTGAAGATCGAGGCGATCGACCCGATTGCCTGGAATCACACCTACTTCGTCGGACCCGATCAGGCGAGCGGCGCCAGGAAGGCGTACGCCGTGCTCCGGGAAGCGATGGCGGACCTGAAGCGGGTGGGGGTGGGCCGCATTGTCATGCACGCCAAGCAGTATCTGGCCACTCTGCGGCCGTTCAAGACGGGGCTGGCGCTGGAGACCATGTTCTTCGCGGACGAGATCCGGGACATCGATGAGATCGTCGGGGGCGACGCGAAGGCCAGCTCCTCGCCTCGTGAGCGTGGCATGGCCAAGAGCCTGATCGAGTCCATGGCGGGGACGTGGCGCCACGACCGTTACGAGGACAGCTATCGCGACAATCTGCTGGCACTCGTGAAGAGAAAGGCCAAAGGCGAGGTCATCGAGACGAAGGCGGCGCCGCAGGCAGGTCGGGTGATAGACCTGATGGAGGCCCTGAAGCAGAGCCTCGGCAAATCGCCGGCGGCGGCGGTGGATTCAGCGCGGCGCACGGGTGGAGCGACCCGTAGACCAAAGCCAACGATGGCGGCAACCAGGAGCAAGGGAGGTCCCCAGTCATCGCCGCAGTCTCGCACAGGCACGCGCACGGGCACACGCACGGGCACACGATCACCGTCCAAGAAGCGGGCGGCCTGACCGCGCTCCCGTTTCCCGCCGCCAGAACAGCAAGTCACCTACCGATGACGTCACGCGATCAGGGGCGAGGCGGCATCCGCGAGATCGAGCGCCGGTGCCCGCAAGCCCCCGTCCAAACGCGTGGGCCCGACTTGCAAAATCCGCGCAGGCGTTCCATCGTCGCTGCGATGACCGACGCACGGGCCTCTTCCGGACCGGCCGCCGCGGCACCTACCGCAGGGACGACCGCACTCGAGCTGAAGCAGCCCAGAGGGCTCTACCTGCTGTTCAACGTCGAGATGTGGGAGCGGTTCTCCTACTACGGCATGCGGGCGTTCCTGTTCCTGTTCCTCATCAGCACGGTGGGCGGATTCGGGTGGTCAAAAGAGAAGGCTGGGACCCTGTACGCCCTTTACACGGGCTCGGTCTACCTCACGCCGCTGCTCGGCGGCTACCTGGCCGATCGCTTCCTCGGCACTCACCGCGCCATCGTGATCGGCAGCTTCTTCATCGCCTCGGGACACTTTTGTCTGGCCGTCGCCTCGAAGCCCATGTTCTTCCTGGGACTCGGCCTGATCATCTTCGGGACCGGCTTTCACAAGTCCAACATCTCGACCATGGTCGGACAGCTCTATACGGAGGGCGACCGTCGCCGGGACGGCGCCTTCACGATCTTCTACATGGGGATCAACACCGGGGCCTTCTTGGGCCAGATCATATGCGGCTACTTCGCCAAGACGCCGCGCTTCGGCTGGCACTGGGGCTTTGCGGCCGCGGGAGTGGGGATGGTGCTCGGCACCATCGTCTACGTGAGCTTGAAGCGACGGGTCCTCGGCTCGATCGGCGACATCCCGGCGGCTCGCGCCAACAGGGTCGTGGCCGCCGACCCGAAGGCTGGTTCCACGAAGGCTGGTTCGACGAAGGCCGATTCATCGACGGTGAGCCAGCCGCCGTTGACCGCCGAGCAGAAACGAAAGATAGGCGCCATCGCCATCCTGGGGGCGTTCAACATCTTCTTCTGGAGCGCCTTCGAGCAAGCTGGGTCCTCCATGAACGTGTTCGCCGACGAGCGAACGCGACGGGTCTTCTTCGGGTGGGAGATGCCGGCACCCTGGTTCCAGTCGATCAACGCGCTCGCGATCATGTTGTTCGCCCCGGCCTTTGCCGCGCTGTGGACTCGGCTGGCGGCACGCGGTCGCGAGCCGAGCACGCCCCAAAAATTCGTCGCGGCCCTGGTCCTGGTGGCTCTGGGGTTCGGGTTCATGGTGGCCGGCGCCCTGCAAGCAGACGGGGGAGTCCGGGTGAGCCCCTTGTGGTTGGTAGCGGCCTACGTGCTACACACCTGGGGGGAGCTGTGCCTGTCGCCGGTGGGCCTGTCGATGGTGACCAAGCTGGCTCCCCCCAGGCTCGGCTCGATGATGATGGGCCTGTGGTTCTTCTCATTTTTCTTGTCCGACCTGGCGGCCGGGCTGGTGGCCGGACAGACCGAGAAGATCGAAAAAGGCCAGCTCTTTCACCTGCTCGGCGGTCAGGCCGACTTCTTCCTGATCTTCGTGCTGGTGCCGCTCGCGGGCGCGCTTCTGCTGGGGCTCCTGTCAGGCACCATCCGCCGCCTCATGGAGGGTCGGACCAAGGCCGCCTGAGCCGCGAACCGACATTCAGCTCAAGGTCGGGGACCGGCTGGCTTCGCGGACTGGTCGACCAGATCGCCCCGAAGCGGAATCGACCCCACCACCCTGTTGACCAGCGCCTGGACGTCCTTGGGATCCTTCGCGTCGAGATGGAAATCCTGGCGCAGGTGCCACAGGACCCGTCCATCGGACGCATTGACCAGGGTCATGCTCGCGTACATCTGATCGCCCGCGAACCATTCGTCCTCGTGCTGGACCTGCCCGTCGTGGGTGTACTGCGGACCATCGAGCGGGATGATCACGCCCACGCCAATACCAAACTGCGGTCCCCCGCCGCCCCGGTAGACGCGCCCCGGGCCAACGCCCCCGTAGGGAGGGGGCCGCAACCCACGGCCGACCGGCGGTGGACCGCGCAGGCCGCTCACCCCCGTCGTGCCTGGAACGGCGCCACGACCAGCCAGGGGCGAGGCTCCCCGCACGGGAGGCCCAGCCACCGAACGTGCACCCCCGGCACGATTTCCGGGGAGCTCGTTCCCGCGGCCGCCGCCCTTGCTGTCGGCCACGAGGGCCAGGATGATGAGGGCGATCACGGCGACGATCAGGACCGCTCCGATGATCTCCGCCGCACGCTTGCCGTTGGAGGTGGTGACGCCCTTCAGGTTGACGTAGAGGAGTGAATCGGACTGGGTGGCCCATCCGATCTTGGCGGCCAGCTCGGGCGCGATGATCTCGGGCGTGGTGAGCGGTCCCTGGCGGGCGCCTCCCGGCCCGTTGACGAACTGCAAGGTGCTGTTGGCCATGGCCGCCAGCTCGTCGCGGCTGACCAGGAGCTGCCCGTTCTCTCCCACGATGCCATCCCAGCGCGCCGACAGATTGAGCTCGTAGCCACGCTGCCGGAACGCCTCGGTCGAGAACTTGACGATCTCGCCGAACACCGCCTGGCGCAAGGCCTCGGACCGCGCCGGATCGTTGTCGCCTACTTGATCGAGAACCATGAACACATCGGGCGGCAGCAGCGCGATTCGGATCGGCGTGTAAGTTCTGGCGGCGAAGGCGGGCTCGATCGCGGGCTTGGGCCCCGTCGCGCAACCGGTGGTCCAGGCCAGGAGCGCCAGGGCCAGCGCCCAACCTGACCGTCGCATCGACCTGAGCCAGGGAGGTGACGGCTGTCGTCGCATCGCGCTCCAACCTACCATGCAGGCCCACCGACTTTGCTCGATGATATGCTGCCGGTCGGGTCGAACCATGAACAACCGCCCGCCTGTTCAGGCATCGCGTCGATGGGTCTCCTGGATCGCCGCGGCCGGCTTCTCGCTGACCCTGTGGCCGGCGTTCGGTCCCGCGGTGTCGGAGGCCGGCGCCAGGCAGGGAACGACGTTCGGAGCGAGGACCTCTACGTCCGCGCCGAAGGTCCAGATCGACAAGTCCAAGGTGGATCTCGAGAACCATCGGCTGGAGCTGCGTCTGTCATTGCCGCCGGCCGAGATCGAGATCAAGGTGCTGTCCGAGACCGGCGAGACCCTGGCCGACGAGCGTCACGATTTCACGGGGCAGTCCGCAGGGGCGCCACTGACGGTGACGTGGACCCCGAGCGACCCTGCGCCGCCGGCTCGCATCGAGCTGCGCGCTCACGATGTGGCCGGTGGGTTCGCGGGCGTGGCGATCTTTTCGTGGTCGGTATCGATTCCTCACGAGGAGGTGGTCTTCGAGACCGACTCGGCGGCGATCATGCCGTCGGAGCGCCCCAAGCTGGTGGCCAGCCTCCAAAAGGTCAATGCCGCCCTGGGCACCCACAAGGAGGAATTCGGCCGGCCCACCCTGTTCGTGGCCGGGCACACCGACACGGTGGGCGGCGACGCCCACAATCTCAAGCTGTCCCAGGCTCGCGCGCAGTCCATCGCGCGCTGGTTCAAGGAGCACGGCCTGCGCATCCCGGTCGCCTACGAGGGGTTCGGTGAATCGGCCCTGGCGGTGCAGACCGCCGACAACGTCGACGAGGTTCGCAACCGCCGCGTCGACTACATCCTGTCGGTCGAAGAGCCCACGTCCACCTTGCGAGCCAGGGGCTTTCGCCCGTCCTGGAAGCGCGCCAACTGATCCCTGCCGGCGGCGAGACACCCCGCAGGTCGGCGAACCCAGTCAGAGCGCGTAGCCGCCGGCCTCGATCACGTGCCTGGCGATCTTGCGGCGCAGGGAGAAGGTGTTCACGTGAGTCAGCTCGTAATAGGTGTTGATGTCCCTGATCTCGCGGCCCCACTCCTCGTCCTGTGACATCCACATCAGCATCTCGCGCAGGCTGTCGAATACCAGCACGTGCGCCTTGGCCACGAAGAGCTGGGTCATGGCCACCGGGATCGCGCCGGCGCCCGGAGCGCCCATGGCGATGATCTGCAGCGTGCGCGAAATGGCTGAGTCCATGGCGAAGATCTGGATCAGGCAATCGGCCAGCACCCCCAGCAGCTCCTGCTTGTCGGAGATCCCCTGCATGTACTTCTGGACCCCCAGCGAGGCGGCATACGAGACGGCGCGCTTCGCGAAATCGCACTTGTGCCGCTCCACGCCCAGAGGTCCTTCCGGAATCTTGCGGTTGATCTTGGTCGGATCGGCCAGCTCCGCGTGCACCTGGCTCACCAGCGTCATGAGCGGCAGCCTCCCTTGCATGGCTCGCTTGAGCAGGGTGCCTGGAACCAGCAGCCGGTTGATCTCGTTGGTTCCCTCGAAGATCCGATTGATGCGGGCATCCCGACTGACGCGCTCGATCGGGTAGTCCTCGATGTAGCCGGCGCCGCCAAAGATCTGCAGGGTCTCGTCGGCGGTGGCGTGCAGCATCTCGGATCCGAACACCTTGATGATCGAGGCCTCGATGGAATGCTCTTCGATCGCCTCGATCTGCCGTTTCTGGGAATCCGGCGCCGCGGGATCGATCTCCCGGCTGCGCGCATCGAGCAGCCCCGCGGTCCGATACGCCATCGACTCCGTCACGAAGATGTTGGTGGCGATGTCGCCCAGCTTCTTTCGGATCAGGTCGAACTCCGAGATGGCCTTGCCGAATTGCTTGCGATCGCGAGCGTAGCGCACGCCCAGCTGCAGACAGTACTTGGCCGCCCCCACCGCCCCCAACCCCAGCTTCCAGCGCCCGATGTTGAGGATGTTGAACGCGATCTTGTGCCCCTGACCGATCTGGCCAAGCACGTTGTCCACCGGAATCTCGCAGTCCTCCAGGATGAGAGGGCAGGTGGAGCTGCCGCGAATCCCGAGCTTGTGCTCTTCGGGCCCGACGGTCAGCCCCTTGGCGCCGCGCTCGACGAGAAAGCCGGTGAACTTCTCGCCGTCCACCTTGGCGAACACCGTGAAGATGTCCGCGAACCCCGCGTTGGTGATGTATTGCTTGGTTCCATTCAGCCTCCAGGTCTTCCCGTCGGGCGACAGAACGGCCCGGGTCTTGGCCGCCAGCGCGTCCGATCCCGAGCCGGGCTCGGTCAGGGCGTAGGCGGCGATCAGCTCGCCAGTCGCCAGCCGGGGCAGATATCTCTGACGCTGCGTTGGGGTTCCGAACAGGACGATGGGCATGGTCCCGATTCCCACGTGCGCGCCGTAGCTGACGGCGAATGAACCCAGCCGGCTCACCGCCTCCGTGATCAAGCTGGAGCTGGTCTTGTCTCCTCCGAGGCCTCCGTAGCTCTCGGGAATGTCATGCCCGAGCAGGCCGACCTCGCCAGCCTTTTCGAGCAGGCTGCGCATCAAGCCAGGCTTCTTGGCCTCGATGTCCGCGATTCGCGGCTCGACCTCGCGGGTGACGAACTCCTCCGCGGTGTCGTGCATCAAGCGTTGCTCGGACGTCAAGGTCTCGGGAATCAGCACCGTCGACGAACCGGTCGGCTCCAGCAGAAACCCTCCACCTGGCGACAGCGTGATCATCTCGCTCTTCGAAGCCGCTTGCCCCACGCTGGCTGGAATGGTCATCCCTCTAGTTTAGGGTCAATTCAGCGCTCAGTCGACTCCAGGACGTTGCGCCATCTCAGCCTGGAGAACCGCGCAAAGTCGGCGTCCGCCGTCCACCACTCGCAACCGTGCTCGATGGCCAGCGCAGCGAAGTAGGCATCAGTCGTGTCGGGCCCGCGACATCCGGAGGCGGTCGCGACCTCCTGGAAAATTCGCCAGTGACGGGGGCCGGGCGACACGGCGACGGCATCCGGGTGTTCTCGCAGGGCGCTCACGAAGGCGAACGCTCTCGCCAAGCTCGATGGCTTCTTGAACACCTTTCCGTTCGTGGCGATGCGAACCACGGCCGCCAGCACCAGTTCCGAGATGGCGAAGCGTTCCTGAGCGTCCAGCAACTCCTCGATTCGTTCGCGGCAGATCCGGTGATGCGAAGACTCGGGCATGCCCGCGCTCAACACCACATTCACATCGCACAGAACCATGACCCAACCGTCACCGCTCCAGTAGATCGCTCGTATCGGTGAGGTCGATTCCCGGAAGGGGCGCGCCCCCATCCATCACCGGTAACCGGTGACGCTTCGCGCGCGCCGGGTCCTGCCCTTCGCTGGACAGGTATTTTCGCAGGCTATCTTCCACCAGACGGGCAAGGCTGAGACGGCGACGCGCCGCCAGCTGCTTCGCCTCAATGAGAACGTGGTCAGCGATGTCGACCGTGGTCCGCATGGGCATAACTATGTCCCATCGATATGTGAAGGCAAGGTCGGACCCGTCCACGAACCCCCGCCACGGTCGGGAGCCGCACCATCACCGCCGCGCCCCGAACACCAGGAAGGTGTTCGGGGGGCCGACCATCCAAGAACGCGAATCCCTCGGGACCGGCCAGGGCGTCGGCCCAGGGATCGTCGAAAAGGAACGACCCAAGGCCTGGCTCGACAGCCGGCCCCTTCTTCGAATACCCTCGAAGGCCCGGGATTTGATGTCGTCGTCATGAGCGTCCCCACCCGCCCGATTCGTCGCGGTGATCGCCCCCGGTTGGCGCTGGTACTTTCGGGGGGCGGCGCGCGGGGCGCCTACGAGGCGGGAGTGGTCCGCTACATCCGCGAGGAGCTGGCCGGAGATCTGGGCGGGCAGGTTCAGTTCGACATCTATTGTGGGACGTCGGTGGGAGCCATCCATGCATGCTTCCTGGCAGCCACTTGTGACCTGGCGCCCGTTCAGGGGCGAATGCTGGTCGATCGCTGGGAGAGCTTCGTGCTCGAGGAAATGGTGTCGTTCGGTCTGCGAGAATTTCTTCGGGCCCCGGCCACCATCCTCGGCAGCGGCCACATCGAGGAGATCGAGGGACAACGGCGCCTGGGTGGGATCGTCGAGACCCGCAAGCTGGAGCGCGTGGTTCGTCGTCTCATTCCTTGGGGTCAGATTCGCGCCAACCAGCAGCGCGGTCTTTACGAGGCCCTGTCCGTGACCGCCACCGACATCGGGTCGGGAAAGTCGGTGGTCTTCATCCAGAAGGCCCCGGGCAACCCCACTCACTGGAGCAAGGACCCGTTCGTACGGGCCCAGAGCGTCAACATCGCCCCGGAGCACGCAATGGCGTCGGCGTCCTTGCCCATCCTGTTCCCCGCGGTGGCCGTGGGTGATCGATTCTTCTGTGACGGAGGGTTGCGCCAGAACACTCCCTTGTCGCCGGCGCTGCGGCTGGGAGCCGACAAGGTCCTCGTGATCGGGTTGCGCCACAAGCCATCCGTGGCAGCCGGTGAGGCCGACGAGGAATCGATGCCTTACCCCGGAGCCGCCTTCCTGGTTGGCAAGATCCTCAACGCCTTCCTGCTGGATCACATCGACTACGATCTCGATCGCCTGCGCCGGTTCAACGCCCTCATCCGAGCCGTGCGCGAGGCCGCCGGCCCCCGGGACGTGGAGCGATTCGATGAGGTCGTCACCAAGATGCGGGGCGCCCCCTACCGCGTCGTCGACGAGCTCATGATTCGACCATCCATTGATCTCGGCGCGCTGGCCGGTGACATCGGCCGTTCCAGCAGGTTCAAGGGAACGGGTGGCGGGCCTGGAATCCAGATGCTCCGGCGCCTGGCCACGGCGCGCGGCGCTGACGAGGCCGATCTGCTGTCCTACATCCTGTTCGATGGATTTTACGCCACCGAGGTGGCCCGCACGGGATACGAGGACGCGCGGGCCCAGCACGAGGAGCTGGCCCGGTTCCTCGGTGACTGCGTGATCCGCGACTGACCGCCCGCGCTGACGGAACCAGGGGCCTACTTGACCAGGCGCAGCTGAGGCCGCTTGCGCCGGCGCGCCGGCAGGGTCGGCGCGCGTGGATCATCGAGGAGCTCGACGCCGGCCTCTCGCACATGTCCGCCCAGCAGCGGTTCTTGTGACGGATCTGGCGAGGGGTCTTGCGGCGGATTTTCCAAGGGCTCTGGCAAGGGGCGGGATAGTGGCCCAGGAAACTCCTCCGCGAGTGGGACCGCCCGGAGTCTCCGCACGGGCGAGGGGCGCGCGGCCACCGCGACTCGAGCCCGCTCTTCCTCGGCGAGGGTCCCAGGAGACCTAGGCATCGCTACATCATCCGGAGCCTCGGGCTCGGAGTCGGCGCGCGCGATGACCGAAACATCCGGCGGGACATCCTCATGGTAGAGGACCCCCCGACCATCGTCGCTGGCCACCACGTAGACCGCACTCCACGGAACGACCGTCTGGTGGGGTGACCGGGCGAAAGATAGGGTGGCTGTCACCCCCAGCTCGTCCACCTGAAGATCGGGAATCGGGATGGGCAAGTCGTGTCCGTACTGGAGCACGAGATGGCCTTCACCCTGGAGGTGCACGGGCACCACGACCCCCGCTCGACGTGCGTCGAGGTGAAGTGATGTCCAGCCCTCTCGCAGCAAAGCGAGAAAGGCTTCATGTTTCGATGGCCGGTCGGGTAGCCCCATGCGTCCTGCCGAACGAAGGTTCATAGTTGTACTCGATTCGGGCGCGGTCGACAAAGACAAATCCGCCTGATCTGCCGGATTGCCGGGCGCTGCAAAAAGTGTGGCGACTTTTCGATCACCGGCCGCAGGTGGCGGAAAAATGCGATACCCTTGCCGCCACATGAACCGTTCGCCCTTCGCGCCGCCGGCCACGGTCAGCCCCCGGTTTCCGTCCGGTTGGCGGGCCCGGCTGGCGCGGGATCCGATCCCGACGCTCTTGCGCGAAGGTCCTCCATCCCTGACCGCCCGGGTCCGCCGCGATCTCATCGACGATGACGAAGCCCCGCGCGGCGCGGAGCTGCTCGTATATCCGGATGTAAAAGCCATCCTGAAAAAGCAAAGCAGCAAGGGCGACTTCCCCGCCAAGCCGGCGGAGAAGGCTCTCGGCCCCGAGAAATTCGCCAGCGTGCTCGCGACTTTGCGGGCTCTGGAACGCCTGGCCGAGCTGGGTCTCGATGCCAGCGTTCCGGCGGTCGCGACGGCGGCGGAGGTGGTTCTGGCGACCCAGGCCAAGGACGGCGGCATCGCAGCCCTCATGATCGGGGAGAAGAAGGAGGACAAAGGCAAGGTCGTCGCGCTGCACTTTCAGGGCTGGGCCCTGGCGGCCTTGTGCCGGGTGGGACTGGACGGTGACGAGCGAGTGGCCCTGGGGTTCAGGTTTCTGTTGCAGTGGCGGCAGGCCGATGGGGGCTGGGCCTGGCGAGGCGTCCGCTGTGAATCATCGGCGCGGCCGTCGAGCCATCTGATCACGGGGATGGCTCTGCGAGCGTTCGCGGCGTCGCCCTCCCATCGCAGCTCCCGCGAGGCTCGCCGGGCGGCCGAACTGCTGGCCACCCGTTTTCTGCAGCCTGATCGCTACCCGGATCGCAAGGCCCCCATGTACTGGGAGCAGATCTCGGAACCTCGATTTTACGTGGACATGCTCGACGCCCTCGACACTGTCACGGCGGTGGGCCTCGGCAAGGAAAATTCCGGCGTCCGCACGGCAGAGGCCTACGTGCGGGGTCGGCAGTCCCAGGACGGCTTGTGGTATCCGGGCCCGCCTCCGGCCATGGATGGCGCGCGCAGCCCCGCGGCGCCCGCCAACGGCGCCGCCGAGGGCAAGGAACGAGAGGCCGCGCGCTGGCTGACCGTCCGCGCCCTCTCGGTCCTTCGCCGCGTCAACTGAGGCTTCTCAGCGCCGCAGACGCTCGAAGAAAGCGCGCAGCAGGGCGGCGGCTTCGGAGCCGAGCACTCCGGGGACGACCTCGACGCGGTGGTTGAGCCTTCGATCGTCCAGGATCTGATAGAGGGAGCGCACCGCGCCCGCCTTGGGATCGTGGCAGCCGTAGTAAAGGCGGCGCAGGCGCGAATTGACGATGGCCCCCGCGCACATTGGACACGGCTCCATGGTCACGAACAGATCGGCGTCGTTGAGCCGCCAGCTGCCCCGCGCGGCCGCCGCCCGTCGGAGAGCGACGACCTCGGCGTGCGCGGTGGGATCGTTGGCGGTCTCTCGTTCGTTGTGAGCGACGGCGACGATCTCGCCACCCACCACGACGACCGCCCCGACGGGGACCTCTCCCCGACCTCCCGCGGATTCGGCCGCGGCCAGCGCCTGGCGCATGAAGCCGAGCGCCGCCTCGCCGACACCCACCTCGGGTGACGCGGCCGGGGAGGGCAGCTCGACGGAAAGGCCAATCGGCAGGGAGACGGAGGCAGCGGTGCTCATGGGCGGACTATTCTATGACCGACTGACCCCGGAAAGTCGATCAGCGCCCGGTTCGTTCCGAAAGACGGCAGGCGCCATCCTTCGCGACAGCGCCGGCAGGGCGGACGGCGGGGACTGCAAAGCTGCGGGCGAAGCCGGCCGGGTGAGTTAACCTACCAGCTACAACCCCTCCGTGAGCACACTCGTGCCATGCCGCTATCATGCCGTCGACCAATCAATCTAAGAAGCAATCTGCCAAAATAGATCTCTCGTTTTCCGGGTATGTGGCCGCACGCAAAGGGGTCTCGGCCGCTCGCTCTCGCGAGGGCGCGGCCTATTCCTACGCGGGTGACCTGAGAGTTCGCCAGGCGCTGGGAAAGATCCGCCCGGTCACCCTCGCCGTCGAGGCGGCCGTGCGGTTCTGGCAAACGGTGGAGAAGAGTCGAATGCTGGGAACGTCGGTCAAGGTCACCGACAAGCAATTCCCCAACCTTCACAAGCTGGCGCTGTCCTGCGCGCAGACCCTGCAGATCGCGGTCCCCACCCTTTACGTGTCACCGAACATCGGATCGTTGAACGCGCACACGTTCGGGACCACCGACGACGCATACATCGTCCTCAACGCGGCGCTGATCGATCACCTGAGCGAACCGGAGCTGCTGGATGTCATCGGACACGAATGTGGCCACGTGCAAAACGATCACGCCGTGTATCTGACCACGCTCTACTTCTTGAGCCACGCTGGCGGGACCTTCCTGCGCTGGGGCGCCAAGCCCGCGACGCTGGCGCTGAATGCCTGGGCCCGGCGCGCC
>Ga0066788_10000204_pt1 | contig 11966 bp, 12 predicted proteins | sample OrgsoiDNA2013048_FD_70943 | JGI IMG/M metagenome (GOLD analysis project Ga0066788, IMG submission 70943) | Permafrost soil microbial communities from the Arctic, to analyse light accelerated degradation of dissolved organic matter (DOM) -... | ecosystem: Environmental > Terrestrial > Soil >... | reverse complement strand
CCGGTCCGCCTGGGCTTCGTCTGGGTGGGAGGATATTACGACTGGAACGATGATCGCTATGTCTGGACCAACGGACACTACGAGACCGAACGCCGCGACGTGTACTGGCGATCTCCACGCTGGGAGCTTCAGGGGGGCGTGTTCAGCTGGTTGCCGGGAGGCTGGATCAGCCTCGAAGCCGAACCCGTGGTGGCGCCTCCGCCTCCCCGGGCCGAGGCCGTGGAAGTGCGTCCCGGCTTCATCTGGATCCCGGGCTACTACGAGTGGCGGGGCAACCAATACGCCTGGGTGAGCGGCCGCTGGGAGCAAGAACGATCGAACGAGCGCTGGCTCCCCGGCCGTTGGGAGCGCCACGGGAACCACTGGTCCTGGCACCAAGGCGGTTGGCACCGTCATCGTTAAGGACCGCGGCGCCACGGTCACCGCGGAAGTACACTGGTATGAGAGGCACGGCCTCGGCCGCCGAGAGCTCAAGATCAAACGCCTGCTGGGAGACCCATCATGAAACCCCGTCGTCGAGCAGCTCAATATCTGCTGTGCGTACGGAATGACGGCTATCCCGCGTCCCTCCAGACTCGGAGGCTCTACGAGAAAGTGCCTGACAAGGGTGATCGACGAATCAAGTGAGGATTACCTATACCCGCAGAAGCTTTTCGCGACGGTCAATCTTCCTGTCCCGGTGGTCCGTGCGATCGCGGCCTAATATGTAGCTTAGCTAGCGAAGAGGTCCACGGCGGATGAGCGGTCGGTCGGTGCCGGCTAACGGCATTGCAGCGGACGGGCCGGTGGCCGTCCCGCCGCTGAACGCCACGACGTTAGCCCGACCGGGCGAGGCCACGGATGACTTGGGCTATGGTACGTTTTTTGCCATGGGTCGAGCAGCGCCGCTTCCGCCGCCAGGGTTCGATGACATGTCCGTCGAGGACAGGATCGATTACGTACAGGCCCTTTGGGATCGCATCGCGGCGAACGAGGCTCAGGTTCCCGTTCCCGATTGGCATCGTCAAGTTCTTGAGGAACGGCTAGCAGACCATCGGGCCAATCCGAATGGTGGTCGACCGTGGGAAGAAGTGGAGGCGGACCTTCTCAAACCACGGCAATGATCCGTTTGATTGTCCGTCCCGCTGCCGAAGCGGATATCTTGGACGCCCAGACTTGGTATTCGAAGCATGCCAGCTCCCTCGCGGATGAGTTTGTCGACGAACTTCGAGCCACGCTCCGCCGCGTTCGCGAGATGCCCCGTCAGTTCCCCGAGGTAGAGGAGGCGCCAGACGTGCGCTGCTTCATCGTTTTCTGTATTCGGTCTACTTTCTCCTCCCTGACGACAAGCAGGCGATCGTCGTCGCGATTCTCCACCAGAGCCGACCGCCCGCGACCTGGAAGAGGCGTGTCAAGATCGACAGCGCGCGCTGATCGCGTGTTCTAGCGGATGGTCAACAAATATGACCACCAAGAAGACGAAGGGACAGGCTCGACGGGAAGCTTCGCAGTACCTCGAAACCATCATGGGCGGGCCGCTCACTCTCGGTGCGGCGCTATCGGGTCTGCGCGAGGCGGACGAGCGGAGCCTTGTGGTGAAAGCCGCGTGAATCCGCTGGCCAATAAGCCGTTGCAAAGCTGATCACACCCCTGTGGCCGACCTTGAGTGACCACGCTGTCGGTTGCGCTTGCGAATCCGAGGCGCTCCGCCATGTCGCTGAGTCGGCCCGCGCGGCAAGAACTTTTCCCAGGAGGTCCGAGGTCCGAGGCCTTTCACCTGGCGTCGGGGCCGCCGCTCCCGCCGGGCCCGGGGCCACCCGCGTCGGGGCTCGAGGCGGTGGCGGTGGCGTTGGCGTCGGGGTCGGGTTGCTTGAGGGCGCCCTCGATGAGCAGGTCGATCTCCCGGCTCACAGACGGATCCTCGAGCTCGGACGGACGCCGCTCGGGCGTGCGGGGTCGGAACACCAGATTCAGCACCGCGGTGACGGGATCGTCGTTGCGGTACGCTCGTGGGACCTCGATGGCATAGGCCGACTCGCGCAGACAGTTCTCGATGCCGGGTTGACCGAGCGTCGAGGCTTCCAGGCGCACGAGCGCCACCTCGCCTCGAACCAGGTCCAGCGCCAGACGAACACGACCCGTGAGATCGCGCTCGTTGGGCGTTCTTGCCGAGCGACCGAGGTAGCAGGCTCGTGCCCGGGGTGTGAACGCCAGCGACAGGGCATCTCGAACCACGCTGCGCTCCATGAATCCGGCGGGATTGACGCTGCCGTCGTCGCTCTTCGTCCCCACGACACGCACGACGGGCTCCACGAGGGCAGCGATCCCCCGGCCCAACAGCAGCCTCGCCTCGGCGGGGGACCTGGTGAGCATTGGCTCCAGCCACGCGGCGGGCACCGCCACCGATCGAAGGGGCAGGGGCCGGGGCAAGCCACGATACGCCACGACTTGGGACGGGCTTCCTGAGGTTGTCGCTGCGCCCCGGGAGACCTGCAACACGCCCGAAGCTCCCGCTCCGATCCCAAGGACCTCGACCACCCCCTCGGCTGCCGCGCCCGGAAAGGAGATGGAATAGACATCGCCCCCCCGGCGCAAGTCCTCGAGGAAGGCGGGCACGGAGTCAGCGATGTCAGCGGTCCGGAGCGTTCTCTCGACCCCACCCAGCGCTGCCGAGGCGGCCAGCGTTCGGAGGACCTGCCGCTCCGACGGAGAAACCTCCGGATCGTCATTCGGTCGCACGGATAGGCTGGCGATCATCAATTCGACTCCTGCGCTGGGACCGAGCTGGGTGGCAAGCTGGGACCCCGCCGCCGGGGATCCCACCGCTCCGTCGGTCAGAAGGACCAGCAGGCATCGGGGCGAGAATTCGCGATCGTCTCCGTGCAACAGCTCTCCGGCCGCCCGGAGGGCCCCCGCCAGATCCGTGCCGTTGGCCAGGCGCGCGGGCACCATCTCGTCCTCCAGCGCGCCGATGGCCTCACGGGTCGCCGTGCGCACCACGGGAAACAGGTGGCTTTGTACCCGGTCGAAGAAGAGCGCATCGAAGCGCGTCGCGGGCGGCATGGCCTCCAGAACCCGCCGTGCCACGTCTCGCTCGGCTTCGAGCCCGCCCGGGCCCACGCTGCGCGACCGATCCACCAGGAACAAAACCCGCTCCGGTAGTGGCTGGCCGGGAGCGGCGGCGCTGACACCGATCGCGTAGCCGAGCATGGACGTCTTCCCGGGGCGGGCGGCCGTGGATGTCAGGGTCATCAGCCGTGACGGCGAAAGGAGGTGGTCTTGTGCCAGCCTTCGTGCCGGCTGCGATTGCAAGCGGCTTGGACCGAGGGCGACCATCCAGGCGCTGCGGGTCGAGACGGTCTCCACCAACCCGCTGGGGGCGTCGGGGTGCAGGACGTGCGGCGCACCTGCGATTGTCACCTCCCGAAACCCGAGGGGCTCGATGACCTGGACCTCGACCCGGGTGGCCGGTGGCGATAGCTCCGCCGCGGCCGGGAAGGCCAGCCGGGCCTGGTCGCCGGAAACCTCGAGTAAAACCGTGAAACTGTAGCTCAAGGCCATGTTTTTGTTGGTTGTCGAAGGCATGCATGCCGTTCGGATACGGAGCCGCGCCTCGTCGTCGTAGGCCACCTCCGCCGCCGGGATCCCCATCGCGCCCAGCGCCTCCAGGTACCCATCCCGGGCCCGTGACAAGGGCAGCGCTCGAGGCGATTGCTGTCGTCCGGTCTCGCCGATGGACACCTCGGTGAGCTGGGCGCGGGCGGGCAGCGCGACGTCGAGCACGGCGTCCGTGATCTCGCCCGGGCTCGATCCGGTCCGGCTGCCAGGGCCGCCGCGGGCCAGCGTCTGGGAGCCCGTGGGCGAGCAACTCCATCTCCTCGAGACGGTCACCCGGGCGACCGCGCCTCGTATGTCGATCTGCATCGACTGGGAGGGGGTGGCCGAACCCTGAATCGACCGTCGCTGCGGAGCTCGCCGATCGGCGGTCGGAGCCCCGCCCGCTGCGGCGCTCGCGGAAGCCGCCAGCAGCGCCAGGCCGAGCGAGGCCATGCCCAGCAACGCCGTGCCGACCCGCGCCGTCACGATAAACCTCCTCGACACGATCGACGTCCTCACCGCCGGGTTCACGAATCGGTTCAGGGCTCGACCTCTGGCGCCGGCTGGCCCTGGCAGACCCGCACCTCTTCCATCGAGCGGAGGACGATGGGCTCGCATTGCTGTCCGAGCTTGCAGTCGGCTTCGGTCCTGCAGAGCTTGGGCAGGGTGCAGGACGGCGCGTCCATTTCCCGAAAATTGTTCATCAGGCATATCTGCTGCTTTCCGCAGTCGGCATCGGTCACGCAGCGGGGCGCCGCTCCGAGAGATGGAAAGGCTTCGAAGTACGCCGAGGGCGCGAACAAGAGCACGATGTAGTCGTTGCGTGGACCGCTGTCGACGTCCTGATCGCCCTCTGGCGCGACAATTTTCACGGGCTGGGCACGCGTCCTGAAGTGGGGGGAGCGGGCGGTGAGCAGGTGCATCCCGACCGGGACCTCGTCCACCCGAAACCTTCCGTCCTTGCCGCTTTCGGCGCGGCCGGGGCGATCATCGAGATCGATGATGGCTCCCGCGAGCGGCCGGGCCGTCACGCCGTTCACGATCATCCCGGTGATGGCGACGCGGGGCTGGACCATCTCCTTTCCCGCCGCGCCGGCGGCGATCGGGGCCACGCGGGGCCCGGCGCAGCCCGGCCCGGCGGTCAACGCGCCCAGCGTCAAAATCAAAGTCTGCATCGAGGCCGGCAATCGCCGCCAGTGTAGCAAGCCGGCCCCCATGCCCTGACGAGCCATCGGGGTGGGATCGATAGGGCCTGAACGTCGCGAATCCCGCGTCCGTCCGGGCCCGGATCCGCGCGGTCCTCGTCGCACTCCCTTGCCGCTGCAGGAGCGTCAGGCTACTGATGCCCCTCGTGAAAGAGGCACCCATCATACCCTTGTCCCAGGCAGAGCGACCGGCGGTAGAGACGCTGAAGGCCGGCGGGATCATCGCGTTCCCGACCGATACCCTGTACGGCCTGGGCTGTTCTTTCCATCGACCGCGCGCCATCGAGCGGCTCCTCGAGCTGAGGGGCATCGATCGTTCGCGGCGGCCCCTGACATTCATGCTTCCGGATCTGGGCGAGCTGGCCCGCTACGCGCAGGTCACCGAGTCTGGTCATGCCATCTTGAGCCGTATCTTTCCGGGACCGTATTGCGTGGAGCTGATCGCGGCCGCTGTCGTGCCGGAGCCTCACGTCTGTGGGCGTCGGCGCACCATCGGGGTGCGCATTCCCGACGATCCCTTCTGCGAGCGGATGTTGTGGGCGCTGGGCTCCCCCCTGCTGACGGCCACCGCCAAGTCTCATGAGGGGCGCCTGCTGACAAACCCGGCGGAGATCGCCGCGGAGCTCGGGTCCGAGCTGGATTTGATCGTGGATGGCGGCACCCGGGAGGGCCTTCCGTCCACCGTCGTCAGCCTGGTCGACGACTGGGTGACGGTGTTGCGGCTGGGCCGGGGGGATCCAGACCGCCTGTTGTGAAGCGCCACCCGTCAGAGGCCACGCGAGGAGAAACCTGTGGCCGGGGGCTCCCAGAAGCCCTTACCGACCAGGAAGATCTCGATGCTCTGCGAGCGGGAGCTGTCCGGCTTGATGATCTTCACCTCCGAAAAGCGCAGGGCCAGCTGCTTGCGCACGTCCTCGAAGTCGGGACCCTGGAAGACCTTTCCCACGAACGCGCCCCCGGGGGCCAGCAGCCGGATGGCCCGCGACAGTGCCTCGGAAAACAGTCGCGCCGACCGGGCCTGATCGGCCGACCGGATCCCGGTGGTGTCTGGCGCCATGTCGGACAGGACCGCGTCGAAGGCCTTCTGTGACCCGAGCAACTCGGCGTCGGTGACGGAGAAGATGTCACCGACGATGACCCGCGCACCGACGATAGGGCGGGGTGGGGGATTGCGATCGATTCCCACGACGGCGCCGTGAGGGCCCACCGCCTGCACCGCATACTGCAACCAGGATCCGGGCGAACACCCCAGATCCAGGATCCGATCGCCAGCCCGGAGCAGACGCACCCGCCTATCGATCTCCTCCAGCTTGAACACCGAGCGGGCGGCGAAGCCCGCGGCGCGTGCCTTGCGGAAGAAGGGATCGTGGCGGACCCGCGGATCCGCGAAACCTCCGCGATTCTTGGCCAACGGATCCCTGACCCGACCACCGACCACGGATCACAGCGGGGCGCTCATGCACCGCCGAGCCCCCGCGGTGACGGTTACTTCTTGGCGGCGGGCGCGCCCTTCTTCGAGGCCTTCATGGGGTTCTTGGACTCGGCCTCTTTCACGAGCTGAGGGACGATGTACTTGCGCACGTTCTTGGTGCTGCCCTTGACCAGGACCAGCCCGTTGGCGGGGCCGGGGACCGTGCCCTTGATGAGGACCATGTCGCGGTCATCCAGGATCTTGACCACCACCAGATCGGAGGACGTGCACTGCACTCCCCCCATGCGGCCCGACATGCGCTTGCCCTTGTGCACGCGGCCCGGCGTCAGACGGCATCCGATGGAGCCACCGTGACGGAAGAACTCGTGGGTTCCGTGGGTCATCGAGTCACCCTTCATGCGGTGCATCTTCATGACGCCCTGATAACCCTTGCCCTTGGTGGTTCCCACGACGTCGATGACGTCGCCCGACTTGAAGATCTCTCCGGCCCGCAAGACCTTGCCGATTTCGAACTTTTCCAGGTCCTTCGGATCGTCGAGGCGGACCTCGCGCAGGACCCGCGGGGTCTTGTCCAGGCCGACCTTCTTGACATATCCGGCTTGGGGACGACTCACCAGCCGCACCGGAGTCTCCTCGAAGCCGAGCTGAATGGCCGAGTAGCCGTGGATGGCCGGCGTGCGTTTCCCGACGATCACACACGGGCCCACCGTCACGGCGGTGACGCCCAAGGCGGTCCCGTCGTCGTGAAATATCTGGGTCATCCCAATCTTGCGGCCGAGGAGGCCCATCTTCATCGACATGGCGGCGCGTGCTCCTTCTGACTACGAACTCGTAACTGCCTGGAAGGCCGCGATTTATAAGCGCCAGCCGCCCTCAAGTCAAGGAGCACGAAACCGCGCGCCCTGGCTGGGCCGGGGGAGCTATCATCGGGCGTATCATCGAGCTCATCATCGGCGCGCCCGTGAGCCCATCCCGCATCGCCATCTTGCCTTCCGCTCTGGCCGATCAGATTGCGGCCGGCGAGGTGGTGGAGCGGGCGGCCTCCGTCGTCAAGGAGCTGTGCGAGAACTCCATCGACGCGGGCGCGCACCGGATCGAGGTGGACATCGAGGGTGGGGGGCGTCGCTCGGTCCGGGTCGCGGACGACGGAGCGGGCATGACCCCCGAAGAGGCGCGGCTGGCTTTGCGCCGCCACGCCACCTCGAAGATCCGCAGCGCGGACGATCTCTGGAACCTCGCGACCTTTGGGTTTCGCGGCGAGGCCCTGCCCTCGATCGCGGCGGTTTCCCGGATGACCGTGGCCACCAAGGTTCCCGGCTCCCTGGTTGGATTCCGGCTGACCATCGAAGGTGGCGTCGAGACCGAGGCCCGTGAGGTGGGGATCCCCGAGGGGACCCAGATCGAGGTCCGCGATCTCTTCTTCAACACGCCGGCACGCCTGAAGTTTCAAAAGACCGAGTCCACGGAGGCCGCCAACGTCAGCGAAGCCGTGCTGAGGCTGGCGCTGGCGAATCCCGAGATCCATTTTCGCCTGCGCGCCGGCGGGCGCATGGTGCTGGACCTGCCGGTCCACAAGCAGCTTGGCGAGCGAGTTCGCGCGGCCTTTGCCCGGAGGGGGGCGGGTGCGCTCCATGAGGCGCGTGGCGAGGAGGGGGGACATCAGGTGCGCGCATTCCTGGCGGCGCCCGAAGAGGCCTCCTCCACGGCCCGATCCACGTTTCTTTTCGTCGGGCGTCGGTTCGTCCGGGATCGCTTGCTTCTGCACGCTCTGGCCCTGGGCTATGGCGAGCTTTTGGAAAAGGGGCGCTACCCCCTGGCCGCGCTGTTCCTGGACGTGCCGCACGCCGATCTCGACGTCAACGTGCATCCGCAGAAGCTGGAGGTGCGGTTTGCCCGGGCCGCCGAGGTCTACGCCGCCGTCCGGCACGTCGTCGGTGACGGGGTGTCGAGGGCGCCCTGGCTGGCGGCTGCTCGGGGCGCGGCGCGAGTCCACACCTTGCCTCCCGCAGCCTTTCCCGGCGGGGCCGGGATCGGCGCTCGCGGGACCGGCGCCAGATCGACCGGTGCGTCGACCGGCGCGGTCGCGACGAGCCGTGCGGGCGAGGAGGGGTTTGGTTACCGGCGGTCGGACCTGGACCAGGCGAGGCCGTTGCCCGCCCCCCCACTCGAAGAGCGCTCCGCGGTCGAGGACGGGGATCCGGGGAGCTCGGGCCGGCGGTTTCGCTCGCTGTCCTATGTCGGTCAAATGCGACGAGGTGACCTGGTCTGCGAGGCTGTCAGCGGCGATCTCGTCCTGATCGACCTGCGTGTCGCCAGGGAGGCGGTGGCCCTCGATTCCCTTCGGAAGGCGCATCGCCGAGGCGAAATCAAGCCTCGCCGGTTGCTGTTTCCGGTGCCGGTCGAGGTGGGGCAAGGGCAAGCGGCGGCCGCCCTCGCTGCTTGGCCCACGCTCGAGACGTTGGGGTTCGAGCTCGACGGGGACGCCTTGTCGCAAGGCCGGGTGCTGGTGCGGGCCTTGCCCGAGACGCTGCACCACGCAGATCCTAAACCATTACTTCATGAAATTTTAGATAACTTTTCTAAAGCAAAGGATATTATCCATGATGAAAGCTCGGCCAGGTGGCTCGAAGGAGTCATGATCACCATGGCGCAGCACAGCCTCCCCGCGCTTGAGGAACCCCTGGATCGGGGCGAGGCGCTCGCCTTGCTGATCGCTCTGGATACGCTGGCGGAACCCGGCCACCGGCCCCACCTGCGTCCCCTTTTCTCGCGGCTCTTGGTCCCTGACCGGCCGACCTGACTTCCTCCGTCCTTGGGCGCCCATCCGAAGGGCCCGAGGGCCGTCGATAGGGTTGGGCGTGACGTCGGTATCGACGTAAGCTGGGTGTGGTTGGTTGATCGAAGGGAGGCATCGAGATGGGGCTCTTGCGCTTGGCTCAGGAAACGAAGCAGGTGGCGCCGGATACCACCGTCCTCGAGGCGGTGAAGGTGATGACCGCAACGGGGGTGGGGGCCGTGGTCGTCACCACGGGAGGGGCGCTGGATTGCCAGGCCGTTGGCGTGTTCACGGAACGGGATCTGATGCGTCGGGTGGTCAACGAGGGCAAGAACCCCGCCACGACGTTGATCCGGGAGGTGATGAGCAGCCCGGTTCGCGGTGTCCTGGACGGCGTGTCGGTCTCGGAAGCCGCGGCCCTCATGCGCAGACACCGCTTCCGGCACCTCGCCGTGATGGACGCGGGCGGCAGGTTCCTGGGGATGGTGGCCCTGCGCCACCTTCTCTATGATCTCATGGACGACCTCGAGCGCAAGGTTGGCGGTCTCGAAAGCTTCATCATGATTGATGGTCCCGGGGGGTAGGCGTCCGAAGGTCAGGCCCGTCCAACTTGTCCCACCGCGTGCTCGCCATCGTCGGACCCACCGCCTCCGGGAAGAGTCTGCTGGCCATGCGGTTGGCGGAGCGCCTTCCCATCGAGATCGTTTCCTGCGACTCCCAGCAGGTCTACGCCGGCATGGACATCGGGACGGCAAAGCCCTCCCTCGCCGACCGTCGCTCCGTGCCCCATCACCTCCTCGACGTCGTGGTGCCGACCGAGACCTTTCACGCCGCGCGCTGGGCTAACCTGGCTCGCGTGGCCATCCAGCACATCCTGGCCCGCGGGCGCGTGCCGGTCGTGGTCGGGGGAACCGGGCTCTATCTCCGGGCCCTGCTGTGGGGCCTCTTCGATGCTCCCCCCTCCGATCCGGCCATCCGCGAGCGTCACAAGGACGAGGCGCGTGTGCTTGGGGTGGAGGCCTTGCACGCGCGCCTCGCGAGCATCGATCCCCACACCGCCGTCCAGGTTCAACCGCGGGACCTGTTACGCATCAGTCGGGCCCTCGAGATCTACGAACAGACAGGGATCCCCATCAGCGCGTTGCGAATGCGACAGAGCGCGCCAGGTACGGTGTCGGCTGCGGTGCTGATCCTCGATCCGCCGCTCGAGGTCCTGCGGCAAAGAATCGGCCCACGTTTCGACGCGATGATCGCGTCCGGGCTGCTCGACGAGGTTCGCATCCTGCGCGCGCGCTTTGGCAGAGATGCCCGGGCCTTGCAGGCGCTCGGTTACCGGCAGGTGGGCGAGCACCTGGACGGCCTCCTCACACTGGAGGAAGCCGTGGCCGTCGCCAAGGCGGCGACCTCGGCCTATGCCCGCCGGCAGCGGACCTGGTTTCGCAAGGACAGGGACGCCTGGCGCGCGGAGGTCCCGCCATCGCCGGCCCAGCTCATCGATTGGTGGAGATCCCTGCCGGAGGTCGTTCCCACGCCGGAGCCTCGACTCATCTGACGGCCGTCGCGGGTTGGGCGTGTTCGCGCGCTTCGGCGCGTTCGGCCTGCTTTCCGGAAGGCTTTGCTATAGTACCGCGGCTCCCCTCATGACCATGGCTGAACCCGCCGAACGAAGCGACAGTCCCGCGGCGCCCGTGCTCGATTTCGAGCGTCCCATCGTGGAGCTGGAGCGGAAGATCGAGGGCCTGGTGAAGGTCAGCCGCGAGGCGCCCGAGCTGCAGCCGCAGATCGATCTGCTGGAGTCCCGGGCCCGCGATTTGCAGCGCGAGATCTTCGCGGAGCTCACGCCCTGGCAAAAGGTTCAGCTGTCGAGGCATCCGGCTCGACCCTACACCCTCGACTATGTGGAGCGCCTGATCGATGGCTTCATCGAGCTCCACGGGGATCGCCGGTTCGCCGACGATCCGGCCATCGTCGCGGGATTCGGCCTGTTCGAGGGAACGCCCGTCCTGCTGGTGGGTCAGCAGAAGGGTCGCGGCACCAAGGAGAAGGTCCGCCGCAATTTCGGGCAGCCCAAACCCGAGGGTTACCGCAAGGCGCTGCGGCTGATGGAGCTGGCAGCCCGCATGCGGCGGCCCATCATCTGCCTCATAGACACGCAGGGTGCTTATCCGGGAATCGACGCCGAGGAGCGCGGCCAGGCCGAGGCCATCGCCAAGAACCTGGAGATCATGGCGGGCCTCCCCGTTCCCATCGTGACAGCCGTGATTGGCGAGGGGGGATCCGGAGGTGCGCTGGCCCTCGGCGTAGGGGATGTCATCCTGATGCTCGAGTACGCGACCTATTCGGTCATATCGCCCGAGGGGTGCGCGTCCATCCTGTGGCGCGACGACTCCAAGAAGCCCGAGGCGGCCGCTGCCATGAAGATGACCGCCACCGACCTGCAGGCGTTGAACATCGTGGACGAGATCGTGCCTGAGGCGCTGGGAGGCGCCCACCGCGACCATGATCTGACGGCCCGGAACCTGGGCGACGTGATCCGGCGGCACCTCGCGGAGCTGATGTTGCTGCCCCCCGACGTCTTGCGGGCGCGCCGCTACGAAAAGTTTCGCCGCATCGGGACGTTCGTCGAGAGCGGTAACGGCTCGCCTTTGTAGGGCGCCGAACGGCTGATGACCGAATCGTGAGCGCGGATCTGGAGCGGGCGTGGGAGGTCGAGTCCCTGCGACTTTGTGATCGCTATGTCGAGGAGGTAGTGCTGGCTTTCGACCTGTGCCCTTGGGCCGAGCCTGCGCTGCGGGCCGGGCGCGTCGGGCGCGCCGTCTGTCTATCGCCCAACCCGATCCCGGCGGACTGTCTGCCGTTCATCGATGACCTCCGGCGGCAAGACGGACGGCAAGATGGACGGCAAGATGGACGGCAAGATGGACGGCAAGATGGACGGCAAGATGGACGGCAAGATGGACGGCAAGATGGACGGCAA
>Ga0066788_10000203_pt1 | contig 11978 bp, 7 predicted proteins | sample OrgsoiDNA2013048_FD_70943 | JGI IMG/M metagenome (GOLD analysis project Ga0066788, IMG submission 70943) | Permafrost soil microbial communities from the Arctic, to analyse light accelerated degradation of dissolved organic matter (DOM) -... | ecosystem: Environmental > Terrestrial > Soil >... | reverse complement strand
GGAGCCACCGGCGTCCTGATCGGCGACGATCTGCACGAGAAGCGCAGCGGCCTGACCCGCGCCCTGCGCGAGGCCAACCTCACGACCCGGGTCTGGCCCCTGTCCCAGGCCTTCGTGATCCAGGACGAGGCGCTGGAGCGCGAGCGGGCCCGCTCCCTCGTCACCAAGGTCAATCCCGACACGGTCGCCACCTTGATCTTCACCTCCGGTACCACCGGCAAGCCCAAGGGCGTGATGCTGACGCATCGAAACTTCACCTTCATGGTGTCGGAGCTTTCGAAGATCTTCGCCTTCGGCGTCAATGACGGGATGTTGTCGGTGCTGCCGTTGCACCACACCTTCGAGTTCTCGACCGGGCTGCTGGTCCCGCTGGCCCGGGGCGCGCAGATCACCTACCTGACGGAGCTGACCGGCGAGGCCATCGCGGCGGTGCTGAAGAAGGGCCACGTCACCTCGATCGTGGGGGTGCCGGCCCTGTGGGATCTGATGCGCCGTCGGGTGCTGCAGAAATTCTCGGAGCGCTCACCCCTGCTGGAGGGCGCCATGAAGGGCCTGATGGCCGCGAACTACGAGCTGCGGTCGCGCGCCGGGCTGGACCTGGGGATGCTGTTCTTCTTGCCGGTGCATGCGGGGTTCGGTGGACGTATCCGGTACCTGATCAGCGGCGGCTCGGCCCTGCCGCAGGAGGTGCTGAAGAGCTTCGTGGGCATGGGCTTCGACTTCTTCGAGGGGTACGGCCTGACCGAGACTGCCCCCGTCCTGACGGTGACCTCACCCAAGCGCAAGGCCCTGCCCGGCTCCGTGGGCCAGCCGTTGCCCGGCGTGGAGGTGAAGATCGACCAGCCGGATGGCGGCGGGGTCGGCGAGGTCGTGGCCCGCGGGCGCAACGTGATGGCTGGATACTGGGAGGACGACGCGGCCACCGCGGTGGCGATTCGGGACGGATGGTTCCACACCGGGGACATCGGTCGCTTCGACGAGGACGGAAACCTTTACCTGGTCGGGCGCTCCAAAGAAGTCATCGTCGATTCCAACGGGAAGAACGTCTACCCGGATGAGATCGAGGATCTCTACCGGGAGTCCCCGTACATCAACGAGCTGTCGGTGGTCGGGCTGCCCGATGGGGTTGCCGAGCACGTGGTGTGCGCGGTGGCTCCCAACTACGATCACGCGCCCGAGTTGCCGCGCGAGGGGACGCATCAGAAAATCGACGAGCATTTTCGCAAGGTGTCCCTGGACCTGGCCTTCTGGAAGCGCGTGAAGTCGGTTCATTTCTGGGAGGGGGAGCTGCCGAAGACGGCCACCCGCAAGGTCAAGAGGCGCGAGGTGGTGACGGAGCTGTTGCGTCTGCAGAAGGCCGCGATCGCAAGTGCCACTGCTGGCGCGGGCTCCGCCGGGGGAGAGGCCGCTCTCGATGCCGATGGGGAGGCCATCGACAACGGCGACCTTCACCGTCAGGCCGGCCTGGCCCGGTTGCTCGACCTCGTGGCCCAGGTCAGCGGCAAGGCGCGCTCGGAGGTTCACCCCCGCAGCCGGCTCGACCAGCTGGGATTCGACAGCCTGATGTACACGGAGCTGGGGGTCGCCCTCGACGCGGCGGGGCTCGCTGTCCCCGAGACCACGGATTTCACGGGAGCCGGCGATGTTCAGGAGCTGTACCGACTGGTACGAGCCGCGCGACAGACCCCGGCGCTGGAGAGGCCCCTGCCCTCGGCCCTGCCCTTATCATTGCGGGCGCGTCGCTCCCGGCTCGGCGCGGCGCTCGGATCTTCTGACGGATCGTCTCGGGGCCTTCTCGAGGGAATGTCGGCGCGAGCCCACGAGGGCGCCTCGGACGAGGACGACATCTACGTCCCCGCTCCCGTGGCCAGGGTCGGCAAGCGCGGGCTGGGACTGGCCCAGCGGTTGTTCTACCGGCGCCTGCTCACGTCGCAGGTCACCGGGCAGAATCACGTCCCTCTCAACACCAACTTCATCGTGGCAGCCAATCATTGCTCGCACCTCGACATGGGGCTGGTCAAGGTGGCGCTCGGTGAGCCCGGGCGCGACATCACGTCCATGGCGGCCGCCGACTACTTTTTCCGCAATCGCTACCGGCGGGCCTACTTCACCAACTTCACCAACCTGGTTCCCATGGAGCGCACCGGATCGATCCGCAAGTCGATGGACACCGCCGAGCAGGTCCTGCGCCAGGGCCGGAGCATGGTGCTCTTTCCCGAGGGCACGCGCTCCGTGACGGGAAAGATGGCCGAGTTTCTGCCCAGCCTGGGTTACCTGGCCCTGCGCTCGGGCGTGGGTTTGCTGCCCGCGCATCTCGCGGGGACGTACCAGTCGATGCCCAAGGGAGCGGCGCTTCCGCGTTCGCGCGAGCTCGGCGTGGCGTTCGGGCCATTTCTGTCGATCGACATGTTGCGCAAGCTGACCGAAGGGCTATCGAGCCAGGAGTCGTGGCGGCTGATCGCGGCGCTGGCCCAGCGACTCGTCGAGAATTTGCGGGACGGGATCCCGACCCGCCTCGATCTCGACGGCGCCCGCGCCGGATGGGATGGTCACAAGCTGCAAGCCGGTGCGGAGCAGCGGCAGATGAAGGCCCCTGCGCGGCGCCGGCTGGACCCGGTGGGCTGATGGCGACCGACGCGAAGGGTGCGACCGGAAGGACCCTGATAACCGGCGCCACCGGTTTCCTTGGCTCTCACCTGGTTCGCGAGCTGGCTCGACGGGGGGTGGGGCCCCTGCGGGCCTTGCAGTCGGGCGCCGCGCCAGCCTGGCTCGACGCGCTGGGGGTCGAGGTGGTGCGGGGCTCGGTGACCTCGCCCGCCGATGTCGCGTCGGCCGTCAAGGGGGTCGATCGGATCTTCCACCTGGCGGGCCTGGTGTCCCCGAAGGCCGAGGACGCCCATCGCATGTACGACGTTCACGTGAACGGGACGCGCCTCTTGTGCCAGGCTGCGGCCGCCGCCGGCGTGGGCCGCATCGTCCTGTCGTCGACCAGTGGCACGATCGCCGTGTCGACGGGGGCCGCTGCGGAGCTCGACGAGGACTCGCCGACGCCGATCGATCTCATCGCCCGCTGGCCCTATTACGCGAGCAAGCTTTATCAGGAGGAGGCGGCGCGGCGAGCCTGCGCCGATCGCGTGGAGCTGGTGATCATGAATCCCAGCCTGCTGCTCGGCCCGGGCGACGATCGCCTGAGCTCGACCCGCGTGATCCTGCAATTTCTCGGACGCGAGATCGCCATGACGCCCACCGGCGGCCTCAACTTCGTCGACGCGCGCGATGTGGCGTCCCTCTTCGTGGAGGCCATGGACCGAGGCGTGTCTGGCCAGCGTTACCTGGTGGGCGGCACCAACTGGACCTTCGTCGAGCTGTTCGGGCGACTCGAGCGCATGACCAAGGTGCCCGGTCCGTTGATGAAGGGCCGCGGCAAGTTGCCACTGCTGGCCGCCCACGCCCAGGCGGCGGTCTATCGTCGCCTGGGCAAGACGCCCCCCTTCCAGCCAGCCAGCGTGGACATGGCCGGGCACTACTGGTACTTCGATAGCAGCAAGGCGGCCCGTGCCCTGGGCTTCGTCGCGCGGGACGCCACCGAGACGCTCTTCGACACGGTCGCCTACGTGCGCGAGCGCTTCCTCGGCAGCGCTGGCCGGCCAGCCGCTCTGGAATCGAGCGGGTAGGGACGTCTTCAGGCTACTCAGAAGGTCTTGGCGCCCAGCCCGACGTTGCAGCTCACCGCGCGAGCGTAGACGTTGATGCTTCCGATTTCACCAATCGGGCGACCTTGGGCGATGGCGTTGAACGCCGTGCAGCTGAGATCGATGTGGTTCGGGCGCGCGGTGGTGCACCAGTAGGAATTGTTGGGGTGATTGTGTGGGCAAGCGTCAATGAGCTGGACCACCACCGAAGCATTGGGCTTGCAAAATTCGTCGTGGGTGAATCCGTCCCCCATGTAGGAGTGGGTTCCGGTTCCGTTGCAGGCGATCTCGACGCACTGGCCGCAGTTGCTCTGGCCGGAGCAGGCGGGCGGGCTGGCGCAGCGATTTTGGTTCCCGCCCCCCGTGCACGTACACGCGGGCGCTCCGTTCCAGAGGGTCGCGAGATCTCCTGTGGCGCCAAAAAAACTGGTGTTGGCCCCCCCCAGTTGAACGGCTCCGCGAGCGACGCACGTGCTTGCGTTGAGGTTGGTCGTGTCTGAAAATCCATAAGCCGCGCAGTCCGCCTGACCGAACATGGTGGCGGTGTAGTCCGGGTTCCACCCGGCGCCCGCGGGAGCCGGTGGCGGCGGCGGTGGCGGTGGCGGCGCGGGGGCGTCGCAGGGGACTCCCTGTAACGCTGCGAGCGACGTGGACACCACGCAGCTCGCCATGTTCTCGTAGCCGAACCCGGCGGCGTCCGGCATGGCCACCGCCAGGTTTTGGCACAATGGATGGCAGGTTCCGTCACCGACCTTGATCCCGTTGCCCATTCCAAGTGGAGGAAGGTTGGGCGTACAGGGCAAACCTCCAAGCGCGGCCGCCGTCTTCTCGACGATGCACGGGTTCAGATGTTCGTAACCGTAGCCGTCGTGGTCCGGATCGGTGATATCGCTGGAGCAAACCGGGAAGCAAGTGGTGCCCGTCTGGATGCCGTTACCCGGAACGGGCGCGTTCGCGATCTCCGGCGCGACGCAGGCGCTGGTCCCCGCGGCCGCGGGCGATGTTGCCACCAAGCAGGTCGTCTGCCCTTCCCACCCGTACCCGTCGTTGTCGGGATCGGTGATGGTGGGAAAGCCGCAGGTCGGGAAGCACTTGCCGTCCTTGTAGAGCCCATTGCCGCTCGCCAAGCCGCCGTCTGGCACGCCCGGGCTGCCACCCGCGGCAGGGTTTCCGGCGGTGCCGCCGGATGCGCCTGGCTGACCTCCGCTTTGCGAGGCGTTGGCACCGCCGCTTCCGGTCACGATCGAGCCACCCGATGCGGCCGCGCTCGGCCCGACCCCACCTGATCCCGCGCTTTTTCCGCCCGCACCCGCGCCGCCGGGCGTCGCCGTCGACGCGGCGCTGCCACCCCCGTTCGCGCCCGAGGCAGAGCCATCACCGGACCCCGATGAGCAACCGCAAGGAGCCAAGAGGGCGATGGACAGCGCCACGACAACCGTCGTCGGAAACTTCAGCCGGGCATTGGGTTTCACCGTCGTAATCCCTCCAGTCGGAGATTTCCAAGCACCGAGCGAGGGGGTCCCCCCCAGGGCCAGGAGGCTATGTGCAAGAATTCCGGCGCACAAGTGGAAGGGAACCGATATGCTCGCCGCCAAACGGAAACGTTGCCGGCGTGATGCGGTCCCCGTCGTTCGGCCGAGCAGGCGAGCGACTCACACACGAGGAGGCGTCCCTTGCCCGTCCTACCTTTTCGGTCCATTGCGCGCTCCTTCCTCCGCGGCGGGGTTGCACCGTTGGTGTTGGCGATGCTCACGATCCCCGCCTGTTCGGCGGGCGATGCGCCGACTCCTGGGGCGATGCCGACCGGGGATGCCGGGACCGGGGGCTCCACGAGCTCCGCTTCGGGCAACGGAGGCAATTCCGGTTCGGACGGGGCGATCAGCCCGCCCCCCGGCGGCCCGGGTGGTCGCTTCACCACCGCGGGCGGCGGCGGCTTCGTTACCGCCAGCGGCGGCGATGCAGGTGCGCCTGGCGCGGGCGGTCAGAGTGGCCCGGCCGTGGGAGGCGTCGGAGGCAGCGCCTCAAGCTCGCCATCGGTACCGGCGGACATACCCGGCGTCGTGGTCGTTGATGCGATGGTCCAGCGGTGCGCACCACTTTGCCGCGTCAATGTCGACCCGGCCAAGGATCCCGAGAAGGACGACTGGTCGTACGAGGACGGCCAATCGTGCGTCATCCCCACCACCGTCACCAGCCACAACCAATCCTGCATGACCGGCGAGCCGTTGCCTCCGCCGGTCTCGGTTCCAGGGGTCGTGGTCGTCGACACGGGATTGACCCGTTGCGCCCCGCTGTGCACGATCACCACGAACATCGCGAACGATCCCGATGGCGACGGTTGGTCCTACGAAAACAACTCTTCCTGTGTCATTCCTGGCACCATAACGGCCCACAACCAGCCGTGCATGACGGGCCAGCCGTTGCCGACCCCAGCGCCGAGAGCTGGGCTGCGCATCGATACCAACGGAGACGGTACGGCGGAATGCGTACCTTCGTGCGCGGTGGCCACGATGCCGAGCTCGCCGACCGCGCCCGACTGGGGATACGAAGACAACGCTTCGTGTGTTTTGCCGGGCTCGCCCACCGCGCAAGGCAAGATTGCCTGCACCGTCAACGGCGCCGCTCCGGTGTACAAGCCGCCGGCGTTGACCGGAACCAAAGTGAAGGACGGCTTCTTCACCCAGGGCGGAAAGCTTTTGGATGCCTACGGGAAGCCCTTCGTCATGCGCGGGGTCAACAACGCCCACATATTCTTCGACACCGGCGGCCGATACCTCGCCTGGCAGGCACTGGACAACATCGGGGTTTACGGGACCAACACCATCCGAGTGGTCTGGAACACGACCGGCTCGGCGGCCCTGCTTGCGGAGATCCTGTATCGGGTCGTCGAGCTCAAGATGATCCCGATGGTCGAGCTGCACGACGCGACGGGAAGCCAAGATACCTCGCGACTTCTCGATCTGGCCCGCTACTACACAAACGTGGACGTGAAGCAGGTGCTCAACGACTTTCGGGCGTACCTGCTCGTGAACATCGCCAATGAATGGAGTGGACAAGGTAATTTCGTGACCGCCTACCAGATGGCCATCAGCCTTTTGCGAACCAATGGCATCACCCACACGCTGGTCATCGATGGCAGTGGCTTCGGCCAGGACGGCGGCTCCATCCTGAACAACGCGAGCGCCCTCACAGCCGCCGACAGCGAGCACAATCTTCTTTTTAGCGTGCATATGTACGACCAGTACCCGACCGCCGCGGCGGTCGATGCGATACTGAACCAGGCGAACAGCGCGGGAATTCCGCTGATAGTCGGCGAGCTCGGGCCTCAATTCAGCGGCGTCAACGTCGCCTGGCAGGAGATCTTGGCGCGCTGTCAGGCGCTGGACATCGGATACCTGGCCTGGTCCTGGATGGGCAACGACCCCATGAACGCGCAGCTCGACATGGCGTCAACCTGGGAGGGACCGCTCACCGCCTGGGGCCAGAACGTCCTCGTCGGCACCAATGGAATCCGCCAGACCGCCAAAAAGTCCACCCTCTTCCCGTGATCTCGGCCGGGCCTGGTTTGGTTGATGTCGTGGGTTACCTCGGCTCCATATGCCTTACGCGATCGAAATGTTCACGTTTGAAGCAAGTTTTCATCTCCAACGACCGCGGAGTCAATCCAAGCACGGGGAGGTCCAGCTTTGCTGGACCGGCAACGCCGTCAAGCAACTCCGTGGGTCTCGCAGGGGGCCTTCCGCGGCCCCTTGCGGCGGCGAAGCCGCACTAGAATCGAACGGGTAGGGCTCGGGGCAGGACCTCGAAGGTGGCCGGGAGCCGGCCGGGCGTCTCACCGTCGAGCTCGATGGCAATCACCTGGCCGGGGTCCACCGGGGAGGCCCGAAGCCGGCGTCGTACCTGGGTGCCGTGCACACCCTCGATCGTCAGGTGGGTGCCCGCGAACAGGCGCGGCAAGCTGGCCAGCACCTTCATCTTGCCGAGATCACCCACCGTGACCAGCGAGAGCTCTCCGCTGTCGAGCTTCGCGTCGGGACAGATCTTCATGCCGCCGCCAAAGTAACGCCCGTTGCCGAGCGCGGCCAGCAGCAGGGTCCTCCGGACGGGCGCGGCCCCGTCCAGCTCCAGCATGACCTCGGTGTTCTCGTAGGCGATCAGGGTCCGGACGGTCGCACCCAGGAAGGCGGTCTTGGCCCCCAGCGCCTTGCCGGAGAGGTTGGCGCGGGCGGCCACGTCGCTCGAGAAACCGAACGAGGCGACATTGATGAAGATGCGTCTGGTGAGCTCCCCCTGGTGGGACACGAACTGAACGTGGCCGACGTCGATTCGATGGGCCCGGCTGTTCCGTATGTGCTCGGCGGCCTGGGCCACGTCGGTGGGCAGATCGAGGGTGCGCCGGAAATCTCCACCGGTGCCGCGCGGGATCAGCCCCATCTGACTCGGCGGCGCGCCGGCCTCGCTCGCGGAAAGCAGGCCGGCGGCCACCTCGGAGGCGGTTCCGTCCCCCCCGAACGCAACGATCAGTTGCCCGCCCTGCATGGCGATCTCGTGGGCGAGCGCGGTGGCGTGGCCGGTGCCTTCGGTGAATCGCACGCGGATCTCGCCCAGCCCGGCCGAGACGGCCCCCACGAGACGCGCCCACTTTTTTTGGCTGATCCCCCCACCCGCCTTCGGGTTCACGATGACCCACGGTCGCTCGTCGATCCGATCATCGATGATGGGGTCGTCGCCACGCTCATCGTCGCGATTTGGGACTCGATCCTGGACGCGCTCGGTGGGCATCGCCTGCTGGATTTCTAACAGATCGATCGCCGGTCACGAAGTCGAGGTGCCACCTTTGACGTAGTCTTCCGGCCCGGATGGTCTCCGGCGTGATCATGGGGCTCTGCGCATCGGCGTGCTGGGCGTTCGCCAACGTGTTCATCTCGCGATCGAGCCGCGCGGTGGGACCGTTCCGCGCGCTCGTGTGGGCGCAGGTGTTGGGAGGCCTGGCGCTGGCCCCCATCGCCCTCGCGCTAGATCATCGGACGGCGCAGCTCGACACCTCCGTGGTGGGATGGGGAGTGGTCGCCGGGCTCACCGCCGTGCTGGCCTACGCGTGTCTGTTCTTCTCGGCCGAAGGCGGACAGCTGTCGGTCGTGGTTCCGGTGATGTCGAGCTGGTCGGTGGTCGCGGCCGGGGTGTCGATCGGGGTCCTCGGCGAATCGGTGCGACGCACCCACCTGATCGGCGCGGGCCTGGTCGTCAGCGGCGTGCTGATGGTGTCGCGTTACTCCCGGCCTCCCCGCGGCGCGCCTCGGGCGGAGCCGGGGGGAGCCGGGGCACCCGGGAGCCCAGGCGCTCCCGTGGATGAGGAAGGGCCGAGGGTTCGCAGACGTGCCCGTCACGCCCTGCTGGCCGCCGTCGGCGCCGCGTTCGGCTTCGGAATCCTGATTCCAGCCATGGATCGCCTGGCGCCAGTTCTGGGTAGGCTGGGCGAGATCCCGGTGGTGTTCTCGATGGATCTGATGCTGGGCGTTCCCCTGGCGCTGGCGGCTCGCGTGAAGCTCTCATTCCCTCCGCGGCGCGCCTGGGGGATCGTGGCAGCGGCCGGGCTCTTCGAGACCGCCGGCTTCGTCTGGATCTCGCTCGGCGCCTCTCGCGCACCGGTGGCCGTCGTGTCGCCCCTGGCCAGCCTCGCCTCCGCTTTGACAGTGCTCTTTGCGTGGGCCGTCCTGCGCGAGCGACCGGCCGGCCTGGTCCTGGCAGGTGCGGCGGTGGCCTGCGCGGGGGTCGTGACCCTGGCGCTGTGAAACCCTTTTATCTTACGGGGGTGTGGCTCGCTACCGCTCGCACACCCCCGGCCCCCCCTCGCCTCGCCCAGCAAAGCTGGGCTACGCTCGCCCGAGCGGCGGGAGGTGAACAAGGTTGCTGGGCATGGATAGCCGTCAGGGCTCTGACGAGCCGTTAACCCTGAGCCGGTTGATTTGCGTCATCGTGCGTGCAGCGCTGTTCGGCGAATTGGCCCTTGCGGCGCGGCCGTTCGGACCCAGATCAACCTTGATGGGCCGAATGAGCACAGCCAGGGATCTCGCCAGCCAAACCTTCAAGAGCTGGAACGAAGACAAGGCGCCTCGCCTGGGGGCGGCCCTGTCCTACTACACGATCTTCTCGCTCGCCCCCGTGCTGAGCCTGGTGATCTCGGTGGCGGGCCTGGTCTTCGGCAAGGACGCGGCCGAGGGGCGAATCGTCGGGGAGCTGAGGGGGCTGTTGGGGACAGAGGGAGCCGCGTTCGTGCAGACGATGCTGTCCAAGGCCAGCAACCGGACCGGCGGCTTCGTCTCGGCGGCGATCAGCCTGGTGATGCTGATCGTGGGAGCGACGGGCGTCTTCATCGAGCTGCAGGACGCCCTCAACACCATCTGGAAGGTCGAGCCCAAGCCCGGCCTCGGCCTCAAGAACCTGATCAGGGAGAGGCTGCTCTCCTTTGGCCTGATTCTGGTCTTCGGGTTCCTCCTGCTCGTCTCGCTGGTCATGAGCGCGGCGCTCGCGGGGCTCGGAGGCCTGGTCTCGGGATGGATCCCCGGCTGGGTGGTGTTCGGCTACCTGCTGAACTACGGCGTCGCCTTGCTGGTCATCACCACGTTGTTCGCCATGATCTACAAGATTCTCCCCGACGTGAAGATCGCCTGGAAGGATGTGTGGGTCGGGGCGCTCGTCACCTCCTTGCTGTTCCAGATCGGCAAGTTCCTGATCGGCCTTTACGTCGGCAAGGCCAGCGTGGGGTCGGCTTTCGGCGCGGCCGGCTCTCTCGCCGTGTTGCTGGTGTGGATCTACTACTCGTCGCAGATCGTCCTGCTCGGCGCCGAGTTCACGCGCATCTGGGCCATCAGACGCGGAGCTCCGCTGGCCCCGACGGAGTACGCCCGGCCCGCGCCCGTGCTGGTGGCGGCTGCCGCCGCCGCTTCCAAATCCCCAGCTCACGCTCCTCGGCCGTAGAATTTTTTGCGCAGCGACGGCTGGCTCGGCTCGGCCTCAGAAAAAGTCCGCGCCGACGCAGCAGCGAAAGCCGGTGTCGCCTGCCACCTGCTTGCGAAAGAAGCCGGTCGAGTCGGTGCAAGTGGAGCCCGTGAGCTCGCTGGAGAACGAGCCCCCGACTGGCGGGCACGAGTCGTCGGAGCCGGTCGAGGATTGCTGCTCACAGTCGTCCAGCCACTCCCAGGCGTTGCCGCTCATGTCGAAGAGGCCGGGGACTCCGCCCTCGCACATGGTGGCGTCCTTGACCGGCCGCAGCCCGGGGGTGGCGGCAGCGTAAGTCTTGTCCACGCAGCGACCCGGGCTGGCCGTGTCTCCATAGGGATACTTGCTCTTGGCATCCCCGGTGCACGCGATCACCCACTCGCTCGCGTCCTTGGCGGTCAGCGCCCCCGTCACGACTTCCCCGCCCGGCTTCTGGCAGAGGTGTTTTCCCGCCCAGCGGCAGTAGGCGTCCGCATCGCACCAGTCCACGCAGACGACCGGATAGTCGGCGCGGCCCGCCGGGTCGAAGGTGGGGCAGGCCGGACCATTGGTGGACTTGGCTTCTGGCACGAAGGTCTGGTTCCACCCGCAGCGGCTGCTCTGGGTGGAGACCGCCACGCCCGCGGCCAGGAAGGTCGCATAGTCCTGATTGGTCACCTCGTTGGCGTCGATGCAGAAGGCTATCCCGTCCTGCCAGCGCACCAGCGCGAGCGCCGCCCCCTTGACGTCGGGCGGCAGCGGGCAGTGGCTGAGGCTGCTGCCGGCGGTCTCGGCAGCCTCGTCTCCAGATGCTCCCGCCTCGGACGCCGCCGCTGCTTCCGGGCCGCCATCCGCGGGGGAGGTCGGATCTCCCCCGCTCTTGCAGCCGTTCAAAGAGATCGCCACCAGGGATGCCAAGACGACGCTCGCGCTGGTCAGCTGGGGCATGCCTACGGTCAGAATGAGCAACCGAAGCGGGCCTGTCAACGGCGGGCTGCTGCGTGTTTGCTGTGTCTTGCCCGCGTCCGGGATGCATCGGACCACGGGCTGCCGCCGCCGCTGCCTGAATCGCTGCACGCCGCGGGCCGCGCGCTGCTACAATTCGCGCGCCATGGCCCACCAATACATCTACACGATGCAGAACCTTCGCCGGGTTCACCCTCCCAACAAGGAGGTGCTCAAGGGCATCTACCTGTCTTTCTACCCGGGCGCGAAGATCGGCGTGCTCGGGTCGAATGGCGCCGGCAAGTCGACGCTGCTGCGAATCATGGCCGGGGTCGACAAGGACTTCTTCGGCGAGGCCAAGGC
>Ga0066788_10000202_pt1 | contig 11991 bp, 8 predicted proteins | sample OrgsoiDNA2013048_FD_70943 | JGI IMG/M metagenome (GOLD analysis project Ga0066788, IMG submission 70943) | Permafrost soil microbial communities from the Arctic, to analyse light accelerated degradation of dissolved organic matter (DOM) -... | ecosystem: Environmental > Terrestrial > Soil >... | reverse complement strand
GAACGCTGGCGGGCTGCTTCGGTTTCTCGGGGGACGACATCGACAAGATCTGCCGAGTCCTTTCAGGCGGCGAGAAGGCGCGCCTGGTGCTGGCCCGGCTCCTCTACGACCGACCGAACTTCCTGGTCTTCGACGAGCCCACCAACCACCTCGATATCACCACCAAGGAGATGATCGTGCGGTCCCTCGCAGACTTCGAGGGGACCATGCTCTTCGTGTCACACGACCGCCAGTTTCTGGCCCAGCTCTCGAATCGGGTGCTCGAGCTCGGTCCGGATGGGCCCACGGTCTACGGCGGCGGCTATCTCGAGTACGTGGCTCGCAGCGGTCACGAAGCGCCCGGGCTGCGATGACGGCGTCATGGTAAATAGTGACACCTCATGTCGATCGGGCGACGCTTCTTGAACATGGCGCGGTCCGAGCTGAACTCGCTGCTCGACTTCGCGGCCAAGCACACCGACGACGATTCCGATGGCGAGGGTCGCAGGCTCGAGGAAACGGGCGACGAGTCGCTGCACGGTTTTTCCGCCCGGGAGCTGCAGGAGGAGCTGGAACGGCGCCGAAGCGCCCGTGAGGAGGTCGAGGATGCGATTCATGGGCGGCGGAGCTCACCGCAGCCACCTCCAGCATCTCGCGCGGCACCGCCACCTCGAGGCGGCGCCACCGCGTCGGGTCGATCCGGGGGAGGCCGCTTCGCCCCGGGCAGCACGGCTGGGGGGGAATCGCTGCGCATCCAGAAGGCCTACGCCGCGCTGGAGGTCAAGCCCGGAGCCGATTTCGCGACCGTGCGCCAGGCCTACCGGGCCCTGATGCGGAAGTACCACCCGGACCATCACACGGAATCGCCGGCCAAGCAGCGGGCAGCCAACGACGTGGCCCAGCGCTTGACCGAGGCGTACAAGGTCCTGGAAAAGCAGCTGCGAAAATAGGGCGGAACCTCGCGGCGCGGTCCTCCGATGACGGAGGATGCTCAAGATTGGTCGCGGATATTCGTCGCGGGCAGCAGGACCATCGGCCGTCGCGTGCGCCTGGCTGCTCTCGGGTTGTGGACCGGCGACGCCCCAACCCGGCTCGGGCGTGGTCAATCCGGCAAGGGCGAGTGGCGGCGCGACGGGGAGCGCGGGCGCGCCGGCGCCGCGGGCCACCGATGGAGGCAGCGATACGGCGGCGCCGATCCCGCAGGCGGCGCGGGCCACTGGAGGCGCGGCGCGTGCCATCGACTGCCCGGTCGCGGGATCGGAAGGAACCGGCTCGGGGGCGGCGGGCGGAGAGGATGGCGCAGCGGATGGCGCAGCGGCGCCAGGGCCACGAGACGGAGGGTCCCGCAGCCGTGATCTCGGCGCGACGACGCCCCCCGACGCGGGTACGTCCCAGGGCGGTGGCGGACGCAAGGGGCCCGACGGCGGAGCCGACGGCTGGGCGGATGCCCAAGCCAAGGATGGTCCCGTCGATCTCGGTAAATCCGACGAGCGCGGGCCGAGCCACGGTAGCTCTGGAGGCCTGGGCACCGCAGGAGCGACCGGAGGAGCGACTGGAGGAGCGACCGGCGGGGCACCCGGCGGCGCACCCCCTGCCGGGGGGCAGGGTTCGGGAGGCACCAGCTCAACCCACGACGGCGGGATCGTCACCTCGGATTCGGGCGGAGGTTTGCGCGAAGGGGGGACCGATGGGGCCGACTCGGCCGGGGCTTCGGGAGAAACGCCCGAGGGACCGCCGCCATTGGCCCGGGAGCTGGCGATCGTGGAATTGCTGATCAATCCGACTGGCACCGACACCGGCCGAGAGTGGATCGAGGTCGTCAACCACGGCACCCGCGTGGTCTCGCTGAGGGAGCTGCACATCGCCGACGCGCTCAACGACGCTCCGGTGCAGTTCTCCGGCGGCGGGGGTGATGCCTCGACGGCGGTGGTCTCGCAGCTCGGACCGGGGGTCCGGGCGATCTTGATCCAGTCGGGCGACGCGACCAAGAACGGCGGAATCTCACTCGGAGGCGGCTCACTGGTGGGAACCTTTGGCACCCTGGTCTCGCTGAACAATCAAGCGGACGTGATCTCCATTTGCGTCGGGGCCTGCGCAACCGGTGTCGTCATCGATCGCGTGAGCTGGGACGAGACCCTCGGACCCGGGTACGACGGACATGCTCTGTCGATCGACGACGACGGCCGCCGTTGCCCCGCGATCACGCCGTTTGGCGACGCCGGCAGCTTCGGAACGCCGCTGGCCGCCAACCAGCCCTGCCCCTGAAAGGCCAGCCCCTGGACCCCAGAGCACCGGCGGGCCAGTGCTCCAGCCGCTGCCGGCCCGATGCGCTCGGCCTCGCCGTGGTATGCCTGGCGCGAACCGGATGATCCACTCGTCGGCCGCTCCTGCCTCGCTCGACGACGCCACCGCGTCGGCGCCACTGGCGGCGCTGGCCCATCCGGTGGGAACGCTGGGGCCGGACGAAATCCTGGACCGCTTCCTGACCCACGTGGCGGGGATCGGACTCGCCCTGTATCCCGCTCAGGAGGAGGCCTTGCTCGAGCTGATGGCGGGCAAGCACGTCGTCCTGTCGACGCCGACCGGCTCGGGGAAGTCGCTGGTGGCGACCGGCTTGTTCTTCAAGGCCCTGGCGGAGGGCAAGACCGCCTTTTACACCTGCCCCATCAAGGCGCTCGTCAACGAGAAGTTCTTTGCGTTCTGCGATCTGTTCGGGCCCGAGCGCGTGGGCCTGATGACCGGCGACGCCAGCATCAACCGCGCGGCGCCGCTCGTGTGTTGCACGGCCGAGATCCTGGCCAACGTGGCCCTGCGCGATCGGTCCGCACGCGCGGACTACGTGGTGATGGACGAATTTCACTACTATGCGGATCGGGAGCGCGGAGTGGCCTGGCAGATCCCGCTCCTGGCGCTCAATGACGCCACGTTCTTGCTGATGTCGGCGACCCTGGGCGACACCCGCTCGATCGAGCGGGGCATCGAGGAGCGTACCCAGCGCCCCTTCGCGTCGGTCCGGGGAACCACCCGACCGGTGCCGCTGACCTATGAGTATCGCGATACCCCCCTGCACGAAACCATCGCCGAGCTGGTGTCGGGAGGCCGGGCTCCCGTCTACCTCGTGAACTTCACCCAGCGCGGCGCGGCCGAGGAGGCGCAGAATCTGTTGAGCGTGGAGATCTGCACCAAGGCCGAAAAGGAGGCCATCAAGATCGCGCTGCACGACGTTCCCTTCAACACACCCTTCGGCAAGGAGCTGCAACGCTTCTTGCGCCACGGCGTGGGAATTCACCACGCCGGGTTGTTGCCTCGCTACCGCCTGCTGGTGGAAAAGCTCGCCCAGAGCGGCCTGTTGAAGGTGGTGAGTGGGACCGACACCCTGGGGGTCGGCGTGAACATCCCCCTGCGCACGGTCCTGTTCTCACAGCTCTGCAAGTACGATGGCGAGAAGTCCGGCATCCTCGGCGTCCGTGATTTCCAGCAGATCGCCGGCCGCGCGGGGCGCAAGGGATTCGACACCCACGGCTATGTGCTGTGCCAGGCGCCCGCTCACGTCATCGAGAACAAGCGGTTGGCCGCCAAGGCCGGCAAGAAGTTCGTTCCCCGCAAGCCGCCGCAAAAGGGATATGTCCCGTGGGACAAGGGGACCTTCGATCGGCTGGTCGGCGGCACCCCGGAGCCACTGGAGTCCCGGTTCACGATCACCTTCGGGATGCTCATCAACTTGCTCTCCGGCCGGCAGGCCGAGGCCGGTGGAGGGTATCGGGCCCTCGTCGAGCTGATCGCATATTCGGCCGAGAGCGATCGGAAGAAGCGGGAGCACCGCCGGCTGGCGGCCACCTACTTCCGGACCCTGCGCCGTGCCGGCATCATCGCGGTGGTCACGACCGAGAAAGTGCAGGGGCGGGTGGTCGAGGTCAACAGCGATCTGCAGCGGGACTTCTCGCTGAATCAGACGCTGTCGATGTACCTCCTCGATACGCTGCCGGGGCTCGACCCCAAGAGCGCGAGCTATGCGCTCGACGTGCTGACCCTGGTGGAGTCGATCCTCGAAGATCCCGACGCGGTCTTGCGCAAGCAGCTCGATCGCGAGAAGGGGGCGCGCGTCGCCCAGATGAAGGCCGCCGGCCTGGACTACGAGCAGCGGATGTCCGAGCTCGAATCCGTGGAGTATCCGAAGCCGTGCCGGGACCTGATCTACGAGACCTTCAACACCTTCGCCGCCAAGCACCCGTGGGTCGGGAACGAGAACATCCGCCCGAAATCCGTGGCTCGAGAGATCTACGAGACGCTGGCCACCTTCTCGGAGTACGTCCGGGATCTCGGCCTCGAGCGCAGCGAAGGTGTGCTCTTGCGCTATCTGGCCGACGCCTACCGCACGCTGGAGCAGACCGTCCCCCCCGTCTTTCGCAGCGAGGAAGTGGATGACATCGCCATGCACCTGCGCGCCATGCTTCGCCAGACCGATTCCAGCTTGCTCGAGGAGTGGGAGAGCCTGCGCGATCCCCTGAATCCCCGGCCCATCCTCGGAGCCGACGGCGGTGAGTCCGGCGCCTCGTTCCGACGACTGGCCGATGACCCGCGCGCGATGGCGGGTCGGGTTCGAACCGAGCTGCACCGCCTCGTCAAGCTGCTGGCGGCGCGACGTCACGACGACTTCCTGACCCAGGTGCACGATCCCGAGGGTCTGTGGACGGCAGCGCGGCTGGCCGCCGAGATCCAGCCCTACTGGGACGCGCACACCTCGATCATCACGACCCCGGAGTCGCGACGGCCTCACCTGACGACCATCCGGTCGGACGGAGATCTCGCCCTGAGGGTGTCGCAGCGCCTGCTCGACCCGGCCGGTGACGACGACTGGGCCATCGAGGGCCGCGTGGATTTCGCCCACCACCCTTCGGGAGACCGAGCCGGCCTGGATGAGCGACCCCTCATCGAGCTGCTCCGGATCGGCGTCTGAGGCGGCTTCGGCGGTCGCGGGGAGGGGCGGGCGGCGTAGCCGCCTTAGGACCCGCGCCAAATTTATGTCGCCAAGTTTCGATTCGACACGGCGTCTGACACCAAGATATTCCCTCTCCCGCTTGCGGGAGAGGGCCAGGGAGAGGGCAGTTGAAGCCCCGTCCAGAGGCTTCCTTTTGCATAGTCGGGCCCCTCTCCCTAACCCTCCCCCCGCCTCCGCGGGGGGAGGGGACCGGAAATGCTGTCGGCCCGGCTTGGCGAGCTAATTTCGATCAAATGCCTTAGCGGACGACGTTGATCTCGGCGCCGGCCTTGAGCGTGGCCGGAGGATCGACCACCACGGCGTCCCCGATGGCGATGCCGTGAGCGATCAGCCCAAGCGCGTCGACGGTCGCCAACACCTCCACGGTTCGGCGCTCTGCGAACCGGCCGCCCCCCGAGACGATCCAAACATGGTCGATGTCGCCGCCCTCGTGCACGATCGCCGCTGCGGGGACCGGAAACACGCCGTCGTATCGGGCGCTGGCCAGGCGCACCTGCGTGCCGGGAGCGACCGCATCCGGCCCGGCCAGGTCCACGGACAGCCGGGCTTCTCGTGCGGTAGCGGTCAGCGGTGCCGGGGACAGCACGCAATCGATGGCGCGCGCCTTGGTCTCGGTGGTTCCCGCGTCTCCTTTGCCTCCCGAGCCCGGAATGGTCTCGAGCCGACAAAATGGAAGCCCTCGCGCTCGCGCCGCGTCCTCGGTCGGCAGTGCAAAGGTGGCTCGCGGGCCGGCGGAGCGGACGCGAACCACGGGCGTGCCACTCGGGACCACCGCTCCCTTGGCCACCAGGAGCTCGGCGATCTCGCCTGCGACGTTCGGGCGGATCTCCAGGGTCCCGAGGGCCGCTTGCGCGATGGCGAGCTCCTGCCGCCGAGCCTCCAGCTTGATCTCGGCCTGACGCACCATGGTCGCGGAGCCCTCGGCACGGCTGCTGTCCCGCAACTGTTCGAAAAAGGCCACGCGCGATCGCAGATGGTTTGCCGCCAGCTCACGCTCGGTCGCGCCGTGCAAGCGCGCAATGGTCTCCCCCGCCGAGAACGTGGTCCCGGGCGGCATCGCGTCCTGCAAGCGGCCGGAGCCCCGAAACGCCAGCATCTCGTCCTCGCCCGAGGTCACGGCGCCGACGGCCTCGAACCATCGGTAGAAGGTGGTGGGCTGCGGCGACAAGACATGGACAGCGGGAGCCCCCTCCGAAGACGAGGTGGCGGCCGGCGCAGGTCCCGCGTTATCGACGGGCCGCAGCAGATACCACGCCCCGATGACAAGGCCGCCAACCAACACCACGACCGGCAAGAATGACCAGCGGCGGCGGCCGTCGTCAGGACGCTGGGTGGGCGAGCGCCGGGCGCGAGCGGCGAGCGTCCGACGCGACGGCTCGGCCGCGACGGGCATCACGACGATCTCGGGCCGGGGCGTGGTCAGGCGCCGAGACAGGTTCAGCCGGTGGTCTTCCTCGGCGGAACGGCGCAGGCTCGCGAGCTGCTCGGACAGCGAAGTCGCACCAGCCGAAGCCGAAGCCGAAGCCGGAGCGGCGGTGGCATCCCCGGTGCCATGCGTGGGGGCACCTGGTTCGGCAGCCGGCCCTCGGCCGGCGGAGGATGCCGAGGACGCGGATCCGGCCATGGCAACGGCGGAGGAGGAGAATGATGAGGACGGTGACGAGGGGGTCGCGGCCAAGCCAGCGGAGCCGGCATCGAGCGCACCCAGGGGAGGCGGCGCGGTCGCCGCGGCGATCTCGCGCGCGATCGAGGCGAGCGGTGTCTCTCCCGCCGACGCCGCTTCCTGCTTGGAGGGAGTGCTGGATGCAGGAGCCGGCGGGACGCTTCGCGGAGGGGCGCGCAAGACTCCGGGACCCAGTTGGCTGGAGCTACCCTGCGGCAAAATGCCCGCGCGACCGCCCATCGCTCCTGTCGCGGGGAGGGGCGCAGCTCCATCGGAGTTGCGGGCCAGGAGCGACCCAACCCGTCCCAGGTCCAAGCCCCCGAGCGAGACCGGCTCGACGGTCCCAGGTTTGGTTTCGGCCTCGAGCGGGACCACGGGTGGAAGCGGCTCCGACAGGATCTCCAGTTGAGGCAACAGCGCGAGCGGATCCTCCGGTCCTGGTGGCGCGTCGCCCGGGCCGAAGAGGAAGCCATCATCATCGGCGCCGCTCTCCGAAGGGACCGGCTGAACCTCTCTCTGCGCGGCCAGGAAACCAAGGCCGGCCAGCTTCTCGATGAACTGGTCGAGGGCGTCCGACGACAGCTCGAGCCCATAAGTCGCGCTGGCCCAAGCCACGACCGCTTCCATGGGCTGGCCGGTCAACTGCTGCGCCAGCTCGTACTCGAAGTCGTAGAAGCGGAACGCACGTCCGGTGGCCGGATCGGTCACCTCGACGCACGCGATCCCTTGTTCGTCGGCTGCCGTGGCAACCAGATCGTCACGCAGGCGCGCCGCCATGGCTGTCGAGCTTACCAAGCTGACCGTCGGGGGCGCCAGAGCGGAACCTGCGGGTCACCCGCGGGCGAGCGGCCGGGCGCGGGGGAGAAGGGAGAAGGGCGAAGGAATGGGACGCTTGGCAACCAGGAGGGCGACCTCTATAACCGGCGCGCGCATGACCAGAGAGGAGCGGAACGCGCGCAAGCCATCATTCCTTTTCCGGGCTGGAACGCGGATCGCCGGGACGGTCATTGCCTGCGACGCGACCGGCGGCGCCGATCTGCTTTTCTTGTCGAACGCGCGCGCTCTCGACCGCACCCCGCGCCAGCGCGGACGCAACCGCTCGGTGCGGGCGAAGATCCTGACCACCAACGAAACCCTGATCCTGTCCGGGGCGGCAGGGGACCGACTGCGGTCACGTGCCCTGGTCGTGGCCGTCGGCCGTCCCTTCACCTTGGGCGCGATTCGCCTGGAGCTGCTGCCCTCGGGACATCTGCCAGGAGCCGCGATGCTGGCATGTGAAGTCGCCGGTCGCCGAATCCTCTATGCGGGAGCTGCGCGCCTGGGAACGCCCGCCTGGGGTGCCATCCCAGGCGCGGTCCGCACCGTCGATGCGCTCTGCCTCGACGCGACCTTCGGCCACCCCAGGTTCGTCTTCATCTCCCGGGATGAGGCGCAGGCGGCCGCCTGTCAGTTCGCGCGTTCTGCGCGGGATGCCGGTTGTGCCCCGGTGCTGCTGGCTGGCGCCATCGGGCCCGCCCAGGATCTTGCTCCGGCGCTGGCGGAGGCCGGCTGGAAATTGCGCGGCCACCGGTCGACCATCGTCGCCGCTGCTGCCTATCGTCGCGCGGGCGTGGCGCTGCCCCCGATCACGCGTTTCTCCGGATCACTTGCGCCAGGTGAGGTCCTGTTGTGGCCAGCCATCGATAGAAAGGCCGGTCTCCTGGCGCGGCTCGGACCCACGCGCGTGGCCTGGATTTCGGGCTGGGCAGCCGATCCGGCCGCTGCGGCCGAGGTGGCCGCCGACCGGTTCATCCCCTATTCGAACCACGCCGACTTTTCGGGTCTGCTGGCCTACGTGGCGGCGACCGGCGCCCGCGAGGTGGCGACCGAGCGCGGCTTCGCCGAGGAGCTCGCGACGGCGTTGCGAGAGCGAGAGATCGATTCGTACGCCCTCGGCCCCCCCCGCCAGATTCCTCTGTTCGGAACGGACGGTTGAGCGGACGCTCTCCGACCGCTGCAACGGCTTGTCCGGCCGCGCACCGCTGACAAGGGGAAACCGCTCAGGGGACTCGATGGACTCAACGGCCAAGTCGATGTCGAGGTCTGGACAGCGGACGTGATGCGGGCTCGGCCTTTCCACCGAAATGATCTCACGAATCTTGGCCTCCTGGAACCAGGGAAAGTTCTTGAACGGTACGAAGAGCTCACGCTCATCCAGGAGCAACCAGAACCCGTCGGGACCGAGGCTACTTACCTCGACCCCCACCCCGCGCGGCGTCCTCCATGAGGTCGAGTTGCTTTGTCGCCGTTGCCATGCGCCGCGGACTCTGTGGTTTCGGGTCGTCGGCGTGACGCCGAACTGATCTCGACGACTTGCGCTGCGCCCTCGGCCCCTCACCAGATTCCGCTGTTCGGCGCGGGCGGTCGACCTCAACGGCCGCCCGGGCGAGCGGCCGGAGGCGCGACCCGGGCTGGACAGTGCCACAGGCCACACGATGCCGCGACAGGTCACAAGCACCGGAGCGCGCGCTCAGACTTCGCTTTTCCACCAAAAGGAGCTAGATTCACCGACTGTGTTCAATCTCGGAATGGGCGAGATCACCATCATCATGTTGCTCGCCCTTATTTTTATCGGACCGAAGAAGCTGCCCGAGCTGGCGTCAGGCCTCGGGAAGCTGATTCGGGAAATTCGCAAGACTACCGCTGACGTCAAGAACGAGATTCAACTCGACGATTCGATCCGCAAGCCTTTCGAGGAATTGCGCGAAGCCGTCACCTTGCACCCGGACGAGCTGAAACGCCGCGATCGGCTGAAGCTGGAGCTGGCAGAGCTGCGCCGCAAGGCCGAGGAGGCTGCGGCCATCATGGAGGCCAACGCCAGTCAATCGCCCGAGGAGCCTCCCCCTGAGCTCGAGGGTTCAATCGCATCAGAAGGTGGCGCTGAGGGACAGGACCCGAATTCCACGGCCGTGGTGGGCCATGTCGCCACGGGCGCCGCTCACCATGATCACGACGAAGATCCGGCCCATGATCACTCGCAGTATCCCGCCCCCAGCTCCGAAGTCGGCGGCGAAGCCTCCGGACATGCCGCGACGCCAACCGCTGCATCGGCTGGCTCCGGGCCACTCAACGGCGCATTGGTCAAGCCGCCTGGCCCCACCATCGGCGTGCCCCCCGGGGCCGCGCCCGCCGGGACCGTCGCGCGCGCACCTTCTGGTGCCGTGGCAGCTCCTCCTGCGCCGCCGCTGGCCGCCGTGCTGGCGAAGGGATCGGGAGCAACGGGGCTGCCGGAGCGGCGCCCGGCACAACCCCCGACGGGCTCGGATTTCTTGCGCCCCTCGCGCGCGATTCCCGAGAGCAGGCGAGCCGGCACGGTGCCGGGCAGTGGACCGGTACCATCCGGCCCACCCTCCCTGAGCGGCGCCGCCGACCGCAGCAACATCACCCAGACCTTGACTGAAGCCGACTTGGCCGCGATTACCGTCAAGCCGCCGGCGCTGCCAGCGACGGCTGGACAGGCCCAGAGCCGGAACGTGCCCCCTTCCCCACCTCCGCGACTGCCTGGGTCGACCCCACCCAAGCTCTCGGACAAGAACCCGGACAAGAGCTCGGACTCTTGAGCGGGGAGCCATCCCTGCCGCTTCTTTTTGCCGCTTCCCGGATGCCTTACCGATAGACCTCTTCCCAAGGACTCCCCCCAGTGTCCACTGACGATGTAGATCAGGCCGCCGTCGACGAGACGCGCATGTCGTTTCTGGAGCACCTGTCGGAGCTTCGGACGCGCCTGCGCAATGCCGCGCTGGTTTTTCTCGCGGCGGTGATCGTCTCGTTCATCTTCGTCAAGAAGTACTTCGTCTTCCTGACTCGGCCCGCGCGCCAGGCCTGGGAGCTGGCGCTCGGCGGCCAGCCCGCGGTCTTCCACTTCGCGAGTCCGACCGAGCCCTTCTGGGTCTACACCAAGATCGCCCTCATCGGCGCCTTGCTGGCTGCCAGTCCTTTCGTGCTCTGGGAGCTCTGGAAGTTCGTGGCGCCTGGCCTCTACAAGAAGGAGCGACGGCTCGTCATGGCCATCACGGTGGCCACGGCGGGGTGCTTCCTCGGCGGTTCGATCTTCGGATACCTGGTTCTGTGCACGCCGGCGCTCACGTACATGTTCTCGTTTGCCGAGAAGTTCGCGGGCTTCGAGATCCAGCCAACCATCATGATGGACGAGCTGGTCGGGTTCATGCTGGCGATGCTGCTCGGCACCGGGGTGGCTTTCGAGCTCCCCATCGTGTTGGCGGTGCTCGGCTGGATCGGGCTCGTGACTGCCCGTCAACTCTGGCGCTTCGATAAATACGCGTTGATCCTTTCGGCGGTGGTGGGCGGCGTCCTGACGCCCGGTCCCGACGTGCTGTCGCAGCTCTTGATGGCCGGGCCCTTGTTCCTGCTCTACAACCTGTCCATCGTGATCGTCTGGTTGATCGAGCGGGGTCGCAAGAAGAAGGCGGACGACCTGGAGCGGGGAGATTCGGACCCGCCCTCGCAGAGCTTGGTGCCGACCACCGAAAAGCCTGCCGTCTGAGCCTCCGAGGGCGACTCACCCGCGTCGGCGCCGGGTGGTGCGCATCACCAACCACCAGATGGTCCCGACCGTCCCCGAGGTCCCGATCCAGATCAGCAAGGTGCGCCCCGCCCCAAGGCGGTACGTCGCCTCGACCGCGCCATCGAGTGCGTCGAACCGGGCCAGCGACTCCTGGGTGGCCGCGCGGGTCGACAGCTCCGTCTGACGGGCGCGAAGGGCCAGCAAGTCGATCCGGTTAGATTGGCGCGCATAGTAGGCTGCCGGCAAGAAGCCGACCGCGAGCGAGACGGCCAAGCCCCAGAATGCCAACTCGACCGGGCTGGGCGCCCTGGTCAAGCGACCGCCCGATTCTTCCTGCAGCTTTCTGACCCGGGCACGAGCGGCCGCGAGACACTTCAAGCACCCGGAGGCGCGGCGCCGGTCGTACGCCAGTCCATGGATGGTACAGCGGAAGGTGTCCGGACCGCGGACGCCGGTCCCGGCACTGGTTCCGGGCTCGGCAAAATCGATCGGCTCGGACACCTCGACGACGGCGGGCACTTCCACATCCGCCGACTTCAAGGTGATGCGCCCGTCGCTGGGTGCGGGCGCCGCCGTGGAATCGCCCCTGGGCGCCGGGCTCGAGATTCGGGCCGGGAGTGCGTCTGAAGGAGCGCCCATTCCGGACGACACTTCGCCTGAAACGCGAGATCGGGACAAACGTGCCGTGGCACCCATCGAAGTGAGGGCGACCACCAGTGCCTCCGCCTCCTGCTCGGTTACCCGCGCCTTGATCCGGCAAGGGATTCCCTCCAGAGCCTCCGCGAC
>Ga0066788_10000201_pt1 | contig 12030 bp, 20 predicted proteins | sample OrgsoiDNA2013048_FD_70943 | JGI IMG/M metagenome (GOLD analysis project Ga0066788, IMG submission 70943) | Permafrost soil microbial communities from the Arctic, to analyse light accelerated degradation of dissolved organic matter (DOM) -... | ecosystem: Environmental > Terrestrial > Soil >... | reverse complement strand
TCCGACATGTCCTGGCGCCTGGTGCAGGTGGGGCAGGGATTGCGCCCCGGCCGCCGGGAGGCGGGCGACTCGCCCGTCTGACCACAACGGCGCGGCGGCGGTCACTGGCCGGATGGTCTTGCGACGGGCCCGTTGGCCACCAACACACCGGCTCCCCGGTGCGCATGATCGAAGAGCGCGACGATCTCGCCGCCGGGAGCGATCGGTGAAACTGAAACGCCTTTTCAGGGATAGCACAGTCTCCGTCGAGATGGACCCGCTGTCGCTCATCTCGCCCACAGGGCCTTTGTACTCATGTCGGTGGGAACCGCGGAGCATCCCATCTGAGTGGGCGGGGTGTTGCCCGACTGGCGCGCCAACTTTGGCCCATTGCCTCCGCTCTCCGGTGATGAGGGCGCTGAACATCTCTCGTTCGCGCTGGTTTCGGCGGGAAGATCGCGCATCATGAAATGATGCCTTCGGCATTTCGGTTGCCACCTGGCGCCGGTGTTCCGTTTGTACTGCTGGGCGTTGGATTGGTTGTGGCGGGGGGCTGCGGCAAAACGGTGACGTATTTCCGGGCCGCGTCGGACGCGGGCGGGCCGGATCTGACGCGGATGGGCACGGGGGGTATGGTCGTGCAGGGCAGCGGCGGAAGCGGGACCGGCGGCGCGAGCATTGGTGGGTCGAACGAGAGCGGCGGAGTGGGTGGGGATACCCGAGCGGGCGGGGAAGGAGGAGTCGGTGGCAGCGGAGCAAACGGTTCGGGTGGTCAAGGCACGGAGGGTGGGGCGACCGGTGGAAGTGCAACCGGGGGCAGCAATTCGGGTGGCGCTGGAACCGGCGGTGGGGGCGGTGCTGGAACCGGCGGGGGCGGGGGCGGCACCGTGCTTTCGTGTGCTGCTCCGGTGCCGCCGATGGCCGGCGCTGTCACCGATTTTTCCGACTGGAACGTGGCGACCCAGAGATTCGGAAGTCCTGGAGGCATCGTCGGCACGATTTTTTCGTACGCGGGGACGGGATCTACGGCCACGGGCGCGGTGGATTCCGTCGCCGGCAACCTTCACCACACGGCCACGCTGATCGCGGGCAGCTACGCGGGGGCGGGTCTCTCCTTCGGAGTCTGCGCCACAGCCGCTGCACACAACGCGGTTCAATTTTCGATCACCGGCAGCCTCGGTGGCTGCGTCCTCGAATTCCAGGCGCAGACCTATTCCGACAAGAGCACGACCCTCGGCGGAGGGTGTGTCGCCGCGTCCTGCATCTTTCCCGTGCGGTCCAATCTCGCGATTTCGCCGTCGGCAATCACGGTTCCCTTCGAGGGACTAACAGGCGGGGCGCCGAAGCCGTTCAACGCCGCGGAAATCGTCGGTCTGCAGTGGCAGGTGACGAATCCCACCCAGACTCCATGCACCGTCGACATTCGCGTGGACAACATCAAGTTTTTGACCCAATAACTCTGTGCCGACATCGAGAGGCCGAGTCGCGCGCGCTGCACTGGGTTCTGATCGGGTCGGTGGCGGGTGACGAGATCGCCCTCTCTTCGGTCCTCCTGCGGAAACGCAACCTCCAGATCCTCGGAAGCGGCCAGGGCGCGGCGAGCACCGCGGACATGTTCAGCGTCTCGGGCGACATCGTCGCCGCCTTCGCCGCCGGACAGCTGGCCGTGAGGGTACGCGACGTTCAACTCGCCGACGTGGCCCGCTGGTGGTCGGCTCCCTCGGAATCCGGCGAACGCCTGGTGTTCATTCCTTGAACGGGAGGAGACGATCGGATCGCACGGGTGCGGTCCGCCAGGTCTTGCGGGGGGTGTAACCTTTCACTGTGGCTCTTTCAGCGGCACGCGCGCGCAAGCTGCTCCTCCGCTTCGACGACGTCAGCGAGGCTCCCCACTTTGATCGGGTGGCCTTCAGAACGCCGCGCCGGATCCTCGCCACGCTGGCGGGCGATGGCCGCGACGTGAACTTCATGCTCGATCCGCTCGAGCAAGAGACGTTCTGCGAGGTGGCGCCTCATGCCTTGGCGCCGGTTCCCGGCGGCTGGGGCCGCATGGGCGCGACCCGCTGCGACTTGAAGAAGGTCGACGAGCCGACCTTCATCGCGGCCTCGGAGGCCGCCCACGCGCGTGCGAGCCAGCCCCGCAACAGCCGGCGCGCCAAACGCTGAGGCGGAGGAGACCAACGCTTGAGCTGATCATGACGTCCACCGGACCTTTCAGCCCAACGGCTTCTCGTCAGCTGCTGATGGGGTGATGTTCACGGCTCGCGAACCATCTGGCCGCGGCTCCTGTGACTCTCTCGGGACTGGGAGTCGTATCGCTCGCCCATGCAACGAACCCGTCGGGACGCACGAGCAGCGCGTGGAGGCCAAGGCGATCCTTGGCGCCGGTCGGCACGTACCTGACCTGGTCCCCCCAAAGGCCATCCAGCGACTGGAGCGACGCCGGCCGGCCGAAGTCCAACAGCAAACCGCTTCCATCTTGGAGCCGTGTGCCGGGCCTGGTTCCGTCCTCGAACTCGAAGTCCGGACAGCTTCGGCCCACCAAAGAGTGTTCCTCGCCGAGGTCGTAGCGGAGGGACACACCCCAGACACGTTCAGCGAAGTAGGTCGCGCCGTCGCGCGTGGCGATCAGGTCGCGAAGGACAGCTTGGAGCGCGCGGGAACTGGGTCGCATCAGCGCGACCTGGGCCCGCGTCCAATCGAGGATGCGCGCCCCGACCGGGTGTCGCTCCGTGGTGTAGCTGTCCAGCAAGCCCTCGGGGGCATCGCCTCGGATGGTCGCGGCCAGCTTCCACCCGAGGTTCATGGCGTCTCCGAGCCCGAGGTTCAGGCCCTGTCCGCCGAGCGGTGAATGAATGTGCGCGGCGTCGCCCGCCAGCAGCACCCGTCCCTTGCGGTAGGTCGTGGCTTGCTTCGAGCGGTCGGTCCACGTCGAGGCGATGGTCAACGCGCTGAGGGTCACGTCCGTGCAGGACACGCGCCGCAAGACCGCTTGCACGCGCTCGCGCGTGATCGGCTGGACGCGATGGGATGCGCCGCCGTCGAAGTCGGCCATCGCGATCACCCCTGGCTGCCACTGCGTGTAGATCCCGGTCGGCGTGTAATGACGGCCGAGGGGGAGTATCGAAGGGTCGGTGATTTCGACCTGGACCGAATATCCGGTGAACTCAGGCTCGGTTCCTACGAGCTCGAAGCCACCCTGCTTGCGGACTGTGCTGCGGCCGCCGTCGCAACCCACCAGAAACCGCCCGCGAACGAGCGCTCCGCCGGTACGGACAGTGATTTCGTCGTTCGAAGTCTCGTGGCCCTCGACACCATGGCCGCGCCGGATCTCGACTCCCACGGAGAGCGCGTGTGCGGCGAGGACGCGCTCGAGGTGCTCCATCTCGGCCCCCAGCTGGATGTCACCCGGGCCCGGTAATCGGTACGTCCACCGCGCCGAATCGATGTTGCTGTAGTCGAACTGGATGCCCGCGAAATGGCCAGCAGGCCCGCGGCGTTCCGATCCGGACGCCATTGATCCCGGTCTCGGCTGGCCAGCGGCCCGATCGCCGGCGCGAGGTTGCGACGCAATTCGTTCAAGCAGTCCCCGCCGGTAGAATGCCTCGATGCTCGGGCCCCAGAGTGCTCGCATCCCGAAGGGCAGCCGCTTGAGGGCTGAGTGCGGATCCTCCAATTCTTCGAGCACCAGCACGGAGAGCTTCGCGAGCCGCAGCTCGCACGCCAGGAACAGGCCCACCGGGCCGGCCCCCGCGATGATCACGTCGTAGACCAAGGTGTCCTCTTGGCTCGGGTGTCTGCGCCGAGCCTGCGCGAGGCTATCACCTCCGGCCGGTCTGCCGCATCTTCGTCGACTCGGTTCTGGGTTGGTACCACCGCCGCATGGAGATCGAGGGAGCCGTCGGGGGTCGCGGCGGAGCCGTGACCGTCGTGCAGAGGACAAGCGCCGACTTGAAACTGAACCCGCATCTGCATTCCGTGTTTTTCGGATGGGATTTTCGTGGACGCCGAAAACATCGCTCGATACTTGCACCACCTGGCCTTCCCACCGACGTGCCACCGCTGGCTCGCGGGCCACCCTTCTGGCAGAGCCCCGTCCTTCGCCGCCGCTACGCAGAGCCGTCCGACGCGTAGGCGGACTCCAAGACCGGCAGAACCTGATCGCCCCTCGAAACAATCTACCCGCCGCCGGAAAGGCACCCGTCTGCCCTCCAACGCGAAAAGGGTCCCGATCGCCCTCCGGTTCGCCTCGTGCACCGCCCGCCCCGACGCCCTTCGCTTCACCGATCCCAGGCTTCCCTCCGCCCTTGATAGGCCCACAGGGCCTTTGTGTCGCTTACGGACCGAAATCGGTGCCGTTGACCATGGCGTGACCATGGATTTTGGAAGCGCGGCGGGCGAGCGCGAACGGCATGGAGCCGGGGGCCGCCTGGCTTGCGCTCTGGGGGCGTACACGCCAATCGAGGGCGCTCGGGTCGGGCGGCACCTGAACGCGCGAGACGCGCGAAGGGCGCGCCGCGCGCCCGCGTGTGCAGAGACCGGCCGTCGTGCTTCCTGTTCGTGGTGGTCGGCACCCCCGCGCGCGCCCCCGCCGCTTGACCGCCCGCGCCAGCTGGTGGAGCGTCAGCCCCCCGGCGGAGGTCGGCCCCCATGATCGATTTCGTCCTTCGACACCTCGAGACGGTGATTCAGTTCGCGGTCACCGTCTGGCTCGCGTCCATCGCGAGAGGCTTCCAGGTCACGATGGCTGTGTACGGCACCCGTCTCGAGGCCCACCGCGAGGCCGTCCGCCGATCCCGAGTGATGTGGTGGCTCGACGGCAAGGTCGCCGACAACTGGACTGGCACCATGAAGGAGATGCTCGACTGGCTCGCTGTAAACGAAGTCTTCCTGACTCCTGCGGCGGCAACTGCCTTCAAGACGATCCACAGCTGGAAAGGTTTGGTCACGACTACCGACGGGCGAGCCGGGACGGGGATGTTCAAAGAAGCTGACCAGTCTCTCGACATCCTCCGGAAGGAGCTCCTGCGGTTCCGAAAGCGCACGTTCGGGGACCTGCTGGGCGATGGCTGGCGTCGCGTCAAACGGCGCCGCTCGAAGCCTTGAGCGCTGATGGAGCGATCGGACGAAATCGGACCCTTTGGCAACACTCCGGGCGCGGACCCAACGGCGTTACACTGGAGGCGGATCGGCCGCACGCATGACCAAAAAGGAGGCGCTCGAGCTCGTCCAGGCACACCGCCAAGCGGCGGTGTTGGGGCTGATCCTCCAAGAGTCCTGCAGCCCCTCGCTGACCGCTGGCGTGATCCGAGGGAAGAGCTTCGGGTTCGAATATGAGGGCGCAGTGAGGGCGTCGCTCCGTCTCGATTTGCTGGCCGACATTCTGGACGACGTCCATGGCTCCGCCATCCTGATGAACAACTTTCGGATCCTCCTGAAACACATCCTCGTCCGAGACTCCTTCGAAATCGTAAAGACGTACTCTGCCGAAAGCGGGCAGGCGGACCGCTTCAAAGCCTGGGGGCCCTACCACTTTGCGCGCCTAGTCCGAAACACCCTCTCACACCGTGAAGGCGCCATCCTCCACCAGTGGTCGCCCCAATCGCTTTCCTCGGCCCGGTGGAGGCACAGGACACTCCTTCCGACCGACGTCGGAAAGCCTCTTGTCCTTCAGCCGGCGGAATACGTCGAGCTCCAGGAGGACCTCTACGCGTTCTTGCGCGACGATCTTGCGTGAGCCTGGCGCTCTCGTTGCTGTAGACGCGCTGCATGCGCCTGACCCTGGCGCCCGAACCCCTCTCGTTTGAAGTCGCTCCGGCGGCCGTGCGAACATTTCGCGATGGGGACATCGGGCCGGGTTGCTCTGCAGTGCGTGAAGGAATCGGGTTCGAAACGAAGGGCGGTCGGGGTGCTCGCCGTGCTGGTCGGCGCCACCTTGCTGGAAGCGTGCGGCGGAGGAGGCTCCGGAAGTCTCGCGAAGGCGTGCACGCCCGGGATCCGATCTTCCTCGAGCTCGTTCAGAAGGGGTAAAGGCCCACCTTCAGTCGACATCAATTTACAATTTGCTAAGGGTGAGGTTCGTCGTGCATGCGCGGTCTGACCACACTCGGTCGATATCCTTGTTGGTCAGCCTGTAGTCGCCCTTGAACATCGCACTCGGACCCGTGCCTTTCCAGCTGGTCTCACTCGCGTACACGAAGGTGGTGAACTCCTGGTCTACGTCCAGGGATCGAGGCCCGTTTTCGACACAAGTCGCCCGGGTAATCTCACCGTCGTTTTCCGGTGCCGCACAGCTCATTCGCTTGATCCAGACCGGGTTGTACAAGGTGCGCAACTTTCGACATTCCTGGTCCGATGACTGGATCTCACACGTCACGATGTAGTCGCCATTTGCGAAGGTCGGCGACGGTCTGATGAGTGTTTCCAGATCTTGTCACATCCACCCGTCGCCATGGCCAGAAGTAGAAGATGACCGACAGATATCCGCACCGGACCAGGATACAGCATGTGACCGCATCAACCTGGATGAGCCAAAGTCGGCAGCCTTGAACGGGTGGTCTTCTGGCCACCATCGCCAGAAGAAGCGCCCCCCGCCACCAGCGCGCGCCGGGTTGCGGCTTGTCGCTGGGTTCACGCGCTCAGCTTTCCGCCCCGGAAGGAGACGTCACGCCGCCCTTGGCGATCGACGGCGTCTGTCCGCTGCGGTCGAGCATGACGTGGCGGCAGAGCGAGCCACCATCGGTGAGAGAAGTGGGTGGCACCTGTCCTCAGCAGATCGTTGAGCGTGGTATCCCGCGACGGCCTCATCGCCCTCAAGCTGGCCGCCGCCCGCCCCCAGGATCTGGTGGACATCAAGCGCCTCGAGGAGGTCGGTCGTGGTTGACTACAGCGCCGAGGCGGTCACCGCCCGGCTTCAAGAAGTCGCCCAGGCGCTGGCTCGACGAGGGTTCGCGATCAAGGGCACCGACATGTCTTCGGCCGCGATTCAATCTCGACTGATGATCCTGGCCGCCCTGTCCGACATGTCCTGGCGCCTGGTGCAGGTGGGGCAGGGATTGCGCCCCGGTTGCAGGGAGGCGCGCGATTCGCCCGTCTGACGGCAACGGCGCGCCGGCGGTCACCGGGCGGATGGTCTTGCGACGGGCACGCACCGCGGACGTGTTCGGCGTCTCGGGCGACATCGTCGCCGCCTTGGCCGCAGGATGCCGCGAAGCGGCTTCGTTCAACATCCTAACTCGGCGATTTCAAACGGCCGATTTCCGCCGTGCTGTTCGGGGCCTCGAAAGGGGAACCCCTGGGTTGATTCCTATGCTCTCAATTGCGTTTACCTCGAGCTGCGACAAGAATGTCTGATGGCGAATCCCGTCGCTCGGGTCAACGATCTGCACACCTGTCCACTGCATGCGGGTGGCCCGGTTCTGCCGCCCGGAGCACCAAACGTGCTGGTGAACGGTCTTCCGGCGGGGCGGGTCACGGATCCGGCAGTCTGCACCGGCGCCGTCGACGCCATCTCGACCGGAGCCGCCACCGTCCTGGTAAATGGGCTGCCCTTGGCGCATACGACCAGCACCAGCTTGCATGGTGGAGTGGTGGTCCTGGGTTCCGTGAACGTAGTCGTTGGTGGCCCCGACGTCGCCTTTCGTTTTAGTTTGAGCGGGTCGCCCGCTGCCATCGCACAGGCGCAACAGGGCCTTGGCCTTCTGTACTCGATTCCGAGCGGCCGTCAGCTGATCGCTCGGCTCGCAGCTAGCGGACAGACGGTGACGATCGCGATCACGACCGGAGGGAGTGATGCGACGCCGGCGTCATCCGCAGCAGGACCAAAGGCCACGGCGGTACGCTGGAACCCCGCGCAGCGTGTGGAAGGTCTGCCGGCGAGCGATCCGCGTGGGGGCGCGGTGGTCCTCGGACACGAGCTATGTCACTCGCTCCACAACGCGGAGGACACGCAGGGCAAAGGACCCCACGAACACCATCCTGGTCAGCAGGGCAGCTCGGACCGCGGTGAAGAGCGTCAGACCGTCGGTTCTGCGCCCCCGCACGATTCGCAGGGTCGTGCGGTGAACGACTCCAACGGAAATCCCGCCGGTACTCACACGCGTCGCCCCGACGGCACGCTCGAGCCCGGCATTGACTATTCCCACCAATCGCCTACCGAAAACACTCTGCGAAACGACTTCGGCTATCAGCAGCGCGCGACGTACTATCCCTCGACGTGGCCTGGGGGTCCACCGTGGTAAAGCACAACGCTGGGAGATGGCGCCACTCCGGCGCGTGCGTATTTCTGCTCTCCGCCTGCATCAGCCGAGCCATTCCAGAAAGCCGTGAGGAACACTTGAGTACATCGCCATCCACACTGAGATTCGACGTGAAAGCGGAGCTGCGTTCCGGTCGTTTGGTCATTACCTACTCCGTCCAAAATGCGGGGCCATCCGCGGTGTACCTGCTCAACCGGGTACCAGACATCTCTATGCAAACGTCGCCCGACCTCATCTACGTCGAGCGTCGGAAGGATCAGAAGCTTGTCTTCGCGTACAAGAACATTCCAGCGATCCCGCCGGGTGTCAGCCCGCCCATGCCCATCTCACCATACGTCACGGTCGTGCGCGCCGGAGCGCACTTCGAGGAGATCGTGAACCTCGCCACGCCCGTGCGAGAGTTCGACGCCTATCTGCCGCCGCCAATCACGGGCCAGGTTGTCAACTATGCCGGGGTACAGCTGGAGGTCGGCTACTACTCCGAAGTGCCGGGGCTACAGGAGAGCGAGATCCAGGTCGTCCCCGGCGTCAAGGCGCTGGTCACCCGCCTGCCCCCAGGCAAGGCGCTCGACTTTCGAAAACTGACGAGTCCCATTATCCCGCTCGTGGTCCCAGTACTGGAAAGCGGGCCCTGAGCCGAGGGCAGCTTGCAGCCCGCTGGTTGCTGTGCCTCCGGCCAATCCCGGCTCGCCCAACCTCTCCATCGTTGGAACCGGCGAAAATACGGGGTCTTGGGGGCTGACCGGGGAGTGGCGGAGTTGCCAGAACACCCCACACTCGGCGATTTCGAACAAGACGGTGGGGCGTCTTCTCATCTTTCCAGCGCAGCACTCGCTTGGGCAACCTTTGGAAGGACGTTGCGAGCGCCATGGAGATGGGGCGCTCATGGTCTTGGTATGCTCGTCCTCGCGACGGCAACCCACGCCTTGATGGTCAATTTCCGAGAGTCGACGGTCCAGGAGCATTGGCTGTTCGGCGTCCTCGATCGATTCGAGTTCAATCCCGCGGACGGGATTTCCTTCGACTGGGACGCAAGTCCGACCCTCTTTGGCGTCCGGCTGAAGCGTCGACGGGACGCTCACGCGGTCTGGATGTCCTTCCCGGGCTCTGCCTTGAGGCGGGCGGATTCCTCTGCCAGGTCGCCAGACAGGATCCGTGTCGGGCCCCAGGGCGCGCTCTTCAACGTCTTGGAGAAGACTACCTTGGGGAGCTGGTTCATGGGGGCTGCCCAGGGCTCGGTGGACGTCGGCCAATGGGCGGCCATGTCACGGTAAGTAGAGCCGCCCATGGCGTGGACTCCCGCCTCCCAGAGCTGGGCGACGCCGAAGGCGATCGATTCATCATCCACATGGCGGAAGATCCATTCGAGCTCACCTCTTGGGCGGCCAACAAAGCCGTCCAGAGACATGGACATTCGAAGAATGAGTTTGCGCATTGTGGTCCTCAGGCCGCGAGCTCGCCCGCAATGCGACTAAGCACCCGCGCGGCGTCGGTGGCGATGATGCTTCCGTGAGATAAGATGACGCGGTTCAAGTTCGGCAAACGCGACCAACTCTGCAGCTGGGCGTGTACGGCATCCTTGTCATTCACCCGTCGCACCCTGATGAGAGGGGGAACGTGGGGTTCGTCAGCCGTCATCCCTATCGTCTTCCACAGCCAACCGCTGATCCCTGGACGGTTCGCCAGGTTGAAGATGAGATCGCTCACGATCAGGGTCGTCCCGCTTTTCGTCTCGACCACCAGCGCCGCTTCCCGATCTCCGGTGCCTTGCACCGTGAGGAAACGAACGGCAGGGTCGCCAAAGTCCACTTCCGTGGCGTCAACGGCAACGATTTCCTCGACCTTGGATCGCGCTCCGGCGGGCGCGATCACACGCATTGCCGGAAAGCGCTGCTTCCAGGCGCTGGCATCCATGCGGTGGATGTCACTCGGTACGATGAGATAAGTGGGTGTCCCGAAGTCTTCGAGTTCGTGCATTTCTTGTTCGCCGAGCGCAATCGCGCTGTAAACCACCAAGCGGCCGTTGGTGAGCCGTATGACTGTCATGCGGCGCTCGACATCCCCCATCGGGGGCATGTGTAACAGACCGGTGACGCAGAGTAGATTGTCTTCGAGGAGGGTGAGCTTTCCGTGAGGCAGAACTGTCCATTCGGTGAAGGGCTTGGCCATGATGCCGGACCACTGCAAGGGACGTGCCTTGGTCGGGCTTGGAAAATTGCAACCAGCCTGAGTGGCGGGGTGGCATGAACGACTCCGTCGAACCGGGCCCAGGTGATGTCCACACAATCGACTGCCCCTCGAAGAAGCCGAGGAGGCTGCAGTCAGCGAAGGGCTGCGCGCGCCGGTGCCTCAGGTCAATCCGAGGGCCACGTCCGACGCCACGTCGTCCCATCGCCAGGTCGGTCCGGGCAATATGCGGGTGCCACCCACCCACCGCTCGACCGAGGGCTGCGCCATCGCTCGTCCGGCCAAGACGTCGCGCCCCTCCGCGGTGAGCGCGAGCGGCACCGCCGGTCCGAGCATGAGCGGCGGCTTTGCTGTGCAGAGTTCGGACACGATATTCAGCAGGTGCCCGTCCCCGCACCACAGGCCATGGACCGGCTCTTCCTGGTCGCGCACGGCGGTCACAAGCTCCGTTGTCGTCACCGCGCCGCCAGCTACGGCGGCGAGCGCCGCCCGCTCGAGCCGCGAAAGCCCGTCCTGGGTCCACGGCAGCTCCTGCAGGATGCGGCGCAAGGCCGCAGCGAGGTGCGGCAGCGCGTGCGTGTCGTCATGGAGAAGCCCGACGAGATTCATGGGCTTGTCGTCGCACAGGGCGTCCCACGTTCGTACGCTCAGCGCCACTTCGTCGGGCGTAACGTCGTGGGCGCCGGGCGGCAACGCTGCTAGATCACCTGGCGACAATTGCCCGAGGCCGTGGAAGCGAGGCACCGACGGGTGCGCATCGACGACCCGGACCCGCATACGCTTCACCCGCGGGTGGAGGTAATCGATGAGCCGCACGAGGATGCCAGTGTCATACGGGCACGCGTCGACGAGTAGTACAACGTGGTCCGCCGCGGGCAAGGTGTCGAGGTCCTGGAAGGCCGCCACGTCGTTGACGCCACGGTACTGCGCCCGCAGCGCCTTGTACGGCGCAGCATCGAGGCGGGGCGAAGGTCCCACCGCGGGGCTGTCTTTCCAGCCGATGACATCGCCCAAGCCCCCACGCCGCAGGAGCTCGGCGGCGCTGTCGCCCGAGGTGATGATGAGAGGATCCACCGCCCAACCATAGTCCTTCCAGGAAGACGAGGAGGCGGTCGCACAGGCGAAAGCGGGACGGCCGGCGCGATGGCGGCTCGATTTCTTGAGCGTTTCCTCTTTCATGGCCAAGTCCGCCTCGGCGTACCAGTGCGTGGTCGTCGGACAGGCATGGCCGAGCCAGAGGACGTCCGCGAATCCGGGTTGCCACTCGCTGCCGCCGAAAGATGCCGAATCCGCAAAACCGCCGACGCATCGTTGCCGGAATCGCCCGTGGCACGAGCTGATGCGCCGGTGCATGAAGTTCGACGAGACCTGCGGCCGCTGCGGAATTCGCGCGCTCGGCTTCCGTCTCCAGTCGCCAGGAACACTACTATCTTCTGCGCCTCAAGCATGTTGGTCACCCAGCCTTCCTCAGACCGCATCATGTGAATCGTTACGTCGCGGGAGCGGCTCGGAGAATCTGTTCGCGCAGCGCGGTAAACAGCGCCGTGGCTGCGTCGATCTCCTCCTTGCGGATAGAGACGCTCTCGACGTTGATGCCCACCGGAAT
>Ga0066788_10000200_pt1 | contig 12032 bp, 14 predicted proteins | sample OrgsoiDNA2013048_FD_70943 | JGI IMG/M metagenome (GOLD analysis project Ga0066788, IMG submission 70943) | Permafrost soil microbial communities from the Arctic, to analyse light accelerated degradation of dissolved organic matter (DOM) -... | ecosystem: Environmental > Terrestrial > Soil >... | reverse complement strand
GCAGCGCCCCGCCCCGCGACACCTGACCCTTCAGCCTCCCGGCTGCCATCCCCCCGGCGAGCTCCATCAGGCTGGCCCTGCTGCGCGATCACAGGCACGTCGTCGACGCCGGAGAACACACCGGCGCCCCGCGCGCGCAGGAGCTCCTCCTGCTTCGCCTGACGCGCGGCCTCGACGCGCTGGTCCGCAACGCCCGATACGGTGGGAGCATTGGCGTCGGTCCGCCCAGGGATGGTCTTCGCGGGCACTTCGTACGTGGCGGGCGCCTCCTTGATCACGTCGGGCAGCGAGACCTCGTTCGAGATCGAGACGTCCGGGTCGGCCCGGTCCTTCTTCGCGGTGGCCTGGTCGCTGGAGGGTCCCGCGAGCGCGACCACGAGAGCGACGGCCACGACGCCGCCGATCGCCAGGAGCGCGGCGAGCACCGCGCCCTTGCGGAGGGTCCGCGAGCGAGGCCGATCGATGTGCAGCCGTGGATCGTCCGGCGAGATCTTGCTCTTGTGCAGGTCCGTGCCCTGGGTCGCGGCCGTGGGCTCGCGGATCGGGTCGACCTTGGTCGTCTCCTTGGCGTCGTCCATCGTTCCCTTCTCAGTGAGCCCGGGCGATGCGCACGATCTCCTGGTCCTTTTTGCCCGACACGGAGCTCCGCGCGGTCGATCAGGCGGTCGACCACGTAGTAGTCGTTCTTCACCCGGTAGTTCACGAGCTGCGTCTCGTTCGTGCTCGACAGCACGAAAAGCGCCGGGGCCTCGCGGTTCAGCATCGCCGCCGGAAACCGGATGAACGTCTTGCGCCCGTCGTCGAAGACCTGCGCGGGTGTCCACAGCGGTGTCCCCTTCTCGACGGTGATCCGGTACGAGAAGTTGATGGCCTCCAGGTTGAGGTTGGTCGCGGTGGTCGCGCGCGCGAGCGCGTCCTCGCGCGCCGCCGCGCCCTCGACCTTCGCGATCTCGTCCTGCGGATAGCGCCAGCGGACGGCCGCCATGTACGTCTCATCGAACGAGTGGAGCTCCAGGTAGTACGTGCGGCGATCGGTGTTGATCACCATCGTCGTGGTGAGGCCCGGCCGGGTTGGCTTGATGTAGAGGTGCTGCTGCTCGGCCGCGTCGACGCCCGACCGCCCGACGACCATGACCCAGCGGATGGTGTCGCCAGCGGCGGGCTTGCCGACGATCTTCTCGCCCGGCTGGAGCTGGATCGCCGTCAGGCGCAGCGGAGCCGCGTAGACTTGAAAGAGCGCGCCCTCGCTGAAGTCGTACGTCATGATGGCGTTGAAGTACCCGTCGCGATCCGGACCGGCCGACGCCTTGCGGTTCGCGTCATCGATCACCTCCCACGTCTGGCGTCTCTCGCCCCGGTGACTCTGCGTGGGCACTGGAAGGGGCTGGAGCTGTCCCGGCAGCGGCAGCGGCGTGGGCACCCGGATGACGGCGGGCGCGCGCGGCGCCTCGCGATTCGGGATGGCCCGGACGTACTGAGTGGGCGCGGGCGGCCGGGACGCGCAGGCGATGACGGGCAGGACGAACGCGATCGAACATCGGCGGAGGGGCATCGAGATCTCCCGTTTGAGGGTTGGCTGCGAGATGAGGCCCGGGCATCAGCCCTGGACCTTCGACCAGTGGAACTCGTCGATGAACAGGCCGATGGGGTTCGAGGCGAGCTGCTCCTCGCTGTCGGGCGTCTTGACGACGACCCGAAACGTCCCACGCCACACGCCGCCCTCGGCCTCGTTGCCGGCCTTGTCCCAGGCCTTCTCGACCCAGTCGGCCTGCCATGTGTCAGCCGAGAGCTGGACGATGGAGGCGACGTCGACCGTGATCCGCTCCTGCTCCCGTCGCTTGAAGGGGTCGGTCTGCTGCGCGTAGGCGGTGAGATGGTTCGCGGCGTTTTGCGTGATGAGGGCGTACGCCTCGACCCAGTTCCGCTTAATCACGGCCTGATCCGACGAGATGCTCCGCGTCGCGGTTATGAAGCGCCGCAGGTGGTACTTCAGCGAGGCGTCAGACGGCCGGTAGTCGCGGGCCGATTGGCCTACCGGGCCGAGGTAGGTCGGCGCGCCGATCCGGTCCACCTGGACGATGTGCGGCACGGCCTTGGGTTGCGCGCCGAGGTAGATCGTCCCGACCAGCGAGACGAGGACCAGTCCCAGCGAGAAAAGCGTCGCGAGGCGCCAGTTGCGTGCCTGCACGACGGCGCTACCCATCCCACGGTCCCACTCCTGGCGGGCCCGCCTGTAGCGGGTCTCGACCTCCCCTTCGGGTTTCCACCTTTTGTTCGCGACGGCTTGCATGGCGAGTGCTCCTCGCCTGGTTGTCGCGAACCAAGGGGCCGGCGTTGCCGCTCGCCCAGGTGGCGAGTGGAGGTGTTATGGGCAGACTTTCGACCCCAAGGAGCGCTCCAGCAGACGCAGCTGCCCGATCCGTGTCAGCGCGATAATCAGCGACGTGTTCGTGGCCGCGACGAGCTTGCGTCGCGCCATGGGCTCAGCTCCTGCTTTATGTCTTCACCTGTCCAGCTCGCCCACGATCGAGTCGCTCGCACGCGCGCTATGTCAGCTCGAACGGCGAGGGCCAAATTCATCCTGACGGCCTCGAGGCGCCGAGCGCTCGTCGCGACGCGGCGGGCCCAGTAGGTCAAGTCGTCGAGCGACTCACCGACTGTGTCAACGGCGACCATCAGGTCGAGCTCCACCCGCAAGAATGCAACCGCGACCGGGTCAGCCAGTGCCGAGTCCATATCGCTCGCTTCGTTCAGGTCCGTCAAGTCACTGAGCGCCTCGAAGACCAGCGGCCCGAGCTCCGACCGGAGCGACTCGGAGGTCACGGCGAACGTGCTCAGGGCGGATCCTATCTGGCGCAAAGCGAGCTTGCGCTCGACGGCCGACTCAGCGAGCTCCGCTTTCAAGAGATCTGAGAGGCCCTGATCGAGGACGTCCCCCAGCACGCCGAGGACTCCGGGGTTCCCGCGCAGGACCGCCGCTGTGAAGGCCATGAATCGCCCGAGGAAGGCGCGCTCCGTGGCACCGCCCACCTCCGGACGCTGCTCTCGCATCTCCCGAGACAGCGGCCGCCAGGTCTCTTCGAACATCTTCATGAGCCCGTCGACCAAATCAGCAGGGAGACCGGCCACGCTCAGGCGCGCCGGGAGGCTGTCTGCGACTGCAGGAAGCACCACGTCAAGTGTAACACCGCCGCGGTCGCACATTAGGATCTCGGAACCAGCCCCCGTGCCGAGTCGTCAGAGCTCGCGCGCTGCTGGCGCCTCCGCACGAGCGCCCAGGCCGCTACGCGCTCGCGGCGGCCCATGGCGGCGGGCCGCCCTCCGATGACGGTGCGCCACCACCCCGACTGGCACCCGCATGACCGCCGCTATCTGTGGAGGCTGCTGCCAACGGGAACCCTTCGACAGCTTTCCCGGCGCCGCGTCCAACGCCGCTCGAGGGCGGCGGACGGCCACCCCCGCCGTCCATCGGACCTCGAGCCGAGGCGCTCGCCAGCGGCTCGCGAGGCGTGACCTCCCATGGTCGAAGCGCCGCCGGCCGCGGCGCGTGTGACCGCGACCATGCCACCGGCGACGCCCGCAGCCATCATCGCGCCCGAGGTGAGGTTCTGGGCTACCGCACCTAAGCCCAGCGACGGCGATCCCGCGAGGAGACCTGCCGCGAGGCTCGGCGCGTGCCACGCGAGGAACGCGATGGCGCCGGTGGTGAGCACGACGCTCAAAACGAACCAGTCGCCATCCGGGGCGTGCGCGCTTCCATCGAGGGCCGTCGATCAAGGCGCTCGAGGACATCTACGGTGGACAAATGCCCTTGTCAGCTCGATCTGCCATCCACGAACGGGAGGCCTCCTTGCCATGGGCTGCGGGACGTCGGACGAATGGTCCCGTTTCAGGGAACCTCCGCCGCCGCGAGCGCGGAACCTGCACTCACGTCCGATCTGAAGGAGAATGGCGACGAGATATTCCTCCCATGGCCGACGTCTCCACCCCCCCGACCTCCCCGTTCTTGAGTATTCCGCCCTCGGCGTGGGTCGCGAGCAACGAGCTGGCCTTCGCCATCCTTGACCGTTTTCCGGTCTGTCCCGGACACACGCTGGTCGTCCCGCGGCGATTGGTCACGACCTACTTCGAGGCGTCTGCCGCCGAGAAAGTGGCGCTATGGGCACTGGTCGATGAGGTGAAGATTGCCCTGGACCAGCAGCTTCACCCGGGTGGTTACAACGTCGGCTTCAATGCCGGCGAGGCGGCGGGACAGACGGTGCTGCACTTGCACATCCACGTTATTCCGCGTTTCCCCGGAGACGTCGCGGACCCGCGCGGCGGAGTACGCCACGTGATTCCGGCGCGCGCCAACTACCTGCTGCAGGACGAACGCCGTTCGCCCCTCGCGACCGGAGGCGAGCACGATCCCTTCGGCCGGCATCTTTGGCCCCTGTTCGCGAACGCCTCCGAGATCGCGATCGTTGCCGCCTTCGTGACCGAGACCGGGCTGGCCATTCTCGAAGAGCGAGTGTTCGCGGCGCTGCGCAACGGGGCCACGGTCCGCATCGTGACCGGTGACCTGTCGGCCGCTCGATCGCCAGAAACTGTGCGCGGCCAGCTCGGTGCTCCCCCGGGCGTCGAACCCGATGAGCCAGAACTCCTCGACCGGGAGAACATCCACAGCGCGCTCCAAGCTGGTGCCCAAGACGTCGGCGACGAGCCTGGTGGTCCGATCGTGGGAGGGTGTGTTCGCGCTCTGGGAGTGGAGGACCCGCGAGGTCGGATGATCTCGGCGGGTGTTTCAGCGGGAGCGCGTCTCGGCGGATGGGGATAATCTCGCTGTCCTTCATGGCTTGGTTCCTCCTGCGGTTGGCGTCGGGTCGCCGAACCGGGAGCGCCGCCGGCTCCCCGGGGAACGAAGGCCGCGTTTTTGGGGGGCACCCGCCCGCGGGGGAGCCGTGGTACCGAAGATGCGCGAAACGGTCTCCAATACCGGGGCCCATGACAGACAGGCGCCCCACTCGATGAGTCGCTCGCACTTCACGCAGACGCCATTCGCACGCTCACTGACGGCGCACATGCGTGATTGGAGGAGTCGTCAGGACGGCTCTCAGCGGGCGATGTTTGCCGACTGGTCCGATGGCATCTATGCCGACTTTCGGGAGGAAGCGGAGAAGGCAGTCGCGGAGGACGAGGTGGGCCTTCACGACTACGCTCTGGCGATCACCAGCTCGCAGATGTTCGCGCTCAACCTTTTCCTCCCATGGCGGCGTGGAACGCGCCGGGTCCTCGAAGCCAAGCTCTCGACAGTGCTGGGAGAGGCCATCGTGGTGGATCGCCTGGCTTTCGAGTGGGTCCCGCCGGGTGCGCTCCTCGGCGAGATCGACGGGGACCGGCCAGGGCCAGACGAAAAGGCGACCGGCGTCGACGTCGTGTTCTGGGGGCATGACGAGGCCGGCGCGCGCGCGGCCCTGCTGCTCGAGGTGAAGCTGGGGGAGGGAGGCTTCACGACCTGCGGAGGACGCGATAGCGCTGCCAATCGGCGGCTGGATGTCTGTGCCTCAGCCGCGACGTTCTTCCGCGATCCCACCGCGTGCTACCTCCAGCGCCCCGTGAGGAAGACTCGCGACCGCAGGTACTGGGAGATCTTCGCTCGCTCGCACGGAAGCGTCCGCGCCGCTTTCCCTGGCGCCGATGACGCGGGCCCCTGTCCCTTCGCCGGCCACCAACAGCAGCCGATGCGGAATCGCGCTCTCGCGCTCGCCCTCGTGCAGGAGGGCGTCGTCGATCGCGCCTGGTTCGGACTATGCCCTCACGACGATAACCCCGACGTTGCCCGCGAGTGGCTCGCGTGGCGAGCACTCTTGCCACCAACGGAGCAGGCCCATCTCCTGCCTGCCTCCGAGATCCTCGCGGCTGGCCGCGATGAAGGACACCCGGCGTGGGCTCGGTGGATGGCCGAGAGGTACCGCCTGGCCGTCCGATGATTCGCTACTCTCGGACCCCATCGTCAGCTCTCAGCGCTGACCTCGCGCTCGGTGGACTGCTTTCGCCTCTGCTGGTGCGTCGGACCGTCCATGGCCTGCTCCTCGACGTTCACCTGCGCGAGAAGGATCATGTCCACGTCTACTGCGGCCTGACCAAGCTGGTCGACGCCCGGAGTGCGGGGCAAGGAGTGACGGTCTCGGCGGCCAAGTCCTATCTGTCCCAGCCATGCGGCGCCGGTCTGTTCAAGACCTGGTCGCGCGACGAGAGCGGTTTCGCCGAGGCTCTGGATCGATACCTTTCGAACGTCGCCGTGAGATCGGCGCACGTGGTCAGCGAAGGAGCAGTCCAGGCAGCATGGGCGGGCATCACCTCGCCGTGGACGCCATTCGATCGCGAGGCCGTGTTCGGCTACGACGACACGTCCGCTCGCAGGAGCGGGCGGTCCTTCCCGAGCGTCCAAGAGGCGCGGGACGAGATCGAGGTCCTTCGCAGGAGGGGATGCTGGGCGCCGGTTCCCGTTGGCAAGGTGGGTGCGGAACTGGACCAGATCGCTGTTGATCCGAACGGTCGCCTCGTCCTAGTCGAGCTCAAGCACGCCGGAGCTTCAGAGGAGACCGTCTACTACGCGCCGCTCCAGCTTCTACAGTACTGCCATGAATGGGCGGTGGGCTTCGAGACCGTTCGAGCCGACCTCTGCTCCCTCATCCAGGCACGCCAGGATCTTGGACTTTCTCCTGTGACTACTCCCAACCTTCGGAGCGGCCTGCGCCCCGTCATCGGGCTTGGACAAGATACCCGCAGCGCCGAGGTCCGCTCGCGCTTCGAGAAAGTGCGCGCGATTGTGAACCGGCACCTGCCCTCCGGAGCGTCGCCGATCGAAGTGTGGGCCTTGGAAGCGCGGACAGGTCCAAAGCGAATCGCATGACCGACCGGTATCTGGAGAATTCCGCGCTGAGCTACCGCGACGCCGCGAAGAGATCTTCAGCGATGCTCCCTACGAAGGGTAGCCCTTGGCTCTCCGCAATGCTCCGAAGGCTGTGGATCACCGTGCGACAGCTCCCAGGCGTACCTTTACCCTAGATGGGGTTCTTCGATTCAGCTCATTGCCGTTGGATGGCTCCGATCCAGAGGTGGAAGGCGTCCCGGTTCGCCGAGATGACGACGAGCGGAAAGATCCCCGCGCTCACCTCGGTCGGGGTGACGCCGATTTGCAGGCGCTGTCCCTGGATGCCCGTTGTCAACGAAAAAACCTTTGACAAGGTGGCGCCCCTGTCGTGGTCCTCTACGGCAGCGACTCTCCACGCGTTTCTCATGTCGCCTGGGCTGCGAAAGGTGACGCCCACCGTCGCAGCGGCGCCGACCGCCGCGCTCAGCGCTGGTACGGTGACCGTCATGCCGTCGCGTTGTTGAACCACAACCCGATCCGGCAAGTCCGGGACCCCCACGAAAAACAGCTCGCCAGGGGGGACCGGGACGCACGGGCCGGTGCCCGCCTGGACCGCGGCATTCGACCACATCCGCTGCACCGGGAATCGGATGTCCGAGGGAATGACCCGGTTGGGCGCCTCGTTTTCGCAAAGATCGCCGACCTCGCCACCGCCGATCTCGGTGCTCCACATGGCGTGCGCGGCGTCCGTGTCGGCGAAGGCCGGAGCGCTGTCCAAAAACGGGTCGGTGGCCGCCTCGACCAACTCGTGGCTGATTGCGGGGGTCAGCGCCGAGAACCCGATGAGATCGGGCGTGCCGGGCCCGCCGGGGAAATTGGTGCAGGAGGGGATCACCACCACCGCAAGCCTGGTGCCGCTAGCCGCCGATTCGAAGTGGAACCCGTGCAGCGACGTCGGCAGGCAGAACGCCACACCCGAACTGGTAAAGGTCGTGGTTGGGGGAAAGAATAGGGCGTAGATCGTGTCCCCGCTTGGGGCGCCCAGGACGGCGGCGTCGGCGGTCATCAGTTGTGCGAATAGGTTGTCAATGCCCCCAAGTTGGCTGTCGCTGATCGCGATGGTCGGAGGCGCGGAGACGCTGCTTACGTGGCTCGGGAGGACACTGAGAGGCCCGACGCCGTACTCGGCCACCACGGCAGGCCAGTAGATGCTGGTTTGCAAGCTCGCCAGGAAGGTGTCGACCTCGGATTCGAAGGCGAAGCCCGGAAGGTAGATCGCCTGCACGCGAGGCGCGACCAGGACCGGACCGCCATACGAAACGACCGTCGGAAGATCGAGCAACATCGTTGACGGCGCTGCCGTGCCAGCATCGGGGCTGGGGGTTGCAGCGTGGTCGCCACAGCCTGCCATACCGACCATTGCCAGGAGCCCACCGGCCGCGATCGCCGCCCAGACTGCCGACGATCTGGTCTCTGGGGTCATGATTGGCCTCGGCTCGGCCAGGCAACTGCGGACGCGCCCTGGCGCTTCAGCCCTGGCCGGCGTTGACGCTCGTGGCGCCGACTGCGATGCCCTGCGACTCAAGCGGATCGGTCTGTCCAGGCCCGAAGCGAGCGCAGTCTGGGTGCCTCCGCCGATCGGCACCTTCATCTCCCTGCCGTCCTCGACGGCGATGTCATCGGTGCCCGCCCCGGACGTTCGCGTCCACACCACAATCCAGTCGGGTGCCGCCAGGGGCGCAGTTGGAGCCGGGAGGCTCGGCTATCACAGAAACCAGTAAGGCGAGACCCCGGGGCCCCTCCGGGCCGGCATCGCGCGTCACCCCCTGAGGCCCTTGGGCACCCGCCGCGCCCCGCAGGCCGGAAGGGCCATGGGGACCAGGTACCCCCGCGTCGCCAGGCGGTCCGGCGGGACCCTGCGGACCCGGAGGACCGGCTGCCGGCAGGGCGACCTGCGTCCAGCGATCGCCTATGCACGCCCAGAGCGCTTGTATCGTGCTCGCATACGCAACCTCATCGGCACTCGCGGCCGTGCATTCAATCGGGCTCCACGCTTGTGCGACGCACCTCCACAAACTGGACGGGCTGGTCACGTAGGCGACCGTTCCGGCCAGGGCGGCGCGCACTTCGGTACCGCGTTTGGCGCGGCGACCGCCGCTCTCACCAGATACCCTATGCCGATGGAGGGTTCGGCCGCCGGCGCAGCACCGTTGCAGCCAAGTTGGACCGCGCCCGCCGATGCGCTCACGATCGCGAGCCACATCGGCGTTCGGAGCTTCATCCCGCCTTCCGTGCTGCGCGTCAGACCGAATACCCCAGCCGCCCCGGCTCCGCCTGCTGTCGGAGTTTCGAGCGACTCACTGTCGCCACACGCGGCGACATTTCTACTTGTCTTCGTTGAAGCCAACACACTGTCTTCCGTATCTGTTGTCCCAAAACGTCCAGGCATCGCGAACTCTCCTCCTTTCTGCACGATACTCGGGTCGACAAGGGCGCGAGTGAACTCCTTGCCATTGCGGCTGGGTTCGTGTGGCCGAAGCGGCTCGCAACGAATGCCACGGTGCACGATCCGGCGCAATACAAAAGCAGTTTACGTCGACACGGCTTCGTAAACTCTTTTCGGTGTGAACCGGCGGCGCCGCGCCACGTGCCGTCCGTGCAGCGTTTACGATCTTTGCGGCCAGCTTCAACAGGCCCTCTGGCGCGCTTGGGGCGCCGAGATTGAGATGCACTGCCTGGGGACCGAACCGGGCCAGCCAACGACAAAGTCCATCGCGCGGACGGAGACGTCCGCGCGAAGTCTCGTCTCCCCAAGCCTTGCTCAACTCACGGGACCGGAGGCCGCGCCCGTCCCTACGGGACAAGCGCCCGGAAGCTTTTGGTGTCCTTGGCCCAGTCGCTGGACTGGATGCCGTGCCGCAAGCTGCCGCGATAGGCTGGGCGCCCGGATTCGATACGCACCGTGACCACGCCGCCGTCCGGTGAAATCCTGCCGGCGTGAATACCGGACCTACAGATCGTCGAGTATAGGGTGTAGATCTCTGTTCCTCGCACGGCCCCGATATCCTGACAACCAGGAGGGCACGCGACCTGGAAGATGGAGCCAATGTCGCCCTGCAGGCTTGCCCCCTCGTAGCTGCACCCTGCCTCGATGGGGCCGTCCGGCCTGGCGGGCGGGGGTGAGGCGAACCCAGCGGGAGTCGGACCGGGTTGCGCCGATGCCGCCGCCTGTCCCGGGGGGACAAGCACTCGGAACCTTTTGGTGTCGCTGGCCCCGTCGCTGGACTGGATGCCGTATCGCATGCTGCCGCGATAGGCGGGGCGCCCGGGCTCGATACGCACCGTGACCACGCCGCCGCCCGGTGCAATCGCGCCGGCGTGAATACCGGCCCTGCAGATCGCCGAGTATGCCGTGTAGATCTCTGTTCCACGCACGCCCCGGTATCCTGGCAACCCGTGGGACACGCGATCTGGAAGACGGAGCCGATATCCCCTCTAAGGCTTGCCCCCTCATAACCGCATCCTGCCTCAATGGGACCGGCGGGCGCAGCGGGCGGGGGTGGAGCGATTGCACCGGGGGTCGGACCGAATTGAACCACAGGCATCGCCGCGACGGCCGGACCGAATCCAGGGGGCACGTAGCAGCCGACAAATCAAGGTACCCGGGAGTCTCGGAGCCGAAAGGAGCGAGCCGACGAACGGACGGCGAGCGAGCGAGGCCCCTGCGGCCCTCGGGCGAGCGTCATCACCTGGGTCGACAATTGACACTTGAGGCGATTGGCTCTTTGTCACGGACCTTCCTTTCAAGGCTCGGTCGCAGGTACTTTGCCGAGGTTGTGACGAATTAACGACCAGAAACTGACCCGGCACAACTTGCAAATGGTTTACGTCGCCCCGTCTTCGTAAGCTTCTTTTGGAGCCAGCCGTTGTTCTCAGGCGTCCAGTCGTGCTTGTATCCTGGTCCGTTCCTCTCGTCCGTTCCTCTCGAATCGAAATTCTAGCTATGCACACCGCGCTGGCAAAACCTGCAGCACTATCACTGGTCCTCAGGCCCCTATCGCTGGTTCCATCGCTGTAGAACTCGGCCCCGAACGGTCAGCCCCAGTCGACCGCGGTCGAATCTCGCCCTGTCGCCGGCCCCTTGTTGATTGCAGCGTCATCAGACGATAGGCTGCGCTTTGCTGTCAGGAAGGGGTGGCCACGATGCCATCGTTTCGCCTGGGATCGCTGGATTTTGGTACCGGCTTGTTGGGGGAAAAGTGAAAGCTGACCTAGTCAACATCGTGGAAGCCGCCTACCAAATCGAACAGAGCGAGGAACCCTGGTTGAGGGGTGTCCTTGGTGCAGCGAGAACCATCGTTGACGCAGATTTTGAAGCAATATCGTGCACATACGACGCATCAAATCCCGCCGCGCTTCGATTCAATACATTCGTGTCCGCCGGCCTAACGGATGAAAGCGCCGCCCACATTGCTCGCAATATTCCCCGATCGGATCCGGACTTCGTCCGAAGGGCGTTCTTGTCGACTTCATGTGGGACGTCACGTGATGTGCCGGGGTGGCACCAGCAGCCGGGAGTCGAATCGGCCGGCCAAGACTTCGGCATCCGCGACTTCCTTGCGATCAACGGAAGGAATCCTAACGGGCACGGCTGTCTCGTCATGGCTACCCTCCGCGAGGAAATGAGATTGACAGCCCGACAGCGAAACATGTTGACGAAGATATCGTGTCATCTTGCAGCGGCGCATAGACTGCGACAGCGTCTAGCAAGCGAAGAGGCCCATTCAGGAGCGGCGGAGGCCATCCTGGATCATGACGGAAAGATCCACCACGCCGAGGGAGAAGCCCGTTCGAAGATGGCGCTCACTCGCTTGAAGCATTCGGCTCTTGCGATCGCACGCGCGCGCGGCACCCTACGAGCCCGCGCTCCGGAGGAAGCCGTCGACGAATGGAAGGGTCTCATCGCCGCCCGCTGGACACTCCTCGACGTGTGCGAGACAGACGGGCGCACGTACCTGGTCGCTCGGCAAAATAGACCACATACGCAAGGGCCGACCGGACTGACGGACAGAGAGCAAGAGGTCGTCGCGTTCGCGGCCATGGGTCATCACAACAAGCTGATAGCCTACAATCTCGGTATTTCGCACTCGACGGTGCGGGTGTTGATGGCGCGCGC
>Ga0066788_10000199_pt1 | contig 12093 bp, 9 predicted proteins | sample OrgsoiDNA2013048_FD_70943 | JGI IMG/M metagenome (GOLD analysis project Ga0066788, IMG submission 70943) | Permafrost soil microbial communities from the Arctic, to analyse light accelerated degradation of dissolved organic matter (DOM) -... | ecosystem: Environmental > Terrestrial > Soil >... | reverse complement strand
CCTCGGGAACCTCGGGCGACGACGAGTAGTTGTCGAGCACCTTCTGGAATTCGGCCGCCGCGTTGGGGAGCTTGCTCTCCTGAACGAACGACTGACCGATGACCAGGTAAGCCTGCGGTGCCCGTGGGTCCTGGGGAAAGCGCTGGATGAAGGCATGGTAAAAGCGCCGGGCCTCTTCGCGCTGACCGGACGACAGGCGTGCGGCGGACTGGGCCCAGAGCTGCTCCTTGTCCTCCGGCATGGTCAGGGCGACCTTGTCCGCGATCTTGCTCTGCGTCTGCTCGAGGGCCGCCAGGCGCGACTCGAACCCAGAACGGTCCGCGGCGATCTGCCGCTCCCAGGTGTGATTCATCTCCTCTAGCCGGCCGGTCAGCGCGGCGATGTCGGACTCGTTCCGGGCGGCCTTGGCCCCCACATCGGCCGAGTTACGGGTCAGCAGGGCGGTGGCCTCGTCCAGGACCTTCTTGAGGCGGATGACCTGCTCCTTGTATTCCGCGTCGCGCTTGTCGATGGCATCGAGGCGCTTTTTCAAGCTGGCGATGTCCTGGCGCATCGCCTCACCCTCTGAGCTGGTGGTGCACCCGGGCGCGACCAGTCCGGCGAAGATCGCCAGCCCCGCCAGACCGAGGAACGCGACCGGGGAGCCGAACGAACCGGGGATCCGCGTCGCGCCTGTCCTACCGCCAGCGGAAATCGGCACGGCGATCCTGCGCCCAGGTCGGCTCGTCCGTGCCTCGCGCATCCAGTGATCCGCGCGGCAGGATCGACATACGCCCGACGTCGATGCCCAGACGTGACATGTGCGCCTGGACAGACTGAGCCCGTCGTTCCGACAGCGCGATGTTGTACTCTGCTGTTCCCCGCGGGTCGGCATGACCAACGATGGTCGTGGAATTGGGAACCTTTTTCAGACAGTCGGCGTTGCGGGCCAGGGTGGCGGTGGCATCGGTCGTCAGGGCGGATTCGTTGAAGTCGAAATAGACACTGCCGAGGGTGCACTTGACGGGCGCCGGGGGTTTGGGCTTTTCGGTCACGCAAACGCCAGCCACACAATCTTCATTCTGGGCGCACTCGTCATCCTTCGCACAATGCTTCTTGGTGTCGCAAACACCCTTCCAGCATTTGGCGCCACCCGAGCAGTCCTTGTCCGACTCGCAGCTCCGGCAGCGGTTGGCGACGCACTCCTGGCCGGCCGGGCACTGCGACTTGTTCTGACAGAATCCGGGGATCTTGTCGCAACGTCCGGCGTTGCACGAAGAGCCTTCCTGGCAATCCGTTGAGGCCCGGCACTGCTGGCACTTGCCGGCGACGCAAAATTCCTTCTTTGCGGCGCAATCCTTGTCGGTCTCGCACTTCGGGTATTCAGGGGTGCACGCCAGCGCGAACACTGCTGCGACGACGCTTCCAGCGAGGGAAATGCGAAACGTATTCAAAGTATTCATCAAGTTTGGCCTCCGGCGAGGCGCAAACCTACGTGTGGCTCCGGGCGATGTCAACGTCGCAGAATGATCGGCCCCCGACGGAGCCAGGAGCAATGCCCTTCGGTTAAGAGGCCCCTCTTTTACCCGAACGGCCCCCGCCTCGAGAGAACGTCCCGCCCGCCGAAGCGAGCGACGGGTCTCATCGTTCGTGATATGCAAGCGTTTGCCGAGCAGCAGATGCAGTGGTTCATCGAGCACCTGTCCGCCCTGACCCCGCTGGGGGCTTACATGTGGCTGGCGGGTATCCTGCTGCTGTGCGGGCTGGGATTGCCGATCCCCGAGGACGTTTCACTGATTGCCGCCGGCTACTTCGCGTACAAGGGCGTTCTCAACCTGCACAAGGCCTTCGGGGTTTGTTTCACGGCGGTGCTGGTGGGCGACACGTTCGCGTTCTTCATGGGCCGCTGGTTCGGCCGGCGCGTGCTCGCCAGCCCGTGGGCCCGCCGGTACTTCACGGCCCGGCGACAGCGACGCGTGCGTGCGTACTTTCGGAAGTTCGGCAGCAAGGTGGTCTTCTTGGGCCGGTTCACGCCGGGTCTGCGCTTCTCGATCTTCTTTTCGGCCGGGATGCTGCATCTGCGTCCCTCCGTCTTCTTCATTTACGACACCCTGGCCGCGGCCATCTCGGTCCCGGTCCTGGTCTACGTGGCCTGGTTTTTTGGCGGGCAGATCGATCGGGTCGTGATGATGGCCCGCCATACCGAACACGGGATCATGGTGGCGCTGTCGATCGTCGGGCTGGTGGTCCTGGTTCGCGCCTACCGGGCCCGGCAGCGCCGCAAGAAGCTGATCGTCGCCTCCACCAGCGAGGATCCCCTTCCTCCTTGCTAGGGCGGCTTCGCCGCCGCAAGGGGCCTGGGAAGGCCCCCTGCGAGACCCCCACGGAGTTGCTCGACGGCGCGGCCGGTCCAGCAAAGCTGGACCTCTCCGTGCTTGGATTGGCTACGCATTCGTCGGAGAAGAAAAGGAGAAGAAAACTTGCTTCAAACGCCAACATCTTGATCGAGTAAGACATCTAGGGCGACGGCGCCGCCGCTCGTGGGGGAGCCAGCTGCTGGACCTGGCGCAGCACCTCCGCCCGAGCCGGCGCGTCCGGAGCCGCCAGCTGCAGATAGCGCTTGAAGGCCGCGAGCGCGCGATCCGATGTTCCCTTGCGCACCTCTGCGAAGGCCAGCTGGAAATAGAAGTCCGGGCGCCAGTCGGAAGCGATTGGCAAGGTCTGATCGCTCGCCGCGGTCGCCGGAAGGTGATCCGTGGCGGCCCGTAGGTTGATGAGCGCCGCCTGGGTCTGTCCCTCGTCCATCTGCAGCCGCCCCAGGCGGTATCGCGATTCCGCGGATCGAGGTGCCAGTCTGACCGCGGTCTTCCAGTCGGATTCGGCTCGCGTCACGTGACCCAGCCGATCCTCGGCCTGGCCAAGCAGCAGGAAGGCCTCGGCGTTCGATGGCAGGCGCTCGGTGGCGTTCGACAGCTCCTTGACTGCCGCCTCGAGATCTCCGCGGCGCAGAAGGATTCTGCCGCGCTCCACCGCAGCTTCAGGGATCTCGTCGGCCAGGGACAGGGCCGAGAGGGCATCCTCGGCGCGTCCGAGCGCCGCCAGGGCCCGTCCATACTCCAGCTGGACCTGAGCAGAGCCGTCGACCACCAGCGCCCGTCGCAGCTCCGAAAGGGCACGGCCCGGATCGCCGTCGGCCCGGCGCACGTCGGCCAGGGCCAGCAGCGCGCCGGGCGTCCTCGGGTCTTCGTCAACGGCGGCCTGCGCCAGTGATCGGGCGGCTTCCTTCTGTCCGAGCTCGAGCGCCACCCGGGCGGCGGCGACCTTGGTGGCCGGCGTGGCCGTCCCCGAGGTGATCTCCTGACGATAAGCTGCCAGGGCTTGATCCTTCCGACCGAGCTTGAGAAAGACCGCCGCCACTCGCGCGCCCAGGCCCGGAATGTCGCTGCGGGTCCCGAGAGCGGCGAGCGCCACCCGCGCTCCCTCGAGATCGCCGCCGGATTCCAGGGCCGCCGCCAGGCCCAGATGAGCGGTCGAGCTCTTGGGATCGGCGGTGATGGCTTGACGGAACGTCCGCGCCGCCTCGTCCGAATTGCCCGAGGCCAGCAAGGCCTGGCCCAGCGCCAGGCGCAGGGCGGCGGCCGCTGCTCCCTCCTTTTCGGCCCTGCGCAGCACCGCCACCCCATCGGGACTGCGATGCTGGTCGAGCAGCAGACGAGCGAGCTGCAGGCTGGCGGGCAAGAAACGAGGATCTCGCGTCAGGGCCTCGCGATAGGCCTGCTCGGCCGCGAGCGCGTCGGCAGGCCGGGCCCGCTCGGCCGCTCGGCCCCGCCAAAAAGCGATGCGTGCATCGCCCGGCAGGCGGCGGTCAAGCTCGGCCAGGACCTTGGCCGCCTCGCCTGACCGCGCCGACTCCACCAGCGCCGCCACTCGGGCAAATCGGAACCAGGTCGTCCGCGCGGCGCTGACGGGAGCCGCCAGGGACAGTCGATATCGTGCGATTGCCTCGTCGGTGCGGCCCTCCGCGAGCAGAACGTCTCCCTCCAGGACCGCGGCCGCGACACCGGTGGGATCCACGTCGTGCGATCTCCTCAGGGTCGCGGCGGCCTTGTCCCCCAGACCAAGGCCAACAGCTACGCGCGATGCAAGCGCGTACGCCTCCGCCAGCTCGACGCGCGATGCATCGCGTGCCTGACCGGCGATCACGGTCTCGATCAGCTTCAGGCGATTCGGCTCGGACAGCCTGGACACCCGTGCCAGGCCCATGGCCGCTCCGAAGTGCGAGGGCGCCTCTTGCAGGACCGCGCGGAAGGCGCGCTCGGCCTCGGTCGAGACCTCGGCCTCGCGCGCGCGGGCCAGGGCATAACGGGCCGCCACCCGCGACGGAAAGGCAGCGGGATCCGCCGTGACCGCCACTTGAAAAGCCGTCGCTGCGCGCGTCGCATCCTCTCGGCCCAGCGCCGCCCAGCCCAGGATAACGGCGCGATCGGCCTGGGTCAGCTCGGGTGGCCCTTCCGCCGCCAGGTCCTCGGCTTCCTTCCACCGGCCCTTGGCCAGCGCCACCCAGGCCAGGGCGCGCGTGTGGCTCACACGGGGCTTGGCGGATGGTCGGGTCCGCCCCTCCTCGAGCAACGCCTCGGCGTGAGCAATGCGCCCGCGCTCGCCCCCATGGATCACCACCGAGCTTGCCAGCAGCGCCGCCGCAGCGTCGCGCGTAACAGGGACATGGCGCCTCGTCCCGGCGGCTTCTTCCAATCGACGGGCGCCTTCCGAGAAGGCCTGAAAGTGATCCTGAGCCAGCTCGCGCTCGGTCGGGCCGAGGGTCGCGGATTGAGAAGGCTCTCCCCGCACGCGGTCGGGCAAGTCCAGGGCGATGCTGGCCGCAATGGCCACGGCGGTCGCGACGATCGCGCCCGCCCAAATCATGGAGCGCCGCGAGGGTCGCCATCGCGAGCCCGACGCTGCTGCAGAGCTCCCCTCGCGGGACGCCGTCAAGGTCCGCTTGCGAACGCGCGTGTCCACGCTCGGCGCTTGCGCCGGCTCGTCCAGCCGCACGGGTCTCGTGGCTTCCTCCGCCACCTGCACGACCTCGTCGTGAGGTTCGAGTGGCATCGATCCCGCACCGGCAGCTTCCCGGCCCGGCGATGCCGATCTCTGAGCGACCGGCGGTGACTGAACGCCTGTCGGCTGGGTGGCGCGGTCCGCCGCCGAAAGGGCCGCCCCGGGCGGGTGCGCTCGTGAGGGGGCGGGCTTTCGTTCCACCAGCTCCAGGCTCACCTCGGAATCGACCTCCCCGAGATCACTTCCCAGGTCGAGCACCCCCGGGGGGGTACCACCTACCGCCGCGCCCGAAGGAGAAAGGGACGGCGCGGCGGTCGGCAAGACGAGCGTTTGGATCGATCTCCAGATCTCTCGATCGAGCGAAATGTCCTCGCTCCCGTCGAGCCTCTCATCGGCCAGCATGGCGGCCAGGACCGCCGGTTCGAACGGCCCGAGGATGGTGCCCCCGCGACGGCGCACATGGTAGCGGGCGGAGGCTGGGGTCAGAGGTGAGAGCGGCATCGAGATCCAACCCGCCGTGGCACCCGGCGTGCCGGACCAGATCACCTTACCAGAGGGCACCCGACATCGCCGAAAACCCAGGCCCAGAGCCGGGCGAGCGGCGCGAATCAGCCGTGGGACGGGCTGGGAAGGTCGGTGACCGCGGAGGCTCCCGGAAAGGAAGATGGCCCCCCACGAGCGCCGCGCGCCTCCAGCGTCGCGACGGTGTCCTCCAGGTTCTGAACGGTCATGCGCAAGGCCGTGACCTCCTCTTCGGTGGCGATCCCGAAGACGCCAGCCGCCAGTCGTGTGGCCTTGGCGATCTCGGTCTTCACGTTGCCGCCCACGTTCAAGGCCTTCATGGCCGCGTTCATGACACGCGGGCTGCTGGCAACCTTGGTCAACCGGGGATCGCTCATCAAACGGATGACACGACCCACCACGACCTCCTTGACCGAGCCCAGCAGTGACATGCGGGCTTTCATGCCACGGGCCATCGGATCCGTCAACGCGTCGGATACCACTCCCGAAGTGCTCCTCTTACCGGTCGGGGCCGGTTAGAGATTTCCGTTCCGAGGTACTAGGATGACCGGGGTGGGAATTCGTGAGCACAGGGCCACCGCGATCTCGGGCGTCGCGGTGAGGGTCGCGGTGATCTCGGTGTCGGACACCCGCACGCTCGAGACCGATCAGGGTGGAGCCTTGATCGAGCAACTGGTCACGAGGGCGGGGTTCTCGGTGTCGGCGCGCGAGGTGATCCCGGACGAGCCCCAGCGGGTGCGAGCCTGCGTGAGGATGCTCGTGTTCGCATCGAGCTGCGATGAGCTGGAGAGCTCTGACCCATCGTCGCTGCCCACGGTGAGGCCGGACGCGATCCTCGTGACCGGTGGAACCGGAGTCTCTCCGCGGGATCTGACGGTGGAGGCGCTTGCCCCGCTGTTCGACCGCAACCTGGATGGGTTCGGCGAGCTGTTTCGGATGCTGTCATATGCCGAGATCGGCGCGGCGGCGATTCTCTCGCGAGCCTGTGCTGGCCTGGTGGGGCAGGTACCGGTCTTCCTGATTCCAGGCTCTCCGTCCGCCATCCGGCTGGCGGTCGAACGTTTGATACTTCCGGAGCTCGGTCACTTGCTATCGGAGTTGCGTCGCCAACCCGCCCCCGCCCCCTCGATGGCCAAAACCGAAGATCGGATCGAAGATCGGACCGGGAAATGAGCGGGAGCCTCGTGGACCGACAACGGCGGGTCATCGATTACCTGCGGGTTTCGGTCACCGACCGATGCAACTATCGCTGCACCTACTGCTTGCCCGAGGAGGGTGTCGCGCACGCCCATCGGGCAGACATTCTGAGCTTTGAAGAGATCGTGCGCCTCGTGGCGTGCTTTGCTCGGCTCGGCGTGCGGCGCGTTCGACTCACCGGCGGCGAGCCCACGGTCCGGCGTGATCTGCCGGCCCTGATCGAGATGCTGCGACGGCGGGTCGAGCTCCAAGACCTGGCGCTGTCGACCAACGGTCACCTGCTGGCGGGATTGGCGATGCCGCTGCGGCGCGCCGGTGTCGATCGGCTGAACGTCAGCGTCGACACGCTCCATCCGGGTCGGTTCCGAGAGATCACGCGGGGTGGCGATCTCGGCCGGGTGCTGGCGGGGGTCGAAGCGGCGCGGGCGGCCGGCTTTGCGAGCATCAAGCTCAACACGGTGGCGGTGCGCGGATTCAACGACGCCGAGCTGGCCGACATCTGCCGGTATGCGTGGGAGCGTGGGTTGGTGCCCCGGTTCATCGAGCAGATGCCCATGGCGGAGGGGGCGCTGTTCGTTCCCGGCGCCCTGATGACGGCGGCCGAGATTCGCGCGACATTGGCGGCGGCCTTCTCCGGCGCCCGACCGTTACCCGAGCCGCCATCGCGCGGGGTGGGGGCGGGGCCCGCTCGTTACTGGCGCCTGGAAGGGATCGGGGCCGACGCGAGCCAGCCTGTCTTGCGGCAACCGGCCTCGAACCAGCCCGGCATGAACCAGCCGATCTCGGGGCGCTTCGGCATCATCTCAGCCATGACCGAGCATTTCTGTGACACCTGCAACCGGGTCCGCCTGTCCGCCTCGGGGGCGTTACACACCTGTCTGGCCCACGACGAGGTGACCGATCTGAGGGTGCTCTTGAGAGAGGGCGGCGAGGCCGCCGTTCTCGACGCGATCCGTACCGCGGTGGCTGGCAAGCGCGACGGGCACACCTTCGGGCTGATCGGTATCGGCGGTCCGCGCAAGGCCATGATTCAGATCGGCGGCTAGCCGTCCCTCATCCCAGCGAGGATCGCATAATGTTGCGTCCATGACCGACCTGGACACCGGGAAGCTTCGCAAGCTCATCGCCGCCTGGCGGCCCTCCTTCGAGGACCAACTGGCGGCGCTGGTGGAGCTCCCCACCGTCAGCATGGATCCGGGACGGCGCGGGGAGATGCTCGAATGCGCGTCGCTGGCCGGCCAGCTGCTCGAGCAGGTGGGGGCGCACGTCGACATCGTGGAGACCGGCGGCTCCCCGATCGTCGTGGGACGAGTGACGCGCGATCCGTCGTTCCCCACCGTGACGGTCTACAACCACCTTGACGTGCAGCCGGCAGAGGCCGCGGAATGGCGGACCCCGCCGTTCACGATGACGCGCCAAGGGGATCGTTACTTCGCGCGCGGCTCCACCGACGACAAGGGGCCCGCGCTGGCCGCCCTGCATGGGGCGCGGCTGGCCCTCGAGACGGGAGCGCGGATCAACATCCAGTTTCTCTGGGAGCTGGAGGAGGAGATCGGAAGCCCCAACTTCGCGCGCGGTCTCGCCGCGGTCATCGGCGGGGTGGCCTCCCGCACCCCAACGACCATTTCGGCGGGACACGCGACGGCCACCTCCCCGATCGCCCCCTTTTCCACTCAGTCGGTCGTGGTGTCGGACACCATCTGGACCGCCGCGGGCCAGCCCTCGATTCCTTACGGATTGCGTGGGCTGATGGGATTCACCGTCACGTTGCAGACCGGCGCCAAGGATGTGCACTCCGGAACCACGGGCGGGGCCGCGCGCAATCCTGTGACCGAGCTGGCGGGTCTCATCGCCGCTTGCGTCGATGGGCAGACCGGGCGGGTGAAGATTCCAGGCTTCTACCGCGACGTGCGCAAGGTATCCGCAGCCGAGAGGGCGGGCTTCGCGCGGGCCGGGTTCCGCTCGAAGCGATTCAAGGCTGCCCACGAGCTCACGAGCTTGCGCCCCTTCGCCGATGATCTGGCCATGATGGAGTCGATCATGGCCCGGCCCACCTTCGAGGTGCACGGCATCGTGGGCGGCTACACGGGGCCCGGCATCAAGACCATCGTCCCCCACAGGGCGGAGGCCAAGCTGTCGACGCGGCTGGTGCCCGATCAACGCCCGGCCGATGTATTCAAGCTCATCAAGGCCTTCGTCAAGGAGCGACTTCCCGACGCGCGCGTCGAGCACGAGGCGTCGCTCAGCCCCTATCTGGCGCCGCTCGGCGGCCCGTACAACGCGGCTGCGGTTCGGGCCATGCGTGAGACCTTCGGCAAGGAGCCGGGCTTCACGCGCGAGGGCGGCTCGATCGGAGCGGTCCTGACCATGCGGAAGCTCCTGCGTGCCCCCGTGGTCTTCCTGGGCCTTTCATTGCCAGAGCACGGGTACCACGCAATCAACGAGAACTTCGACTGGGGGCAGGCGGCCGGAGGGATGGAGATGTTCTGCCGCTATTTCCACCAGATCGCGGCGCTGGCAGTCCGTCCGGGCGGCGGGGAGCCCGCGGAAGCGGGGCGGCGGGCACCCGGAAAATTGAACGCAGCCTCATGACGCACGCCCCCCCCGCTTCGGAAGGCCCGGCCAGACCTGCTTGAATCCCCGGGCCGCCGGGCTACGATCTTTGCATGCCCCAAACCATTGATGGGCGGACGCCAGCCCAAGGCTCCGCGTGGAAGATCGTCTTGTCGGTGGTGGCAGTGACGGGTGCCGTGGGCTTTCTGTTGTCGCGCTCGATGAAGGAAGGCGCCGAATACTACAAGCACGTGGATGAGGTCATGGCCGCACCGGACAGCCTTCGCACCAAGCGGCTGCAGGTGCATGGCAACGTGGTCAAGGACTCCATCGAGCAGGCCAAGGGCACGTTGCAATACCGGTTCAAGATCGAGAGCCGGCCGCCGCGCGCCCCCGCCGTGATCGCCGCCAACTATCAGGGGCTGGTTCCGGACACCTTCAAGTCGGGCGCGGAGGTGGTCGCCAAGGGAACCATTGGCCCGGACAACGTCCTGCAGATCGTGCCGGACGGCATCATGGCCAAGTGCCCATCCAAGTATGACGCGTCCAAGGCCGATACCAATCCCGCCGCCGCCGCCGCTGCGGCTCCGACCGCCGCCGCCGTTGCCCCATCGGCAGCGCCCAAGCTCTGAGCTCCCTCAATGGATAGACGAAGGGCCGCGCGGAGCGGGTAGAACCTTCGTCACCTGGTGGCGGTGAACTTGAGGACCATCTTGTGCCGGTAGGTGTGGCCGGGCTTCAAGATGACCTGGTCACGCCAGGCGGGGACATTGATGGCATTGGGGAACTTCTGGGTCTCGAGGCACAGGGCCCCGTACTGCGGATGCTTGCGTCCCTTGCCGCTCGTGGTCCCATCGAGAAAGATGCCGGAGTAGAACTGCACGCCCGGCTGATTCGCCTCGACCGTCATCACCCGTCCCGATCTCGGATCCTCCAGCCGCGCCACCGGGCGCATCCGGTTGGCGTCACCGTCGACGATCCAGTTCGAATCGTATCCGATGGGAGCGTCGCCGCCGGGGGAGCCGGCCGCCTGCAGATCCTTGCCGATCGGCTTCGGTTGGTTGAAATCGAAGGGGGTTCCCGCGACCGAAACCACCTTGCCGTCGGGCGGGACCCCCGGCGTGTACTTCCTGGCGTGCAACGTCAAGACGTGATCCTTGATGTCGGAGCCCGGTTCGGCGCTCAAGTTGAAGTACGAGTGGTGGACCATGTTGACGATGGTGGTCTGGTCCGTGGTCGCCGTCATTTCGACGACCAGTTGGTTGTCGTTGGTCAGGGTGTAGGTGGTGGTAGCTTTCACGGTTCCGGGGTAGCCCTCCTCGCCGTCCGTCGACAGGTAGACCAGCTTGAGGGCCGGCCCCTGGGCGGTCGCAAGCGGCTGCGCATCCCAGACCACCTTGTCCCAGCCCTTCTTGCCGCCGTGTAGATGATGGGCGCCATTGTTGGCGGCCAGCTTGTAAGTCTTGCCCCCGAGCTCGAACTTCGCGTCCGCGATGCGATTGCCAACGCGCCCGATGGTGGCTCCAAAATAGGGCGTCTTCTTCACGTACTCCGCCAGGCTGTCGTACCCGAAGACGATATCGCCCAGCTTGCCCTGTCGGTCCGGCACGTGCAGCTCGACGACGATGCCGCCGTAGTTGGTGATCTTGGCGATCAGCCCGTGCTTGTTGGTGAGGGTGTACAGGTCGACTTCCTTCCCGTCGAGCTCGCCCCACTTGACCTGTCCGACGGGGCTGGAGGCGCTCGGAGACTTCTCCTTGGGCGCCTCGGGCGCGGTGGCGCGGGCGGCGAACTCTCCGAGGAGCAGGGCCAGGGCGCCTAGCAGTGCCAGCCAGCCAGACGCAAGCGCGCGGGGTCGAGGAGCTCTCGTTTTGGGCATCATCGCATCTCCTGATTTAGTTGAATCGCAGGCCGTCGACCGCTCGCATGCGGCTGGCCCGCAGGGACGGGTAGAGGGTGGCCAGGACGCAGATGGCCAGCGTGGCGGCCGCGACCGCAACGATCTCGCGCGGGGCGATGTCCACCGGCAAGCGGCCGATCAGATAAACCTTGGGATCGAGCGGATAGCCGTAGAGCTTGGCCAGCTCGCACACCATGACTCCACAAGCAATGCCGAGGACGGTGCCGACTCCTCCCACGCTGGTTCCGGCCACCAGAAACAGACGGGCCAGCATGGCCGACGGCGCGCCCATCGATTTCATGATGGCGATCTCGCGCACCTTGGACAGGACGATCATGGTCAGCGATGCGATGATGTTGAAGGCTGCCACCAGGATGATCAGCACCAGCAAGAGCGAGATGATCACCTTCTGCATCTTCAAGGCCGTGAAGAGGTTGTGGTTGAGCTCCTGCCAGTCCACCACCCGGTACGGGCCGTCCAGCCGCCGGCGGACCTCCTTGGCCATGGGGATGGCCTGTTGAGGATCGGCGAACCGCAATTCGACACCGAAGACCGACTGTCGCGCCGAGGCCAGCTTGCGCGCATCCTGCAAGCTGACATAGGCGAGGCGGGTGTCGTATTCGTTGAAGCCCATCTGAAAGCGTCCGACGACCTTGTACAAGAAGGATGGCGGCGCGGTGTCCCCCGCGTTGCTGAACGGCACCATGATCGACACGCAGTCTCCGACCTTCAAGCGAAGCCGGTGAGCCAGCTCCATGCCCAGGATGATTCTCCCCGCCGCGTCGACGCGGGCACCGCCTGCGCCGTCGCCGCCCGCCACGGCGCAAGTGGCGGGCTTCGCCAGATCCTCGATCGCGCCGTCTACCAGCGCCCGCCGCAGATCG
>Ga0066788_10000198_pt1 | contig 12098 bp, 17 predicted proteins | sample OrgsoiDNA2013048_FD_70943 | JGI IMG/M metagenome (GOLD analysis project Ga0066788, IMG submission 70943) | Permafrost soil microbial communities from the Arctic, to analyse light accelerated degradation of dissolved organic matter (DOM) -... | ecosystem: Environmental > Terrestrial > Soil >... | reverse complement strand
GGGACCTCCAGGGGCTATGAGCTTCAACAACCCATAGATGCCTTGTTGGTCCCCTCTTCGTCCAACAAAACCTCTTGTTTTCCCGAGGATTTCTGTCGCCTGAAAGATCTGCACCCATTTACGATCGAAGATGTGAAGGCCATGCTTTCCGAAGGCGATGGCGAAGACGGTGATCCCGAGGCGATTGTGGAGGGAGACGGGTGACCTGCCGCCCAAAAACTGGACCAGTTCGCGCCCCTACTTGAACCCCGTCACCGTCCCACTCACCCCGTTCGCCAAGCAGGAGTACGGTCGGCAGATCGCATTCCGTTGGGAACCCCGGCAACGCCAGGAACGGCGCCGCCAGCAACAGGTCCAACGCCATCGTCGGCCTGACGTAGTGAGCAGTCGGCGCAACCACGTGCTGCCCGCCCCGTAAAGGCGGCGCGTTCACCTGAGCTCGTATAGATACAGAAACGCCGCCCAACCGCTAGGCAGAGACCGCGGCGGATTCTGCAACTCTTTGCCGTAGCGGACGGCCATCTCAAGGAAGTAGCGGGCATGGAAAAACGCTTCGACGATCGGCCGGGTCACTTCGAGCCAACGATCGTTGTGCTCGCGGTCGAAGGTCTTCCCGGTGCCGTCCTGAACGATCTCGGCGAACCAGTCGTTCAACGGCCGCTCGGGAGCGAGCGCCTGAAGGGCAGCCACGATGGCGACGGTGGTCTGCTGGAGCCCATAGACTTTCCAACTCTGGTGGTACAAGCGATATATTGGGTCCTCATATCCCCAGTGGCTGCTGCAATTGTCGAGGAGCTCCTGGAGAGTGGGCAGCGATGCCTTCAGGTTCGCTAAAAGGCTCAAAGATTCTGGGCGGTCGTCCACGTTGGAAACCTCTTTTGACATAGAGTTCTTGACGGCCTTCGAGAAAGGCGAACAAGTCGCTCATGTCTTCGTAGTAGAAACGCGTGGCTGCTCTCGCAGCCGCGATGGCTGCTGCCCGAGTCTTCGCTGGACCGCCAAACACGATGATTTGTCTGCGTGCTACAGCAACGGTGAAGAACCAGCCGGGTCGATCCTTAATAAGCTCGATCATCGTGGCGTGACCCGCGGTCCGAATCTTCACCATCCGCGCTTTCGCCGCGGATGCTTTTGCGCGCTTTGTGACCAAAGGCACGCTCACCTTGATGTAGAGTGGTGCTTGTTCTTCGACAGTTCCCGTTGCCGCTTGCGGGCTTGACGAGTGCGCGTTCGATGGCGGGTCCTCACATTCACTACTGCCACTCCTGATTGGATGACACCCGGCCACGCACGTTCATGGAATTGACCCGTCTGGTAGGGCGGAGCACTGCGTGAAACCGCTTGGCAATCGCGGCGTTCAGAACCCTGTCGTCGCCGTTCATCGCACTCAGCGCCGTGGCGTGCTGAACAGGGTTATTTCGGTAGAGGATCGCCTCGATGAGATGACTATCAGGCCGGGGGTTAAACGCTCGAGCTGAAACTGCGGCTCCGCGGATCATTTGGTGGGTGAAGGCGCTGGTTTTGCTGGCCATGGTTCTCCGCTCCTTTGTCGTGTGTTGTGCATCACAGCTTGAAGAATTTGCGCATCGCCTCGAGCGTGGCGGCAGCCACCACGTAGACACCGTCGGTCAGCTCGCCAGACGAATCATGGGTCACGCTGCCCTGCTCCAACACCAGGAGGCGTGCGCCGGGATCTCGTAGGATGCGTCGCGCGCGGCGGGTGACCCCGGACAAGAAGCCCGCGAGCTGCCGCCAGTGCTTGTCGCCGGAAACTTTCAACAGGTCGGTGATGAGCGCCCGGCCCCGTTTCTCTGCGACGCACCGCAGGAGGGACGAAGTCCTTGCCGAGACGCCCGCCATAAATCGCGCGAAGGTCGCCACCGACATATCGGCCGGCTGGTCGGCCGAATCCAGGTCGAAGGTGGACGGAGTGGTTGCGACGGGCGGGCCAACAGGGAGCGGTGTTGCGCCGGATGCAGTGACTGCACGCAGCCCGGGGATCGCAAAAAGGTTCAGGATCTCGGCCTGGGTAGTTTGACTAAGTGTCGCCAGGACGTTCACGGGGATGATGATTGCGGGTGCTTGTTTGACTTCCATGCCACGTAGTCTGTCAGTACGCATGCACAAGCGAAAGATTAAATACTTACTGTCAGTAACGCGCAGTAACTGACAGTAACTGGGTTGGTCATGCCCTGGGGTCTTAGTGTAGAGATTCAAAGGGTAAATTCACGGCGGTCAGCGCTACCAGGGAACGGCGGATCGCCCCCTTCGCCCAGCTGCTCAGCCCAAACGATTCTCGCCGTGACCGTCCTCTTGTCGTATCCAGTCGAAGATCTGAGCCATCGGATCTCCTTCCCAGCTCGCCCCCTCGTGCCACCAGTGATGGAACCTCGGCGCCCTGATGCGCACCAAGATTCCGCGCCCCGCTTGGCGAATCTCGAGATCGTCCCACACTGCGATTCGCCTGCTCGACGTCTCCTGAGTTCGGAGGGCCGCGCCTTTCCAGCGCTTGGCCTCGTCCGCGAGGGCTGCGAATTTGCGAACCGCTGCGGCTTGGTCGGCCAGAGGGAGCTGTCGGTAGTGAAAGCCACCCAGCACTTCGTTTTTTTCAAAAGCGTCGATCAGCACGTCCAACAGCGTGGCGTCCTGGGGCTCTTGTAGTTTGGTCTCGCTCATGCGCCATCCTAGCTTGAGAGATAGGACGGCTGTCCGTTGCCATCCCGTTGCCACGACCACACGGAACATCACGGCACGCCCAACCCCACCGCGCCCCAGCGCGGATTGTACGAACTCCCCGGAATCGCTCACGAAACAGCGCAAGGCCGCGCCGCGATTGAGTTTCTTTTGATCGTCCGGTTTCCCGCTGGGGTCGCTGTAACACATTGTAATCGCTGGTCTTTTATCCGCACTTGTTTGGCGTTGCCACGCTGTTGCCAAGGACCACCCAATGTTTTCCGCCAGATAGGCGGCCTTCCGTGAGATTCGACCCGCTGGGCGTCGCTTTCCTCGATGGGCTTGGTCGGCTTTTCGGGATCCGTGTCGGCCGGGGGTCCTTATTGGACGGTGGGCGATCGCCCTGCCGAGGTCGCCGCGTGTGTACCGCCCCGACCACGTCGTCGTGCTATCCAAGGAGCGATGCGGATCATCGACGTGACCCATTGGCTCGACGAGCACGGCCAGATCCCGATGGACAACCTGCGTTTCAGACGACAGGTCCTTCGCGTGGCTCAGTTCATCGAGTACGGCGGACCGCTTCAACGGGCAGAAGTTCGCGAAACCCTAATTGCTTGCCGGCGCCGCCCTGGGCGACGGAGCTGCCTCGGTCTGATGTGGGTCATCAAGGAGCAGGACGATTCCATTCTCGCGTACTGCCTCGTGTGCAAGACCGATGAGGCCCTGCTTCGCGGTTGGCAGGAAACCGACTGGGCTGATGGGCCTATGGAGCCGGTCGAACCTGAGGCGAGCGCCCCTCCAGTTGGTGAAGTTGAAGGTCCGACGCTGAATTGATCGTGCAGTCCGACAGCAGTCTTTGTCACGGCAGCCACTTGACCCAGTTCTGCGAGTCGGCATCAATCGCGTCGGCGGTGTGAACGATGGCACGAATGGCGCGGCCAACGTCGGTCTGGGGCTTCACGAACATGAGGCCTGGAAAGGAGACGCCGCGCGCGAACCGATCACGAACGATCACAAAGAAGTCCTCGTCGGCAGTCAAGATGACCCGTCCCAGCGCCGTCGCCCGTTCCATCTGTTGGTCATCCGATGCCCCAAGGAGTCGTTCGTCCGCAGCAGTGACGACATCGACTCCGCGCCGTCGGAGACCCGCCGTTATCCGGCCGTCGACACATTCGTCGACATAGAGGCGCAACCCCACGCGTAGACCTATTTCGCGCGCTGGCGGGGTCGCAGCGGAGGCGCAGGAAACTCTGTCTGCATCGCCTCGATCAACCGGTCCCGCTCCTGCCACTCCGCCACAACTGCCTCGCGGTGGTCATAGAAATACGCCAGTGCCGCATGGACATCTGCCAGCGTCAGGTGGGGGTGCGCCTCGATGATGTCATCTGGCGTCATCCCGTGATATTCGCACTCCCACGCGATTTGCCCGACCTTGATGTCGGTTCCGGCCACGACGGGCCGGCCGGCAGTGTCGTCAATATGGGACTGAAGGGCGCGTGCCACCTGCATGATGTTCATGGTAGCCCGCGAATGGAATGCCCGCCAAGCGGACGTCCTTGACGCCGCGGCGGGCCATCGTTGCTGATGGGCAATCACGCTGCAGACAGTTGCCATCCCGTTGCCACGACAGCAGGGAACGCCACGGTTGGCCCGACTTCACCGCGCCCCAGCCCGGATTCTCGGAACTACCCGGAACCGCTCTCAAAACAGCGCAAGGCCGCGCCGCGATTGATGTTTCCGTGATTCTCTGGATTCGAGTTCGAATCCCGCTGGGGTCGCAGACAAATTACGCAATAGTATCGGACAGTTGAGTCGGTCAGCGAGGCGCATCCGGTAACCATCCCGGTGGGGTCGCCGCCGACTGCCCCGGAATGAGTCGTTTCCTCGTCGAATCTGGCGGTGGTCAGGCCGGTTCCGTTGGCAGGGGCCAATATGGGGCCAATTCTCTCTACTTAGGACACGGGCGAGATGCCGAGTTGGCCCCTGCACTGGCCGGCATAAGACCGCGTCGCGAAATCATCGGTGAACCTTGCCGAAGCGTAACAGCCGGGCGAGCATCTGCTCTTGCAGGATCCAGGGCGACATCGTCGACATGCGTGGACAACCCTGGTTCGGCCCGATAGGCGCACCCGTGGGACGAACGTAGAACCCGGGGACGCAGCCGCCGAGGAACACGACCTGCTCGCTCGCCTCGTGGGGGGGGCGAGGACCGCGGCGACTATGGCGACTTGGGACTGACCCTTCAATGCGCCTCCGGTGCTCAGCCGTGGCCCCCGCTCACAACCTCGGCGAAGTGATCCAGCGCTTCCTGGGTGAAGCGTTGTTGAATGCGACGCGAAAGCGGTGCCATCAGCGTGCCCAGACGATCGGCGGGGCAGGACCAGCTCTCTATCTTGAAGATTGCCTGGCCGGCAGGATCGGTCTCAACGGAGAACGTCGCTAGGCCGCGCTCGGCGTGACCTTGCAGCGTCACGTAGGAAAAGCCTTGGCGGCGAGCTCCGCTGGTCGACCGGAACACGTCGACCACACGCACGGCGGCTTCGATGGCGAAAGGACCAGCGATGATCCGCTGGATGATCAGGCAACCGGGGCGCACGCGGCGATCGGGCGTGCAAACGCGCGCTCGCATACGGCGGGGCGGATAGATGTCGTACCTCATCAGGGCGTCCACGGCGCGGGTCCACACCTGGGCTGCTTCGTCCGCGCTTTTGGCAGCGAGCGTCCGTATGTAACGGTCGTGATGCCGTGCGCGTTCCTCGAGAGATGCCGTAAGCGGGTGGCGTTCCCACTCCGCCTCGCGTACGCCCAAGTCGTCGTGGCGCGCGCGCCATGCCGGCATGATGATCATTGCAACAGGTGATAGCGCGCCATGTGTGAAGCTGCAGAGATCCCCCCAAATACCAGCGCGCGCACCAACACGGCTAACACGAACGCGGGGAGATGCGACAACGCCACCTGTCTACGCAACAGCCACACCGACAGCAGCACCTCGACGGGCATGAGGAGATAACCCACGTACGGCATCTGTCCCAGCAGCACGCCGTTCCACCCCAGCAGGGCCCACAAGGCGGGGGTCGCGCGGGCGCCGCGTGGCACACCCAACACCGCCAGACCCGCCCAGAACAAGACAAAGGACAGTGCGATGCTGAGAGCGGTCAGCGCCACCCGGATGCTGGGCACGCGGACGTCATATACTTTGGTCACGTACGACCAAAGCAGGCCGACCGAAAGAACGCCGAGGACGATCGCGACGTCTCTTCCCCGCATCCCGCGCGGCGTCGCGGGTCCTTCACGCGCCGCCCCGGCAACCGCTTCGTGCGCATGCGTCGCGGAACCGGGAGTGAACATCATCGTCAGTTCGCTCGTGCCTCTCGGGTCGACGAGAAACTGACGAAATGCGACTTTCCTCCTCGCTCCCCAATTTGCGCGGAAATTCCATGCATCAGCCAGGTCCATCCTTCGGCCTGGATGCCCTTCCCGACGAAGCCGACCAACACATTGCTCGGGCGGCTGACACCCCTCGTGTAGAACGTGATCACGCCAAGTCGTCGTTCGAACCCAAATTCCCGCGATCCGTTTTCGGGTGCGGGCCGTTCTCGATGGTGTCGACAGTTTGAAAGACGTAATATGTCGGGCCCAGCTCGGCAAGAATCACCGATCCATTGAACGGGCCCATGATGTCGATATCGATGATTTCGCCGACCTTCAGGGCGCCACCGGCCCTGCGCTTGAATTTGTTGATCCGGTCGAAGTCTGGCTCCTTCACGGCGCCGTGCAGATCCTTCCCCAGCTCCTTTAGGAACTCCTCGGGCGTCACTCCGCCGGGCATCTTGCTGATTTCCACCTTGTATTCGTCGTAAATGTAGTCGTCCGAACCCCCAGCGAGTGACTGAAATACGGCGTGCGACGCCGTCAGCCCGGCCCGAAGGCTGCCAGTCCCGGCCCATCCTTCAGCACGCAGGCGGCGCCAACTTTGCTCGCGGGTGCTTCCCTCGGGCGGCAGAGGTGGGGGCGGCGACGGCGGCGGCGCTCCCTGCGGGACTATCGGCACCTGCACCTCGGCGCCCGGCATCGAGCTGGCGGCTGGGACGCGGCCGGTGAACGGAACTGGAAGCAGACCCATCGTCCCGGCCTTGGCCCAGGTCAGCTGATTGACGACGCCGTCGCTGCCTAGGCCGAAGCGCGTCTGAAAGGACTTCGTCGCGCGGGCCGTTTCGAAACCGAACATTCCGTCGACGGTGATCGCGGGAAATGAGCCTCCCACCTCGGGTCGCCGCCGGAGATTCATCAGGAAGCGCTGCCAGCCGATGACGTCCTCGCCTCGCATGCCGCGCCTCAAGGTCCTCAGTTTTTCTGTGCCGGCCACGCCAGAAACGCTAGGCCGCTCGCGGATGTCGATCAAGTGGACGAGCTCGACCTCGCACGGACGTTTGCCGCGCATCACCCAGGCCTGGGTCAACAGGCCTCAGACAGCCTGGGCCAGGGCGCCCAGCCGCAGGTTCATGAGTTTTTGGACGGTCTCTTCGTCGGTCATGGGGTTTCGGTTTCCCCCTGTGACAGGGGTAGCTGCAACCCGGAGCTGAGACCGAGAAGCGGCAGGCTCAATGGTCTCCGCCAGATAACCGGGGGCACGTGACAGCTGGGTCGGCTGTCCCGCTCCGCACGCGCCGAACGCGATTACCGTAGTCAGCACGTCATCAGCGGTGTTTGGATCTCAGGGCCTGTTGACCCGAAGAACCTTGCCCACCAGATCGCCGAGGTGCTGCAGCACCTCATCTATCCGGCGGGCCTGTCTGGCGAAGTTCAGGTCGAAAGTGCAGACGACGATGCCGGCGTGCAGGGGCGTCTCGCGGTGCAACCGAAGGAAGTCCTTCCGATTGAGGGTCACGACCGCGCGCCTGTCCCGGGTGGCGAACGCGAGGACTTCAGGATCGGGCCATGACTGTTCGGCGTAACCTGCCGCTCGCGCCGTCAGGACATCGTGGCCCAACCTCGTCAACTCTGCGACGACTGGCTCGGGCAGATTCTCGTCCGCGAGGAGACGAGCCACAGTTTACGCGGCCTCGTTCTCGACAATCTGCTCTTCGATGAGGTCGGCGTGGCTGTCGACGAATACCCAAGCGGTCGCCAGGTCATCCGCGCGCAGCGCCGGGTACGCCCGAAGGAGATCCGGCTCGCGAGCACCCTGCCTTCGCGCCTGTTCCAGGACCCACACTGGAATCCGCGTGCGCACGATCCGCGGGACGCCTCCGCAGATCTCCGGGGTCGTCTCTACGCCTGGGAATGCCTCACCGAGGTCAGCCGCTATCCTGCGCAGCAGCTGCGCCTTCTCTGCCGGCGTCAGACTCGAGACCAGCTTCTCCGCTTCCTCGAAGCGCGACACAATTTTAGCTTAGCACGGTGGTCATCTCCGGCTTCCAGTAATCTGCCTGAGCATTGGTCCCCAACCGCGGCAGTCGCGGGGCCCTTCCCCGAAAAGCGTGAGCCCACGATAGGGCGCGTCCTGGGATCACCTCCGGCGAATCGGCCCGGGCGTGGACCCGAGATTCAAATCTCCACTCTGAACGCCGGGTCGAACCTGGTGTTGCTGGCCAGCTCCCTGGGATAGCCGAACGGGTTCGCGACAACGCGGGTGTCCGCGATCGTGTAGTCGCAACGATCGTGCGTGTGACCATGAATCCAGAGTTTCGGGCGAAGGTCGCGCAGATACGAAGTCATGTCGGACAGAAAGAACGCGTTGATCGCCGATCGAGCGAACCTTGGCGGAACACTCTCGGGAGTCGGCAAATGGTGCGTGACGACGACATCCCCTGGTTCGACCTGTGTCGCCATGACCTTCTCGAAGGCGACATTTTGGTCGTACACCCACGGTTCGAAGTCTTCAATCTGCGAGAAGTCGTTCATGAAGCGCTTGTTCAGCTCGCCCATCGGGTCACGGCGAAACCACATCGTGCCCGCGACGAACCTGTGACCGCCAATGACCACGACCTCGTTCCATGGAATCACGATCTCGGGCACGTCCTTGGCGAGCCTGGCCAGATTGACGGCCACCTGCTTCGGCGACGACCTGTAGTACTCGTGATTGCCTGGCACGTAGAGGATACGCTGGTATTTTTTGACGAGCGACTTGAAGACCGTCTCCATCTCCGAGTACCGCTGTGCCGTGGTGATGTCACCGGCCAGCACCAGGAGATCGACGCCGGTCGGGTCGAGCCCCCGGATGAACTCCGCGCCACCGTCTGCGTGCATCTCGAAATGGAGGTCGGACATGACCTGCAGATTCATGTCAGAGCAAGTCTACCGCGGGCACGCAGACTCTCACGCGAGAAAAGATGCTCGCGCGACCGCTCGACGATGCGCGACATGGCTGGCAACATCTCGATCTCCGAGGTGGCCAGGCGGATGGGCACGAACCGGATGGCCGTTCACTCGCTCCTCGACTCGACTGAACCAACCATGACGATCGAGTCGGCGTCCGCGGCTGCGCGCTCGGCGCCGAGTTCGAAACGCGGCTGCTGCCACGCCGCCTCCCGATGCGCGCTCACCCTGAACAACTGGAAGACCACAACGCAATCGCCCTGACCTGTCGACACCGGCCCTGGCCGGTGTACGTGTCCTGGCACACCGCTCGCCACGCCCGTGATAAGCCGGGAGCTTCCGTGACTACCTCCTGCAGCTTCTGGAGACCTCGTCTTGGTGTTCGTGGCCCCCAAACCACGCTCGTCGAGGAGAACCTACTCTTGCGCCAACCGGTCATCGTCCCGCGCAGGCACGTCAAGCACCCGCGCCCGCGGCCCTTCGCTGCTCTCGCGACACTGGCCGGCGGGGTTTGTGACTGCCCTCCGCAGTGCTCATCGTCCGCCCGAGACCGTCATCCGATGGCACAGAACCGGCTGGCGGCTGCTCTGGCGATGGCGCTCGCGCACTCGCCCGGGCCGCCCTCCCCTCGACATGGATCTGCGCAACCTCATCCACCGCATGTGGCGCGACAACGCGACTTGGAGACATGATCAGCCGCGAGTTGGCCCACTCATGCCCGCCTCGCAGGCCTGACGCGTTGCCGGATGATGGGCATGAGCGTAGAATCACGACGATGACTTGGCAGGACCAGATCGCGATAAGCTCGGAGGTCCGGAGCGGGAAGCCCTGCATCAAGGGGACTCGGATCGCCGTTTACGATGTGCTGGAGTACCTCGCTGGCGGCATGACGGAGGACCAGATCCTCGGGGATTTTCCAGAGCTCACTCGCGAGAACATCCGCGCCTGCCTGGCTTTCGCGGCAGCCCGTGAGCGGCGTTTGTTCAACTCGGCCGCGTGAAGCTCCTGTTCGACGAAAACCTGAGCCATCGGCTCGTGGAGTTGCTGCGGGAGGACTTTCCGGGTAGCAGCCACGTGCGCAATATCGGCCTGCTGGGCGCTGTCGATGGTCTCGTGTGGGATCACGCGCGCCGCCATGAATTCATGATTGTCTCGAAAGACAACGATTTCCGTCAGCGAAGTTTCCTGGACGGTGCTCCGCCAAAGGTCATCTGGCTTCGAGTTGGCAACGCTGGCACCGCTGCCATTGCAGGTCTCCTCCGCCGAGAGCAGGCGCCGGTCGGAGCATTCGGCCTTGATGTCGAAGGGGCCTTGCTCGTGCTGGCGCTGGATGACATCGCCAGCTGAAACTGAAAGAGCTCCACGCGTCGCCGGGGCCAGTCGGTCGCCAGCGCCTCCGCCAGCAGAATGTCCGTGCCGACCCCATCGGGTTGGTAACCCGGTCAGCACGGTCAGGCGTCTCGGGCCCACGGCTGGCCAAAACGTACCGACTTTTTAGTGCTTTCAAGCGATCTCACCGGACCCCAACGGAACTCCTAACTTCGCGAGACTGCTGTGCAAATCAGCGAAACGATTCATTTCTTCTTCCGTTTCGAATCCCGCTGGGGTCGCTTTTTTCGCAAATGATTTCGGGAGGTTGAACGGGTGTAACGACGACGTAACGAGGTGCCCCGCTGGGGTCAGTCGCCTTTCCCCACGATTCCAGCGAGTTGCCTCGACTCCCGCAACGCTGTAACGAGGCCCGCGGGACCGATGTCGCGATCGAGGTCGACGTCGTCGGAAGAGTCGCCAGTTGCCGTCCGTCACCAAGAACGTCGCCGGCGAGAGAATCATATTTCGATGTCAATGTTCACCCTGCAAGGTGAAATTTGAGAACATATTATCACTGCCTGCCCTGCGGAGCCGCAAACCTGGCTGCCGATCAGGATGACGATCTGCCGTTGGGCGTGCGCCTCGCCGACGTGACTCAGCGCTTCGCCGACCTCGCTCAGCGCGAACCGGCGTGCTCCTGCGTTCGAAGCTGGTCCTCGAACTTGTCGGTCATCGCCGCGACGTGATCGGTCAATTGGCCAGCTTGTAGTGGAGGATCAGAAAAACGTTCTCAAACTCCTGGAAATCAGTCGCGAGCCCGGTGAAAGCCATCGCCGTCGTGCGCTTGAGCTTCAGCGCGATCGCCTTCTCGATGTCCAGTTGCTCGAGATCGAGGCCGGCGTCGGTCTGCCCGATTGATACGGTCTGGGCACCGCCCCACGCGGCCTCGGGGGCCGCTGTGATCTGAGTTGAGGCGACGCTGGCGCCACTCCGATCCGTGTACGACAGCTCCAGGTTGTAGCTTGTGCCCGGGGTACCCTTCGCGAATACCTCGACTCGCTCGATCTCGACGCGCCGGCCCTGTATGAAGAACGGTAGCCGGTCGAGGCCCATCGTCATCGACAGGACCTGCTCGTCGCCGGCGGCCGCGGGGTACCAGCGGTACCCACTCCGACGGGAAGTCGTGACGTGCGCTGACCAGTTGTGTGAATGGCTGGTCCACGGCCTCCGCGGCGTTCCGCATGAAGTCCTTGACCGAGGCCGTCGCCTGGTCCTTGAAGGAGCCGCCCTGCTCGCGGGCGGTGTAGCTCAGGTGAAGAACGACATCGGCAATCGTCCCATAGTCGAACTGGCGGAGCTCCTGTCCGGTCGCGAGCTCGAGATGCCACTCGCTGATCGCCCCGGCCAGCTCGAAGGGCAGATAGCGCTCGTCGCGAAAGGCGAACTCGAACATTCCGGCATCGTTCTGCGCCGAACTGGTGGCGATCGCCTGGACCGGCGCGTAGCTGCGCGAAGCGCTGGCTGCCAGTGGCGCTGGCTGCGACGCCTGGGCTGGGCTGAGGCGGAGCGCACCCAGGCCGCGAGTCCCAGAAGCATTGTCAGCCCAGAAGTTCTGCTGAAAGCGCGCGCGTCAACCACTCGTGAAACCTGGTCGATCCTGAGGCCCTCCACCTTCACCGAAACCTTTCAGATGGTGCTGTGCGCGCCTCTGATGAACAAGGGCCAGACGGTCGTCTTCGGCGCGGCCTCCAATCCCGTCAATTTCGTCTCGGTTCGGGACGTCGCGCGATTCGTCG
>Ga0066788_10000196_pt1 | contig 12158 bp, 13 predicted proteins | sample OrgsoiDNA2013048_FD_70943 | JGI IMG/M metagenome (GOLD analysis project Ga0066788, IMG submission 70943) | Permafrost soil microbial communities from the Arctic, to analyse light accelerated degradation of dissolved organic matter (DOM) -... | ecosystem: Environmental > Terrestrial > Soil >... | reverse complement strand
ACAGCTGTTTTCACAAAAGGAGTTAATGAATATTTTGCCATACCACAGCAAGAAATTGATGCTGAGAATTCAACGGGGACCGTTTTCCTGAAACAAAATCCGGGATATCAATAAATGAAATTGGTTAATTCTTCAGTTTGGCAGTTAGTGATCGACAGATAAGTAAGAGAAAAGGTCCGCGAGATGCGGGCCTTTTTTATTTGAAGTAAATATTTATTCGTCCTCTCTGTTTTTTTCCATTCTGTAATTTCAATGGGGGGGCTGTCTTTATTAACTGCAGAATTCTGGCATCATGTGCGGGTGAAATTGATTTTTCTATTTTAAAAGAAGATAAATTTCCATCCGGATGAACCATAAATGAAATAATCTCTTCTCCTTTCAATAAAGAATCCGTTGTAGTAATTTTTTTATTGACATTTATATAATTATAAAAATCTTCCCAACCAATGAACGGAGGTGGTTTTTTATATTCTAAAACAACCACATCCTTCAGTGAAAGGGATGTAGGTTGAGTTTGAAAAGTATTTGTGATCGTGCTGTCTGGTTTTAATTCGGCTGAAACAGATTCATATCCTACCGGTTGAACAGATATAAGGGCAGCTAGTCTTGGATTTTTCATATATAACTTAAAGAATCCACCCGTATCTGTAAATACATGCCTGTCAGATCCTTTAATTCTTACTTCAGCGAAAGGTATGGGTGCCCCTTTATTATCTATTACTAATCCCTTGATATAATTTCCGGCAAGATTACGAGACGGCCTGACTTCAATTCCTGAAATCTTTTCGTCAAGATGAGGTTCTTTTGATGAAGACACGACAGGTGTCGGTAATTCTTTTTTTGCAAATCCTTCTGATTTTTCAGTTTCCACAATGGTATCGACAGAAGTTTCCGATAAATTATTTGTTGAGGACTCCGACGGTTTTTTATCTGCAAGCACCTCGTTTCTTCTCAGGGTAAAAGTTTTTTCTTTTTTTCTTTCAGACATTTTTCCAGTATTAGAAGATTTATTTGATACGATGGCCTCATCATTTGCCCTTACAGTTTTGGAAGATCCAAGATTTTCCCGTTCAGGTTTGTTCGAGGTGGGGACGGTTGTATCTGGATCAGGTATTACCTGCGAAAAACCGGCCTTTACTTTGCCGGTATCACTTTTTGCTGTAACCGAAATATTGGCAGAATGAGTTTTATTGTTAATATAGGTAACCATGACAAAGGCCGTTCCAATAATAATTATAAAAGAAGCGGCAACCTGCCATTTTGATAACCAATATATTATTCCCGTTTCCCTTTTTCTTTGGCTGATTCTGACGGCCAGTCTGTTTTGTAGGTCTGTGATGCCGGATTCGAAAGAAACTGAGTGTTTCCGGTTTTCTTCAAGTCCTTCTATAGCGTCAGCGAGAAATGGATCTTCGAGGGCAGCTTTTTCTAAAGCCTGCATTTCCGGATTTGTCATTAACCCGTCCAGGTATCTGCGGATATCTTCCGCCGAATATTTAATATTATTCTTTTCCTCTTTCATTTTTAAGTCTTTCCGGTTTTATTCTCCGGACGATCCGTTTTTCTCCATACAAATTTTCAAATTCCTTCTCGCATTCTGGACCAGGCTGCGAACCTGATTCCAATCTTTATTCGTAATTCCGGCAATTTCCTTATAGGATTTTTCCTGCAGGTAAAACAATTGAACGGTATGTTTTTGCTCGGGTGACAGGCTATCAATACATTTTGACATCTGATCCAGATTCCCTTCTTTTTCAAATACACCCTCCAGATGCGATTTTTCTGTCAATTGCATAAATTCCAGACCCTGAGAAAAGGGCATTATTTTTTGGGAACGCAACTGCATCAGGCAGAAGTTTTTGGCAACCGTATATAGCCATGCCTTAAAATGGGTGACTTCATGCTTTGCCAGTTTGGATATCAGTTCTTCAAATATACTCATCACGGCATCCTTGGCCGCTTCTGGTTCCTTCAGGTATTTCAGGCAAACGGCAAAAATCAGGTCCATATAACGCTGATATAATTCACCCAGGGTCCGGATATCTCTATCCCGTTTATATTCACTGACCAGTTCCTGATCGGTAGCCTGAGCATTCTTTATGTCTTTTAGAAATGACAATCCTTGGTGTTTGACTTTGATATGGCTGCCTGAAAAATAATTAAAATAATTCGCGATTCAGTATGTAATCCGGAAAACAGGCGCATCTGAAAATAAAACTTACCACAATGCGATACTTATTATTCTCTTTTTTTGCCCTGGCAGTTATCCTGATGGCATTCAGGCCCTTCCAGGAATACACGATAACCGGAATTGTAAAAGATCAGAACAGAGCGCCTCTGGCCAATGTAACCGTCACGGAAACGCAGAGTCGAACATCCACAATAACCAATGAAGATGGAAGTTTTACTCTAAAGGTTTCCAGGAAGCACATCGTGTTGACGTTCCAGCTGGCAGGATATGATAAAATCGAATTCTCTCCGAACGACATCACAAAACCCATTGACATCCGGCTCAAGGCCTCCGTACAATCTCTAAAAGAGGTAGAGGTCAAAGGCTTTGGGACAGTGAAAAGGAAAGATGTGACAGGTTCTGTAACTTATCTTAATAGAGCGCCCTTTCCTTCAAAGACAGCAAATGATTTCCATAAAATGGAAAGTAGGAGATATCCAGAACGTGAAGAAGGAAATTATTTCCGGAAATATGTCGATTCGACTGTTTTCAATACAGAAGAATACGAAGCCATCGTAGAAAACAGTTTTCTCACGGTAAAAGAAGCCCCCCTCTCTACTTTTTCAATAGATGTGGACGGTGGTTCATATAGTAATGTGCGCCGGTATCTTCAACAAGGGCAATTGCCACCTTCCGGCGCCGTCAGGATAGAAGAGCTGATCAACTATTTTCATTACGATTATCCACAACCTGTCGGAGACGATCCATTTTCTATCAATACTGAAATGGGAGATTGCGCCTGGAGCCCGAAGCATAAACTGATTATGATCGGTCTGCAGGGTAAAAAGATCCCGGTCGAAAATCTGCCGGCATCGAACCTGGTTTTTTTAATTGATGTATCAGGCTCCATGTTGGAACCTGAAAAACTACCATTGGTTCAACGTTCACTCAGCATGTTGGTGGATCAGCTAAGGGAGCAGGACAGGGTTTCCCTGGTTGTCTATGCTGGCAACGCCGGACTGGTTATGCCCTCCACTTCCGGAGCTGAAAAGATAAAAATAAAAGATGCGATCGACCGGCTGGAAGCAGGCGGATCAACTGCTGGCGGGGCTGGTATCCAACTAGCTTATAAAGTAGCGGAACAGCATTTTGTAAAAGGAGGCAATAACCGGGTTATTCTTTGCACGGATGGCGATTTCAATGTAGGTCCCAGCAGTGATTCCGATCTGCTGAACATGATTGAAAAAGAAAAAAAATCCCGCGTATTTCTGACTGTTCTGGGTTTCGGAATGGGAAATTATAAAGATAGTAAAATGGAGAAACTGGCTGATAAGGGCAATGGGAATCATGCCTATATCGATAATGAGAACGAAGCCAGGAAAGTGTTGGTAAATGAGTTTGGAGGAACATTATTCACGATTGCAAAAGATGTGAAACTGCAGATCGAATTTAACCCTGCCAAAGTGCAGGCGTACCGGCTGATTGGTTATGAAAACCGGATGCTGAATAAGGAAGACTTCAACAATGATAACAAAGATGCGGGCGAACTGGGTAGCGGTCATACGGTGACTGCAATTTATGAAATCATTCCAGCCAGAATGAAAAATGAGTTTTTGGAAAGCGTTGATTCGTTAAAATATCAGCAAAAAATAAAACCATCCTATACGACTGCTGCGAATGAAATCATGACCATTAAATTCAGGTACAAAGCCCCGGATGGTGAAATGAGCAAATTGATTGTGCATGCAGTTACTGGTCAGTCACTGGCGATGAATGAAACATCTGTAAACTTTCGTTTTGTATCTGCTGTGGCCGAGTTTGGTATGATCCTGAGAAATTCGGATTTCAAACAACAGTCATCATTTAACAGAGCTTATGCAATGGCGAAAAATGCCCTGGGGAAGGATAGCGAAGGTTACAGGTCAGAATTCCTGCAGCTGTTGCTGGGTGCAGAAAGGATTACAAAAAATGAAAAACCAGATGAAGAAGACGCCGTTTCAGGAGTGAAATAAAACAATAAATCCGTCACAGTTTTGCCGTGACGGATTTATTATCTGTTCAATTTATAGCTTATTGAATCTTAAATACCACACCTACCTGAAAGTTTGTAATGTCAAATCCGGCTTCGGCATTAAAACCAAAATTTGGTTTAATAAAATAGGAACCCCCAATGAACCCGCCGAAGGCAGGTATTACCTGGTTAGATCCATCATATCCATAATAAGAATAATGATGAAAACCTATACCGGCTGAAGCGCCTGCGTATGTGTCCAGACCCGGCACCTCCCAACCGTAATGCCATGCACCTCTTCCGGCAACGACGAATGTATTGGAATTATAATCACCTGAATAACCACCATAATAGGCTCCGCTTGAAAAAGATCCCCCCAGTTCGGGTCCGAGTGAAATTACCCCGGGACCGGCATCCCATAGACCAAATTCTGCGGCTACCTTAAAACCGAAGGCGGTTCCGTAGTTCTCACCTTTGTAATCTGCGCCGATACCTATTCCAGCGTTTATCAAAACGCTACCCACCTGCATTGGTGATGTATTTCCCGAACCAGCTTTGTTTTGAGACAAGACTCTTTGCGAAAACGATAGACCGATCAAAAAAACTAAGGGAGCGACAACTTTTTTCATAATGATTGTGATTGAATGATAAAATTAAGATTAGAATGTCTGAAGAATGAGTAAATAGTTACTTCGGATGGGTATAAAATAAAAAAGGGCCAGGATAGAAATCCAGCCCATTTTAAAATCCAATATCCTATGAAAAACCATAATAATATTTACAAGACATATACCAATTTTTAATAGATCCCCCTTTATCAAAAGAATTAATGGTTAAGTGGTAAGGATCAGCTACTTATATTGCAAATTAAAATTTTTATTTCGATAGAATAGCTAAAGAATTCAAAAAAACCTCCCAAAATTTCTTATTTGTGGAATTTTCATCCCAATTCTGGCCAAGCCAAAAATACCAAGGCATGATTTTTTAACATAATTTGTTTTCCTCTTAATTTTCAATAATGGACACAAAAATAGACGAGAAAGAACAGTTATTCGAAAAAGATAACTTATCGGGAGAAAATAAGGGTGCCCTGCTTCCTAATCAAAGGGGTCGTTATCTGACAGCTACATCACTGGAAGGTGATAAAGTAGTGAATCCCGCTGGAGAACAACTCGGAGAAATCAAGGATATCATGCTGGATCTGGAAACAGGTAAAATTGACTATTTCGTGATCGAATTTGGCGGTTTCCTTGGCTTAGGAGTTAAATATTTTGCCATTCCCTTTCGACTTTTAAAACTCGATGCACCCAACAAACGTTTTATTTTTAATCAGAACCGGGAAGTTCTGGTAAATGCTCCTGGATTCGATATGGAACATTGGCCGGATACCAATCTGCATTTTGATGACGTATATAGCTACTGGCGTTTTATATAAATTATATGTGGAAAGAAAAAGAGAACAGTTTACACAAACAGTTTAAGTTTAAGGATTTCTCAGAGGCATTCGCGTTCATCACTCGGGTAGCGCTGGCAGCGGAAAAAATGGACCATCACCCCAAATGGACCAATACATACAACCAACTGGATATATGGTTATCTACACATGATGCTGGCGATGTTGTTACTGACAAGGACCGGAAACTGGCGGAGAAGATTGATTCCATTTTTAAACCTTAGGCTTTTTGCACTTTAAGCACTTCCAACAACCCGTTTTTCACATTAAATTCGATAATGCGCACTTTGCCTTTATACCCGTTGTAGAGAACGGTAGGAACTTCAATCCATACACTTCGTTCAGTTTTCCCATTTAAAGTACAGCTGGCGATCATCTGAATTTTTTCATCTGTGGTCTTTCTGCCTTTAAATACTGCTTCCACATCGGTGTACACTGGTAAATCGGGATTTTCTTCCATAAAACGGGGTTTAGTTCCGTACAAGACGGTTTATATGACTCAATATTCAGGACGATCCAAAATTCTCTCCATTTCTCCAATCACTGTCCTCACCAGGGCCGGATCAGGCCTTTTACTTTTAGCTGAGAATGGATCAGCCTCCATGGCTCTCAAATTACCTTCGTCATCTTTTTCAAGGATCATTTCTGTGTTCTCTATCAAACACAGAAACTGATAAGTATAGGCGCTTACCCGGAGGGTGCAGTGAATTTCCTGGGGCATACCTTTATATTGAAAATTCAAAGTAAAATCCTCGGGCATTGAGCGAAGTTAATCATTTGCTTTCTGAGGCCGAACCTCTTTTACAATTGGCTTTCTTTCTAAAACCCGGAAGGTTAGCCAGGTAGCAGACGCCCTGAAAAGGCAATCAGATTCCGTAATATATACAGTAAAAGGATTTGGGTAATTTGTAGCATCAATTAACTTTATGTCGCATCTTTCGTTATTGAGATAAAACAGGGATTCAAAAAATATAAAATGAAAACAACTATTGGTATTTCAGAAGCAAACAGAAAAACAGTTGCAGAGCAATTAAGTAAATTACTCGCAGATGAATTTGTTCTGTACACAAAAACATTAAATGCCCATTGGAATCTGGAAGGTCCGGATTTTCATTCTGTTCATTTGTATTTCGAAGAACTTTATGAACAGTCACAGGAAATCGTTGACTCCGTTGCTGAACGCATTCGTCAGTTGGGGCATTTTGCACCTGCCACATTAAAGGATTTTATCAAGCTCACACACCTAACCGAACAATTGAAAGGGGGAAACAATAGCCTTGACCTGATTAAGAATTTATTGGGAGATCATGAAAGTATTATTGAATTCATCCGGGGTAATATAAAAGAATTTGATGAAGAACATAAAGATGCAGGTACAAGTGATTTTGTGACCGGATTGATGGAAAAACATGAAAAAATAGCCTGGATGCTTCGTGCGCACCTTAAATAAGCATAAAGCTCAAAGCGTAAAACTCAAAGACAAACGCCAGGGTAGGCGATCTGTATCTGTTTAAAGTTTCCTCGTTTTAATAATCCTGGCTTTAAGCTTTACGCTTAAAAAGCAGTACCCCCGTATAGCTGAATCACCGCTACCAGGCAGTGTGATACCGCATTTTATCCCCCTCCCGACGGCATTTTGAGCCGTTTTATTTTTTCATGAGGGTTAGTTTTTAATTTTATTCAGCATTCAATTCTCTGCTTAAATGAATACGAATCCTGATAATAACCATTACCGAAGAATAATCATCCGGCGAGCGAATGAATATGTATTGTTTAAAACAGACGAGATCGCTTACTTTTTCCTGGAGAACAAAACCTGTTATATGGTTGACCGCCAGCAGGGAATAAAATATTTAATTTCTAAATCATTAAGGGATCTGACTATGGCGCTGGACCCGGCTGATTTTTACAGGATCAATAAAAAATATTTGGTTCATATTGAATCCCTGCGAAAATTTAAATTGTGTGTAGCTGGCAGGATAGAGGTAGAACTTTTCCCGGCTCCCAGGGAAAAGGTCTTTATCAATCAGGTTAGAATGCAGGATTTCAAAAAATGGGTAACGCAGGGTAGTAATGAACAGTCCAGTCCGTTATTTGAAGATATGTTGGAGAATCATTTAGGGATCTCCGAATACTAGTTTTATTTTCTCATGTGACCGCGGGTGGTTTCCACCACCTGCTTTTTTTTTAAATCAATTTGTTTTCCTTGGCGGTTCTGATCGCATCTGCCTTGGAATGAACATTCAGCTTCGCATATATATTTTTAATATGACTTTTAACGGTTTCGTTGTCGATAAATAATTCATCGGCAATTACGCGTCTGTTTTTTCCCTTGGCAATTTCTTCCAGGATTTGTGTCTCCCTTCTTGAGAGGGGAGAATGAGAATTTCTTTGAAACGAACGGATAACCAACTGAGCCACATTAGCGCTCATGGAAGCCCCACCCTGCATGATTTCACGTATGGATTCCATTATTTTTACAGCTGAACTGTTCTTGGTCAGATAACCTGAAGCGCCATTTGTCAATGCGCGGAAGATGATGTCCTCCGAATCGTGTACGGTGCAGATTAAAATGAGTGTGTGCGGAAGGACAGCTTTTATTTTTTGAATGGCTTCAATACCAGAGATGCCTGGCAGGCCAACGTCCAGCATCACCAAGTCAGGATTATCTTCGGTTAATTTCTTAATAGCCTGCTCCGCCGTTGAATAAGTATTTATTACCTGGTATCCCTGTTTTTCACCAATTAAAAACCTGTAACCCTCGCGGATGACTTTATCATCCTCGACTATGACGATCCGGACGCTGGTTTCTTCCATCACATTTTAAATTTCTATAAATTTCCATGTTTTCCGGGATACCGGGCTCCCCCTAAATGGGGGATTTATTCTGAACAAAACAGACTCTAAAGTTAATTTATCTATAAGTTTATGGAGCTTGCGTCTTATTCTATTTCCTGCATGATCATTTTTTCAAATAAAGGGCAGTTTATTCGAACCATAAAAAAAATTTTTATTGGCCTTTTCTTCTTCCCGGCGATTTTATGCGCCCAAAAGGTCCATTTCCAAAATTACAATGTACAGCAAGGTTTGATACAATCCCAGGTGTTGGCCATAACGCAGGATCATTATGATAACCTCTGGTTTTGCACCCTGGGGGGTATATCCCGCTTTGATGGAAAAACGTTTACCAATTACAGTGAAACGGACGGCCTGATCAACAATTTCTCCAACTCTATCATTGCGGATCATGAATCGAATATCTGGATTGGAACCATTAACGGAGTATCGAGGTTTGATGGCTCGGAATTTAAGAGTTTCAGGTTTTCTGAAAACCCGGCAGCAAATGTCGTTAAGTCGATACAGGAAGATTCTGCACATAGAATCTGGGTATTGGCGGGCGGTACTTTATATCGCATGAACAAGGGAGATAGACCATTGCATACGATGGTCTCCGGATTGTATGAAAGAGTCACGACTATCCAGGTAGACAAAAAAGGATTTTTATGGGCCTCAATTGTTAGTAAGGGAATTTTCAGGCTCGAAAAGGATGGTTGGAAACTACAGGTTCCATTGCCTGAAGACAATTCCAAGGGAATTTGCCAGAAAATTGTTTTTGATGCCTTGAATAACGACAAAGTTTTTCTAATGATGCTGGATGAAATTTATATTGCTGAACTGGGTACGGTTAGTTCCCTGGTCAAAGCTAACCACCTGGGGAAGTTTACAAATTTATACGAGGACAGATCAGGTAAACTTTGGTTCACCTGTAGCCAGGGCCTTTTCCAGTACAGCGATTCTGGGTTGACTGCTTTTAATTCTTCAATCGGATATGAAGGAAGTAATACAGTTTCCATATTTGAAGATCACGAAGACAATCTGTGGTTCGGAACAAATGGCACGGGAGTATTTCGGTATTCATTTCAGCCATTCCTTATCTACGACCAGTTCAGTGCGACGCATAATCTTGGTGTTATGCCCATGGTGGCAGATCATAACCAGATTTACTTTGGAACGGAAGGCGGTGGTTTATTTCTATATGACAGCAAGAACATCAAGCGGGTAAAAGGTCCGTCAGCTGATCCGGTTGACCAAAACATATCCGGTCTCTTTAATGCGGGTGAAAAAGGAATTTACGTCTTGACCACCAGCGGATTATTTTCAAAATATGAGAACGGAAGGTATACAAAAATACATCTGGGTGAACTAAACAGATGCATAAATTCCGTGTTGCCTGATGATCGCGGTGGATTCTGGGTCGGATCTTGTTTAGGCTTTTTCAACATTTCTTCTTCCGGGAAAACGACCCGCATACTCAATTTGTTTACCGGTAAAATACTGCCTGTTTCAAAAGACAGTATCCTGGTGGCGACTGACTTCGGGATTTTCATTGTTGCGAATGATTTTAAGTATAGAAAAATAGATGATTCCCTGCTGAATGGTTCGAGTTATATGGCAGCAGCGACACTTGGTCACTTTTACCTGCTCGCCACTTCAAATAGGGGGTTTGTTATTTATAACAGTATAACCGGTAAACACAAACAATTCATAACAAAAAATGGATTGAATGCAGATTTTATTTACAGTGTCGTAACTGATCATAAAAATCAGATATGGCTTGGAACCGGAAGGGGTATCAATAAAATTGTTTTTGATACAGCCACTGAGTCAGTGCAGGTTTCGAGCCTTGCCATCGCGGGCGATATTTCTTCATCGGAATGCAATCAGAGCGCCGCCCTGTATGATGATCAAAATAATCTATGGTTCGGAACGGTTTCCGGACTTTTTAAATTTGTCCCGTACTCGGATCGGAAACAAACATATTTGCCACCAGTTGTACTTCAACGGGTGGATGTTTTTTCAAAGGAAATTTCTCCGAATCGATTTGCCGGCCTGACGAATAAATGGTATGATATTCCAAGAAACCTGATTTTACCACATAATGAAAATCACCTTAGTTTTTCTTTCAGGTGCCCTAGTTTCCTGAATAGCGAATCTATATTGTACCAATACAATTTGGAGGGCTTGGAAAAATCATATTCAGCATTAACGCCGAATCATTACGTAGTATATCCGGCACTGCCGCCGGGTCATTATACATTCAGGGCACGGGCTTTTCTGGAAGGTATCGGGTTTTCAAAAGACAATGTTGAATTTTCTTTTGATATTCAGGCTGCTTTTTACCAGACTGCCTATTTCAAATTCCTGCTGCTGATTTTTATAATGGGACTTATTTTATGGATCCAATGGCTTCGTATGCGGATACGCTCCAGACGCCTGAATCAGATAGAAGAAGTTAAGCGGGAGGAAAATATTAAAGTAAGACAAACTGCATCAGAAGACTTTCACGATGAGGTGGGAAATAGTTTGACGCGCATCCAGGTTCTCACAGATGTACTAAATAGCAAACTGGGTAATGGTCATGATGAAGAGAAGAGGATCATTGGTATGATTAAGGAGAATGTGAGCGGCTTATATCAGGGAACCCGGGATATTCTTTGGGCATTAAATCCGGAAAGTGATTTGATTAAGGAAATCGGTCACCGGCTCCAAAGCCTGGGCATAGATGTTTTTCAGGATACCGGAATTTGTTTTTCCTACGAAAATTTATTGAAGGATTCTGAAAACGTGAAACTTCCGGGAAATTATAACCGGAATATTATGATGATTTTTAAAGAGGCCATGAGTAATAGTCTGAAACATGCCCAGGCGACGAAAGTGAAATTAAAAATTCAAAAAACGGAAGAGGAGGATATTTTGATTGAGCTGTCTGATAATGGTATTGGATTTAACCCTCTGTATATTAAGAAGGGACATGGATTTCAAAATATGCAGAAACGGGCAAATCGTATTAAATCCGTATTGACCCCAAACAGTATTCCGGGAAAAGGGACCCAGTACGATCTGAAAATTCCGGTATAAACTGTTCGATCCTCTACTCTTCAATTTTAACAGATAATCTTTTCTCTCCGCTTAAATGGCTGTTTCAAGCTCCAAACAGCATCCTCCGGACCATATAAACGGCCTATTTTGAAGAAATCAGTCATTTCTACTAAAAAAAGTGGCCCAATAAACTACTGAACTAAACTATTGTGGTATCTTGTCGGCTATTAAAATGTTTTGGAATGAAAATCTTTGTAGCCGGTCTGCCTTTCGCCGTTAGTGATTCAGAATTGCAAGAATTGTTTGAACCATACGGTACCGTTGGTTCAGCAAAAGTTATTTTAGACAGAGAAACTCACAAGAGTCGTGGTTTCGGATTTGTAGAATTTTCAAGTAATGAAGAAGCGGAGAAAGCCATTAAGGCCCTCGACGGCACAAGCCTGGAAGGAAGAACGCTTACTGTAAAAGTTGCTGAAGATAAAAACCCCGGTGGCGGTGGATCCCGCGGTGGCGGTGGTGGAAACCGTGGCGGTGGTGGTGGTGGATATAATCGTGACCGCAATCGTTACTAAGCTAATATAGCTTAATACGGTTTACGCGTAACGAAAACACTTAACGCCTTTGTGGTGGTTGGTTTTAGTTAA
>Ga0066788_10000194_pt1 | contig 12258 bp, 7 predicted proteins | sample OrgsoiDNA2013048_FD_70943 | JGI IMG/M metagenome (GOLD analysis project Ga0066788, IMG submission 70943) | Permafrost soil microbial communities from the Arctic, to analyse light accelerated degradation of dissolved organic matter (DOM) -... | ecosystem: Environmental > Terrestrial > Soil >... | reverse complement strand
GCGGGATGGCCACGCCGAGCCACGCGCCCGCGGAGCGCATCGCGCGGGCGGGAACGAAGAGCGAGACGCGGCGTTCGAGCCCGCGCGAAACTGTTGCAACCGCCCGACAGAACCGGCTTTGGCGCACGAAACCAGCTACCGCGCGGATTTTACGCCGCGCTCGAATCACGGTAACCCCCGCTTGGTGGCGCTCCGCGGGCGCGTGGCTCGGCGTGGCCTTCCCGCCAAGATCGTGCAGAGATCGTTGCGGGTGGTCCCTAAACCTCAACCCAAGGGGCGCCGTGCTAGTCGCATCCGGTGACCTTGCACAACGGCGTTTGGCGCAATATGGTGAGCCACTTTTCGTCGGCGGCCCTCCTGCCCTACGCCGGGGGCGCGCCCGGGATTTCCAGTCATGTTTGCTCAAGTCGCAAAGAAGATATTTGGCACCAAGAACGCCCGCGTCCTGAACGGGATGCGGCCCACCATCGCCCGCATCGGGGAGATGGAGGCCGCGCTGAAGGCCAAGAGCGACGCCGAGCTGCAGGCCATGACGCCCGAGCTTCGTCGCAAGCTGGGGGCGGGCGCCACCCTCGACGATGTTCTACCCGAGGCCTTCGCGGTTTGCCGGGAGGCGGGTCGCCGGGTCCTCGGCATGCGGCATTTCGACGTGCAGCTCATGGGTGGAATGATCCTGCATGGCGGCGGCATCGCCGAGATGAAGACCGGCGAGGGCAAGACCCTGGTGGCGACCTTGCCGGTGTACCTGAACGCTCTCGGAGGGAAGGGCGTTCACGTCGTCACCGTCAACGACTACCTGGCGCGGCGCGACTCCGAATGGATGGGGCGCATCTACAAGTTCCTGGGCCTGTCGGTGGGGATCATCGTCCACGGCCTGAGTGACTGGGAGCGACAGGCCAACTACCGGTGCGACGTCTCCTACGGGACCAACTCCGAGTACGGGTTCGATTACCTCCGCGACAACATGAAGGACTCGATCGAGCGCTACGTGCAGCGTGACCTGAACTTCGCGATCGTGGACGAGGTCGACTCCATTCTCATCGACGAGGCCCGGACGCCTCTCATCATCAGCGGGCCGGCCGAGGAGTCGGCGGACCTCTATCAGAAGGTCAACTCGATCATTCCCGGCTTGCGCAAGGACATCGACTACAGCGTCGACGAAAAGGCCCACTCGGCCATTCTCACCGACACCGGGATCGAGCGCGTGGAGCAGCGCCTGGGGGTCGGCAACCTCTACAACCCCGAGAACATCGAGTGGCTGCATCACATCACGCAAGCGTTGCGGGCGCACAGCCTGTACAAGCGTGATGTTAACTACCTGATCGAGGACGGCAAGGTCATCATCGTCGACGAGTTCACCGGACGGAAGATGCCGGGTCGTCGCTGGTCGGACGGCCTGCATCAGGCCATCGAGGCCAAGGAGGGCGTCGAGGTTCAAGAAGAGAACCAGACCCTGGCGACCATCAGCTACCAGAACTTCTTTCGGCTCTATCACAAGCTGGGAGGCATGACCGGAACGGCGGACACCGAGGCCGAGGAGTTCCACAAGATCTACAAGCTTGCCGTCAACGTCATGCCGACCAACCGGCCCATGCAACGCCTCGATCACCAGGATCTGGTCTACAAGAACGAGCGCGGGAAGTTCCGGGCGGTCGTCGCAGAGATCGAGGATTGTCACAAGCGCGGACAGCCGGTTCTCGTGGGGACGGTCAGCGTCGAGAAGTCCGAGGTCGTCGCCTCGATGCTCCGCAAGAAGAACATCCCCCACAGCATCCTGAACGCCAAGCTGCACGAGAAGGAAGCGTTCATCGTTGCGCAGGCGGGCCGCCGGGGCGCCGTCACCATATCGACCAACATGGCGGGACGCGGGACCGACATCATCCTGGGAGGCAACGCCGAGTTCATGGCTCGCGCTGACGTCGATCCCGAGAATGCCGGCAAGCCAGGGCACGAGCTGCCTCCCGAGAAGGAGGCAGCTTTCCAGGAGGCGCTGGCGCGTCACAAGGTGGAGTGCGACCTAGAGAAGCAGGACGTCCTGGAAGCGGGGGGGTTGCACATCCTCGGAACGGAGCGCCACGACTCGCGACGCATCGACAACCAGTTGCGGGGACGCGCGGGCCGCCAGGGCGATCCCGGCAGCTCCCGATTCTTCCTGTCCCTCGAGGACGATCTGATGCGAATCTTCGGAGCGGAGCGCATCACGGGCATTATGGAGCGGCTGGGTATGGAGGAAGACGTACCCATCGAGGCCGGCATCATCACGCGGGTCATCGAGAATTCGCAGAAGAAGGTCGAGGGGCACAACTTCGACATCCGCAAGAATCTGCTGGAGTACGACGACGTGATGAATCAGCAGCGCAAGGCTATTTATGCGTTGCGCCGTCAGGTGCTGGAGGGCCGCTATGCCCCCGAGCCGACCGAGGAGGAACGCAAGCGCGGGAAGGACGTCGTGGGACTGGCTCCTACCGCCTCCGGATCGCACACGATCGAATCCCTGGTGCGGCACGTTCGGCCCACGCTGGCGCGGATGGCGGATGCGCTGTCCCAGCAACCCGCCCCGGCCCCCGTCCTCGAAGCTCCGAACGCTGAGATTCTGGGGCCGGATGGCAAGCCGGCCCCGCCCCGCATGATCTCCGTGCCCGTGGATCCGGTGATGATGCGCTCCCTCATCTACAAACAGTTTGGCGCCTTTCCGGACGCTTCGGGCATCGCCGCCGATCGCACCGCGACGCTGGATCGTCTGGCGGACGAGGTCGCGTCGTCGCTCATCCAGCAACGGGAGCGGCTCCTCGACCTCAGCGAGGAGATGGTCCAGTCGGTGATCGACGAGCATTGCCCTGCCACCGCTCATGCCGAGGACTGGGATCTCGAGGTGCTGGGCCACGCCGTCAAGGAGCGCTTCGGTTTCGAGCCTGATCTGACGCCCAAGGGAATCGGGGCACCGGGGGTGCTGGAGCGGGAGGCGCTCACGTCAGCTCTCTGGGCGGAGGTCGAAAAGATTCTGGAGGCGCGCGAGGCGGAGTTTTCCTTGCCGGTCCTGCTGTATTTCAGCAGGCACTTTTATCTGGAGGAGATCGACCAGCGGTGGATCGATCACCTCAAGGCCATGGAGGCTCTGCGCGAAGGTATCGGCCTGCGCGGGTACGGGCAGAAGGATCCCAAGCAGGAATACAAGAAGGAGGGCTTCGTCATCTTCGGCGAGATGATGGGCATCATCGGACGCAACGTGTGCGAGAAGTTGTTTCACATGCAGTTGCAGCGGACCGACCAGGGCGGCGAGGCCTCCATCCCGCAGCGCCAGACCCGGCGTCCCCGACAGACCATCGAGTCCGGAGGCGGCGACGACAAGGCCGTCGCCAGCGGGCCCACGACCTCCAAATCCGAGGGGGGAGCGGCGGAGACCCGTCCTGTGCGCCGGCAAGAGCCGAAGGTCGGCCGCAACGATCCTTGCCCATGTGGAAGTGGGAAGAAGTACAAGAAATGTCACGGCGCCGTGGTCGCCGCCTGACCCTTACGACGCACGCAGCCCTCATTGGCCGAGCACTGACTCCCAGGCACTCTCAAGGAGCCGCCAAACCATGTTTTACCGCCTCAAGCGTTCGGTCGCGGGTCTGGTGACCATCGCAGCGGCTGCCCCGCTGGTGTCTGGCTGTCCCCACGATCCGGTTCACCCAGCCTGCAGAGTCGAGCCCTACGAGGTGACCGTCCCGCATCAGGCACAGCCGAGCGCAACTCCCCTGATGCTGCTGTCGAGCGCGAGGCTGGACGCGGTTGGTGACGCCTTCGTATTGCTGGGGACGGACGGGGACAATGTCCGCTGGGCGAGGCTCAGCACCGACGGGATGGTGGTGGGAGACGAGCAGTCGATTGCCGTCCCTGCCCACGCCCTTGGTCCCTGGTTTGCCGTGGCCGGGACCGCCGCCGCCGCGGATCACCTGGTGATCGGGTTTGTACCGCCCCAGGGGTCGACCGCGACGGGTGACCTGAATCTTATGACTTTCTCGGTCGGCATCGACAACATGGGACCCACCCTGCCCATATCATCCGGACCGATAGGGCCGCCCTCGCAGATCACGATGTCCTCGCAGGTCACCATGATGTCCGGGCGCGGTGGCATGAACGCGGGAATCGCCTGGGCTGGAACCGGTCACACGACGATCTCCGCCCGGATTGTGCGGGGAGACGGTGTCCCGATCGTCTCCGATCTGAACCTGGGCAGCGTGGATCTCGTGGGTTGCATGCGTTTTTCGCCCGGCAAGGGGGACTTGACGCTGGGCTACGTGGATCGTTCTGGCTCTCCTCCGGGGGCGATCTTCGTGGGGACGGAGCTCGACGCCAGCGGAAAGGCCGGGACGCCCTTCAAGCTCAATATTGGCGAGGAATCCCCGGGGTGCGTTGAGCTGGTTCCCACGATCTCAGGGTACGGGGTCGCGTGGCACAGCGAAGGAATCGGGACCTACTTCAGCGCCTTCAACCCGGCCAGCGCGCAGCTGCCGAGCTTCGAGGTCCTGAGCGATGTCGAGGTTCGCGAGGCGCCTGCGCTGGGCGGACTTGGATGGCTCGGCACCCACTATGCCGTCCTGTTCGTGCATGGTGGCAACAGCGCCGAGGTCTGGCCAATCGACGCCATGGGACGCTCCCAGGGAGCCCTGCCGCCGTTCCCATCGGCGGCCGGGCATCTGGGCCAGGTGTCGGCCCAGCCGGTCGGGTCAGCGCTGTATGCGACGTATGCTGATTACGCATCGCGCGAACCGGGAGATGAGAGCGCGGGCGAGCGCTTGCTGGTCAAAGTAAGCTGCCCCTGAGCCGCCCACCACCGCCTGGCTTTGGGCACCTATTCTTGGTGTCGGGGGTCTGGCTGGAATAGCCGACGACCCCCGGGTGTTTACTTATGAGCTCATGGGACTATTTCAACGGCGCCCTTCGCGGCTGGATTTCGAGCGGGAGGCACTCCCGCACCTGCCGGCCCTCTACTCTGCCGCGTTGCGGCTCACGCGAAACGAACGAGACGCGGAGGACCTGGTCCAGGACACGATGCTGAGGGCCTACCGTTTCTTCGATACTTTCCAGGCGGGAACCAACTGCAAAGCGTGGTTGTTTCGGATCTTGACCAACGCCTTTTGCAATCGCTATCGCGAGCGCGAGCGCGAGCGCGAGATCCTGGACGAGGCCGAGTCATCGGACGCCAATGTCGAGCAGTTCACGGCAGGCACCGAGGCGGGACGCGACGTCGAGCGGGCTTTGCTCGGCCGCCTGGTCTCGGAAGACGTCGAAAGAGCCCTCTCGAAGGTCCCTCAGGACTTTCGCCTGGCGGTGATCCTCGCCGATCTGGAGGACTTTTCGTACAAGGAAATCGCGGAGATAATGGAGTGTCCCGCCGGCACGGTCATGAGCCGGCTCTATCGCGGGCGAAAGCTCCTGCAGGGCCTGCTGTATGACTACGCCGTGGAGCAAGGCGTGATTGACCCGGCCCGTGTTCCGCGGCAAGAGGTCGAGGAGGTCGTCAACCAGCCGGCGCACGCCAACACCGTCGACATGGCGGCGTATCGTCGCAAGCGCGCCGGCAATGGGGAGGGGTCTGGACATGGGCGGACCTGACGGGCTGGGCTCGGGTAGCCAAGGTGGCGGTGGTGTTGGCGGTGGTGGTGGAATGGGCAAAGGCACGGGCACGGGCACGGGCAGTGGACCGGGGCAAGGGCAAATGGGTGACAGGTCGGCGGGCGCTTGCCATGAGACCGAAGCCCTGACCCGCGCCTATATCGATGGTGAATTGGCCGGTCGCGATCGCGAGGCCTACGAGCGCCATCTGGAGGGGTGCGGTCGCTGCCGCGGTGTCGCTCGTTTCGAATCCAGGTTCAAAGCGGCCGTTCGCGGCCATTTGCCGAGGCGGCCCGTTCCTGCCGAGCTGGAGCATCGCATTCGCAGCGCGCTAGCAGCTCAACCCGTCGCGCCCCGGCGCTGGTTATGGCTGACTTACCCCAGGTTGTTTCCGGCTCTGGCTGCCGTGGGGCTGCTGGCGGTTGCCGCCGGCACCGTGAAGGGCCGCCGCTCGGTGGTGCTCGATCAAGCACGTCGGACGTATCAGACCGAGCTGCCGATGGACGTCAAGGGGCCCGATTGCACGTCGGTGGCATCCTGGTTCAGAGGCCGGGTTGATTTTCCGGTCCTTCCCCCTCACCTCGACGGTCATGTGACGTGTCAGGGCGGACGCCTCGTCAATGTCGAGGACCGGCCCGCCGCCTATCTCGTGTATCAGGATCCGGGCGGCCATCGTGTCTCGGTGCTGGTGTTCGATCCCGAGACCGCCGCGCCCATCGATGCGCCGCTGCACAGGGTCGTGGATGGCCGCGAAATCTTCTATCGAAGTGGGCCAGGAATCTCGACCGCGGCCTATCACGATCGTGGGCTCGGCTACGTGATGACCTCGGATCTGGACGAGAGCTCCCTGACCAAGCTGGTCAGGGCCAGTTTCCACCAGTAAGGGACCGTACCGAGACCTCCAAAACACTAGATTTCGGCGTGACATCCGGCTTTAAGGGCACTGGGCCGAGTGCTAGGATGGCCGACCTATGGCCCAACGAAGTCTGCTCTGTATCGAACCCGACGCCGCCACGGTGGGAGAAATTCGCCGCGTCTTCGGGGCGTATGGGTTTCGGGTCGAGAGTATCCCAAACGGTGAGCAGGCGGTCGAGTGGGCACGCACGAACAACCCAGCGCTGATCATCCTGTCGGTCGAGCCGCGAAAAGTCGGCTACGCCATCTGCAACAAGCTCAAGCGCAGCCCCAGTCTGAGGGAGATTCCGCTCATCTTGATCTCGGCGGAAGAGACCATGGCGACCTTCGAGCAGCACAAGAAGCTGAAGTCGCGTGCCGAGGAATACATGCTCAAGCCACTCGACATGCACGCGCTGCTCGCGAAATCGGATCGGCTGATCGCGCTGGGAGACGCTCACACCCAGGCCGTTTCAATCGAGGACGATGACTCTGCCGAGATCGAGATCGCCGACGACGAGATCGCCGAGGTCTCCTCGCTCGACGAAGATGACGGGCTGGTGGAAGAGGAAGTCTTTTCGAACGCCGAGCCGACCCACTCCAGTGCGCGTGCTCCGGAAGAGCCGACGGGAAGGGGAAGACCTGCCTCTCCTGACACGGGCCGGCCGGACGACCCGTCCGTGGGACAATTCGGGTTGCTGGGAGAGGATACGGCCAAGCCCATCACGTCCGCGGATCCGTCTGGGTCGTCGCCTTTCAACGATGCGGCAAGCCGGACCAATCCCGGCGCCGAGACGCCCTTCGATCCCGAGCATTTCGATCCGGAAACCCAGGCGGCCTTCGCGGCCCTGGAGGCCGGCGCGTCGGAGGGCGGCGAATTGACCGCGGGAACCTCGGGCGGATACTCCGCGGTGGAGTTGGTGCAGGCCAAGCCGGTTGTCTCCACAGGCATGAACGGCTCGGCTGACGTGGTCGACCTGCAATCGTTGTGGACGGAGGGGGAGCTGCCTGGGAAGTTGCCGTGGGAGGAGGAGTCTCGGCCGGAAAGCGGTCGCTCGTCGCTCGGGACGGGCGGCGGGCAATCGTCGTCATTGGGCCCCGCGGCGATCAGCGAGGAGCGCGGGGGCAACCGCGGCGGCATTTTCGATCCGTATGCCGGCCAATTGACGCCTCCTTTTCGGACACCCGACCCGTCTCCTGCCAGCGAGGACGTGCTCTTGGCGGGCCTCGGGACGGAAGTGCCGCCCTTGCCGGAAGAGGTCCTGTATGCCGAACACTCCGCGGCCGACGCTGCCGCCAAGGACCAGTTGATCGCCGAGCTGCAGGCGCGCTCCGAAGATGAGCGGCGTCTGTCGGAGGGGCGGGTCGCCGAGCTGCAGATGCGAATCGCCTCGCTGGAAGCAGAGCGCTTGGCGGTCCGCAAGGAGCAGGAGGAGCAGCGGGAGCGGATGTCACATGCGGCGAGCCAGGGCGCCTTCTCCAAGGAACGTGATTTGCTGGGTCTCCGGGAGATCATCAACCGAAAGGAAAAGGACATCCTCGACCTGCGGGATGCCATGGACGCCAAGGAGCGTCTGATCCTGGACCACAAGGACAAGATTCGTGAGCACGAGCGGGCCCGCCGAGATCTGGAAGAACGCACCCTCGGGTTCGAGAAGAGCTTGGTCGCCGCCAACGAGAAGGTGGCCGAGCTCCTTCAGGACAAGGAGAAGTCGGTCGAGCGCGAGAAGGGTCTGAAAGCCCGCCTCGACGATGCGCACGAGGAGCTGCGCAAGGGTCAGGACGAGGCGGAGTCTCTGCGCAAGCGGGTCGCTCAGGAGATCGAGCGTGGTCGCATCGAGGTCGAAAAGACCCGCATCGAGCTCGAGGCGCGGCTGGCAGAGGCCGAGGAGTCGCACCGCAACTCGCTGTCGAAAACCACCGACGAATGGGCGTTCGCCGCGGCGGCCGACAAGGCGGGGCATCAAGCCGAGCTGTCGCGTGTCGACGCCGCCCATCGCGCCGAGGTCGAGGCGCTGCAGAGGCGCCTGGCCGAGGAAGTCGGAAGTGCGGCCGAGCGTCTGCAGACGGAGCTCCTCAAGCTGCGCCGCGATCAGGAAAAAGCCATTGCCTCGCTGAAGGAAGAGCAGGCCTTGCAGCTGGCCTCCGAGCGGGACGCCTACGAGAGACAGACCGACGCCAAGCACCGCGCCTATCGCGAGGAGGTGATGGGGCTGCGGCGACGGCACGAAGAGGAGCTGGCCGCGGCCGAGGATCGGCGCCAGCGGGATATTCTCGAGCAGGAGCAGCGACGAATCTCGGAGCTGGAGCAGGCCGAGACTCGCCGGCGCGTCGAGCTGCAGGCCCGCGACGAAGAGCACCACATCCGCGTGACCGATCTCGAGCGCCGACACCTGATCGAGAAGACAGAGGTGGGGGAGCGGCATCGTACCGAGCACGATCAAGCGGTGGGTCGGGCGGTTCGGGCGGAGGGGGAGCTGGTGGCGCGGGCCCAGGAGATCGAGCAGGCCTACCGGCGTCTGGCCGGTTTCGAGGCGGACCTGGACGCCGCTCGCGCAGAGCTGGGCGACCGGGACGTCAAGCTGTCCCAGCTGCGCGATCGCGTGAATGAGCTGGAGGGCAAGGCCGCCGACTACGAAGATCAGATCGTGCGCGCGTACCAGCGGCTGCGCAGCGACGAGAAAACGACAGAGAAGGTCCGCCGCGCCCTGGCGGTGGGGTTGACGCTGCTCGACGAGCGGAGCGCATCGGCGACCGCGCAGGCACCCCTCAGGTCGCCGGCCGGCGGCGAAGAAGCTGAGAAGAGCTGATCCCTCGGCCTGGCCGGGGGGGGATTGATTGAACACCGTCACGGGCAACACGACCGGCTTGAAGCCGAGCCAGTTGCACGCGCTCGAGCGCGTCTACCGGCGCCGGGTGAGGCCGGAGGAGCTGGTCTCGGGCGAGCTCGGGATCTATCTGTGCGAGCTTTCGCGAGAAGTGCAGCGCCAGGTTGGCGTGCTCATCAGCCGGCGCGGTGAAATCGAGCACGTCTTCGTGGGTGACGCCTCGCGCTTGACCTTGCCGGAGATCGGGCGCCTACGAGCGGGACGCGGCCGTTTTCGCGGCCTGCGCCTGGTGCACACCCACCTGCGCAACGAGCCGCTGACCCGGGACGACCTGGTGGATCTGGCATTGTTGCGGCTGGATCTGGTGGCGGCGATCGGGATGCAGCCCGACGGAAGGCCAGCCGATCTCCATGTCGCCCACCTGTTGCCAGCGGCCGGCAAAGCGACCGGCAGCGGTCAAGCGCCCGGGCAGCCCTGGCGCTTGCTGCCGAGCGAGCCCTTTCATCGCAGCCGCCTCGACGCGCGGGCCGTGATCACGGCGCTGGAGGAGGAATTCGAGCGGGCGGCGCCGTCGGCCGTGGCGACGGAAGGGCGCGATCGCGCCTTGCTGGTGGTGGTGGACATTCGGCGTCGGAAAGGGGCAGGGGCGGGGACAGGGTCAGGGGCAAGAGGGATCGGAGTGGGAGTCGGGCAAGAGGCGCACGTCGAGGAGCTTCGCGAGCTCTGTCGGACGGCGGGGGTCCGCGTGATGGGTGTAGTCGAGCAGCGGCGGCCCGAGGCGGATGCCAAGACCCTGGTCGGGCGTGGAAAGCTGGAGGAGCTGTTGATTCGCGCCATGCAACTGGACGCCAACGTTTTGATCTTCGATCCCGATTTGACCCCGGGTCAGGCCCACGCCATCGCGGATTTCACGGACCTCAGGGTCATCGATCGCACCATGCTGATCCTGGATATCTTCGCGCAGAGGGCCAAGAGCCGCGACGGCAAGTTGCAGGTCGAGCTGGCACAGCTCCGGTATCGTTTGCCGCGTCTGCACGAGAAGAACACCATGATGAGCCGCCTCACGGGTGGGATCGGAGGCCGCGGTCCCGGCGAGACGAAGCTGGAGGAGAACCGGCGCCGGGCCCGCGAACGCATCAACCGCTTGGAAAAGGAGATCGAGCACTACGGCCGACAGCGCCAGGGACGGCGGGCCCAGCGAGGAGCTCGCGGGTTGCCGATCGTGGCGATTGTTGGATACACCAACGCTGGCAAGTCCACCCTGCTCAACACCCTCACCAACAGCGAGGTGCTGGCGGAGGACAGGTTGTTCGCCACCCTCGATCCCACGACGCGCCGTCTGAGATTTCCGCGAGAGCGCGAAATCATCATTGCCGATACGGTCGGGTTCATTCGCGATCTTCCGCCGGATCTGGCGCAGGCCTTTCGTGCCACCCTGGAGGAGTTGGACGAGGCGGATCTGTTGCTGCATATCGTGGATGCGGCGGACCGCGATCGGGAGGCGCACATCGACGCGGTGGAGCGGATCCTGGGGGACCTTGACCTGGCCGAGACTCCACGGCTGATGGTGATGAACAAGATCGATCGGCTGACCCCGGATGAGCAAGCTCAGCTGCGGGCGGGAGCCGAGCCCGCGGGGCAGCGGCCGATCTTTGCAATATCGGCGCGTCAGCGCGACACGACCAAGCCCCTGCTCGACGCCATCGAGCAGCTGCTCTGGCGGGAAGGTCGTCTGGTTCGCCCCCCCCGGCTCGATGACCCGGTCAGCTCGTCAGCTTAACTTGGTGGCGCGGATCACGACGCGGCCCTGCTCCTCGACGATGCGGAAGGCGAAGCGCGAGGTCGGATATCGTGCGCGAAGTCGCAACAGCTCTGGCAGGATCTTCGAACGAATTCGCTCGGCGCTGGGGGGCGCAGCTGGTGCACCGGTTGGAGCCAGCCGTTTGTGTGCCTCGGCATAGACGCGACAGAGCTCCGGCAGATCATCGTCGATGTCTTCGGCCTTGGGCAGCTCTGCGGGAAAGGCTCGGCCGCCTTTGGTGGCCGGGGAACCTGAAGCGGAAGTCGGCGCCGCGGCATCGGGCACCGAGCGAGGCGGCTCGGGCGAAGCGGTCGCGGTCGCGGTCGCGGCGTCGAGTGGCCCCTGGCCCGCGCCGGGCGTGTCGGCCCATCTCTTGTTCTGTTGGTCCACGAACGCCTTGGCGCGGCCGACCGGGATGCCGAGCGCGGAGGCCTCTGCTTCGGTCAAGGGCGCCCCCCGGGCCGCGATTCTTCGATAGGCCTTCTGCAGGTCCCGCCGGTAGGTCCCCGATTCGATCTCGCGCAGGGTCCGATTCCAGTAGGTCGTCAACAGGGTCCATCGGGCAGACAGTGCCTGGAACCTGAATCGAAGGCCCGCATTGCGAATTGAAAGATGCTGCATCTCCAGCATCAGTCGATTCAGCTCCTGACGTGGGGTCTGGGGAGGGCGTCGCTCGGTGCCGACGAAGAACGCCTCATGGAGCGCGCGCAGGCGCTCCAGCTTGCGCTCCAGCTCCTCGAGCCGGGCGGCGATCGCCTCGGACGACTCCAGGGACGTCCCGATCCGGGGCTTGCGGGATGGAGCGGCGCGAAACGAGGACATGATTCGTGTCCGTCGATCGCTCGGCGGAATGCTGGATTCCCTGAAGGGGGGGGCGTCCGGTCCTCGTAACTAGCTGTGTGGAGAATCTCACCGATACCCTTTCCTCAGCCCGGCGACAAACGCCTGATGGCCTCGAGGAGGGCGTCGATCTGGAATGGCTTGTGAAGAAATGCGGCAGCGCCCGTGGGCCGGTCCTGGTTGGTCGCCGTCATCACCACCACCGGCACCTTGGCCAGGGCGGGATCGTTCTGGATGGTCTCAAGCACCTGCCAACCGGTGACGATCGGCATCATCAGATCCAGGATCACGATGTCG